>ERZ773001.74-NODE-74-length-40270-cov-112.107_pt1 | contig 40270 bp, 35 predicted proteins | sample MGYA00511673_ERZ773001 | MGnify/ENA primary metagenome ERZ773001 (study PRJEB29015, sample SAMEA2738091) | human oral metagenome | biome: human oral; feature: human-associated habitat; material: saliva | place: China | collected 2162 ... | reverse complement strand
CAAAGACCGTCACGAACGACCGCAACAAGGCGCTCGAAGTCGCCCTGTCGCAGATCGATAAACAGTTCGGCAAGGGCTCCGTTATGCGCCTGGGTGACGACAATCGTCCCCCGGTTCAGGTGATCCCCACCGGCTCTCTCGCCCTGGACGTGGCCCTGGGCATCGGTGGTCTGCCTCGCGGCCGTGTGATCGAAGTCTACGGTCCTGAATCCTCCGGTAAGACCACGGTCGCGCTGCACGCTGTGGCCAACGCGCAAAAGGCCGGCGGCAACGCGGCCTTCATTGACGCCGAGCACGCCCTCGACCCTGTCTACGCCCGCGCGCTCGGCGTGGACACCGACTCCCTCCTGGTCTCCCAGCCCGACACGGGCGAGCAGGCCCTGGAGATCGCCGACATGCTGATCCGCTCGGGCGGCATCGACATCATCGTCATCGACTCAGTTGCGGCGCTGGTGCCCAAGGCCGAAATCGAAGGTGAGATGGGTGACTCGCACGTGGGCCTGCAGGCCCGCCTCATGAGCCAGGCCTTGCGTAAGATCACGGGCGCCCTGTCCGCCACCGGTACCACCGCAATCTTCATCAACCAGCTGCGCGAAAAGATTGGAGTCTTCTTCGGTTCCCCGGAGACCACGACGGGCGGTAAGGCACTGAAGTTCTATGCGTCGGTGCGCATCGACGTGCGCCGCATCGAGACCCTCAAGGAAGCCGGCTCGCCCGTGGGTAACCGCACGCGCGCCAAGGTGGTCAAGAACAAGATGGCCCCGCCCTTCAAGCAGGCCGAGTTCGACATCGTCTACGGAAAGGGCATCTCTCGCGAGGGCTCGATCATCGACATGGGTGTCGAGGCCGGCATTGTGCGCAAGTCCGGCTCCTGGTTCACCTACGGGGACGATCAGTTGGGCCAGGGCAAGGAGAACGTGCGTCAGTTCCTGGTGGATAACCCGGAGCTGGCCAACGAGATCGAACAGAAGATCCTGATCGCCCTGGGCATCGCCGAGGAGCCCGAGCCGGAGAAGGGGGCCAAGAAGGCTCCCGCCGTCGACCCGGACGAGGACGCGGGCTTCTAAGCCGTGGTGCGCTATCTGGATCCGGAGGACCATCCGGAGCTGGGGGAGGAGCGCGTTCGGCGTGCCTCCCCCGGGGAGCGTCTCGCCAGGGCGCGCGAACGTAACGCAGCCTTGACGGGAACGGCCGCCATTGAAGCCGCGCGCGAGGTTGCTTTGCGTAAGCTCGACGCGCGTGCCTGTTCGCGCGCTGAGTTGACCGGCGCGATCGAGGGTCGTGGCTTCAGTGCCGAGCTGGCGCTCCAGGTTGTCGATCGTCTCGAGGCCGTGGGACTGGTGGATGATCAGGCCTACGCGGATGCGCTCGTGCGCTCGCGTTTTGCGGGCACAGGCGCGTCGGGTCACGCGCTGCGCGAGGTGCTTGTCCGCAAGGGCCTGGACGCGCCGGTCATTGAGCGCGCCCTGTCGCAGATCGATCGGGATGACGAGGCCGAGCGGGCCGCGCAGCTCGTGGCTAGCAAGCGCCGCTCCCTGGCCGGAGTTTCCCGCGACACGGCCTACCGGCGACTGTGTTCGATGCTGGCCCGTAAGGGCTATCCGCCGGCTGTGGCATCCAATGCGGTGCGAGAAGCCCTGGATGAATGGCATGCTGATAGTGCGGACGACGGTGAGCACTGGAGCTGGGAGGTGTCCTGAGAGTGGACGACGCACAGGTTGCACAATTGATCGACGAGCTGGCGCGGCGCGCTCTCACGGTGGCAACCGCTGAATCGCTGACGGGCGGGGGCCTCGTCTCCCGCTTGGTCGACGTGCCCGGTGCCTCCCACGTTGTGCGCGGAGGAGCCTGCACGTACGCGGTGGACACCAAGGCCTCGGTCCTCGGGGTCTCACGTGAGCGCCTCGCCCTGACCGGCCCCGTCGACGAGCAGGTGGCCCGGCAGATGGCGGCGGGCGCGCGCAGCCTGTTCGGTGCCACCATCGGATTATCGACGACGGGTGTGGCGGGACCGGGCCCTGCCGACGGCTTTTCGGCCGGGACCGTTCACATCGCCTGCACCCACCCCGGTGGCACGCAGCATCGCCTCCTCCAATTGGAGGGGGATCGGACGCAGGTGCGCGCGGGCGCGATAGACGCCGCGCTGGCCCTCCTGCGTGACGTGCTCGACTCCGCTGGCGGCCACGCGCGCGACTAGACTGTGGTGCGATGAATACGACGACCCCGCAGCTAGACGCCCTGCCTCGCACCTACGCGGTGCGCACGCTCGGCTGTCAGATGAACGAACACGACTCTGAACGAATGGCGGGTCTGCTGGAGCAGGCAGGCCTCGTCCCCGTTGACACGGTCCCCGAGGCCGCCGCGCGCGCGACAGACGCGGGCGACATGGGTGCCGACGTCGTCGTCATCAACACCTGCTCGGTTCGTGAGAACGCCGCGACCCGCCTCTTTGGTAACCTCGGCCAGCTGGCCGCCGTCAAGCGTGAGCGTCCGGGCATGCAGATCGCGGTCGGAGGCTGCCTGGCTCAGCAGATGCGCGACGGCATTGTGGAGAAGGCCCCGTGGGTGGACGCCGTTTTTGGTACTCACAACATTGACGTGCTCCCGGCGCTCCTTCGCCGGGCTGAGCACAACCGCAAGGCCGCCGTCGAAATCGAGGAATCCCTCAAGGTTTTCCCCTCGACTCTGCCGACTCACCGAGACAGTGCCTTTGCGGCGTGGGTGTCGATCTCCGTGGGCTGCAACAACACCTGCACGTTCTGCATCGTGCCGCACCTGCGCGGCAAGGAACGTGACCGCCGCCCCGGGGACATCCTCGCAGAGGTCGAGGCCGTGGCCTCCCAGGGCGCCATCGAGGTGACCCTGCTGGGTCAGAACGTTAACTCTTACGGCGTGGGCTTTGGCGAGCGCGGCGCATTCGCCGACCTGCTGCGCGCGGTGGGTCGCGTTGAGGGCATCGAGCGCGTGCGCTTCACCTCGCCTCACCCGGCCGCCTTCACCGATGACGTCATCGCCGCGATGGCGGAGACGCCTACCGTGATGCCGAGCCTGCACATGCCTCTGCAGTCGGGTTCGGACGCGATTTTGCGTCAGATGCGCCGCTCCTACCGACGCGAGCGTTTCATGGGGATTCTCGAGCGCGTGCGCGCCGCGATTCCCGATGCCGCGATCACGACGGACATCATCGTGGGCTTCCCTGGCGAGACCGAGGAAGACTTCCAGGCGACCCTGGACGTCGTGGAACAGGCTCGTTTCACGTCGGCGTTCACTTTCCTGTACTCGCGCCGCCCGGGAACTCCGGCGGCCGACCGCGAGGATCAGGTGCCGGACGACGTGGCTCTCGAGCGCTACCAGCGCCTCGTCAAGCTTCAGGAGCGCATCTGCGCCGAGGACAACGCCGCGCTGGCCGGCACCGACGTGGAGGTTCTCGTCTCTGAGGGCGACGGCCGCAAGGATGGAGCGACGCACCGTATCTCTGGGCGCGCCCGCGACAATCGCCTTGTGCACGTTGCCCTTCCCGAGGGCCTCGCGCACGCTGATCGCCCGCGTCCGGGCGACATGATTCGCGCGACGGTGACCTACGGTGCGCCCCACCACCTGATCGCGGACTCCGGCGCTCAGGGCGGCCTCTTCGAGGTGCGCCGCACGCGCGCTGGCGATGCGTGGCAGGCGCGCCAGGCGCAGGACGAGCCGGACACCGCCGTGTCCCTGGGCATCCCGACCCTGCGTGTGGGCGCCCCGCGCTGACACCCGACACGACACCTCACCGCCCGGATGACCCCTCATCTGGGCGGTGATCTGCAGATACTCTGCGCTGCTCGTCAACCACCTGTACGGGGGCCTCGCGTGCCTGCACATTTTCCCACCAACATGCGGAAAATCGGGAAAATGTCGCGCGTGAAAGCCGCGTGAAACGCCCCCCTCAGCGTTACCTTTGTCTCATGGCGGTCGTCACGATGTTGAGGCGGCCGACATGCGGGAGCACTCTCGGTAGTGCGGGTCGATTCGAGCCCCCCTATGCGACCCGTAACCCGATGCCGCGCAGACGGTATGTGTTTCGCCGTCGCATGTAGTCGGCGCACACTCACCGAGAGTGCCCCGCTCCTTGCGTGAGGAACGGGGCACTGGTGGAGAGGCGTAGCCAGCAGCGACAGGCTACTGCTCGGAATCCTCAGACTCGTCGAAGAGAGTGGGCAACTCCTCGGCGGCCTGCAGGCCGATGATGAGGCCGCGGCGGGCCATCGCGTGGATCTGGCGGTCCGACAGGCCCTCGCCGACGAAGAATCGGGACGCGGCAACCAGGATCCAGCCGTCCTCGGACTCGATGGGGAAGACAGTGGGCTGGAGGTGCCCGACGTTCCAACGGTTCGCGAGCTCCTGCAGGGAGATCTCGGTGTGGCCCTCGCCCGGGGGCACGATGCGGGTCTCAACCTGCGCCCACGGGGCGTCGGCGGGCTCGCGGTGGATCTGCAAGGGGACGCCGTTAAGCTGGGTGGCGACGATGAACTCGTTGGAGCCGCATTCCAGGCCGTCGCCTTCCAGGACCGTCACGATGCGCTCGATGGTCAGCTCGGAGACCTCGGTGCCCCACTTGGCGGCGTATTCGTCGGGTTCCATGGCTGGGTTGGCGGGAGCGGCCTGCGCGGGCTGCTCGGGGGTGGGGGTTGCTTCCCCGTCTTCGCCGAAGGTAAAGCTCTTCCACTCAGGCATTGTCGGCCTCCTGGGTCCACTGGTCGGGGAACATGATGTCGATCTGGTTCATCATTGAGATGGCGGCCATGATGAACTGGTGGACTTCCGCGCCCACCTGTGCGTCGGTCGCGCCGACCACCCAGTTGAAGGTGTGCTGCAGGTGCAGCGCAATGGCGCCCGTCTCCGTCGTCGTGGAGGTGACCTTGGGAAGGTACGTGGAGGCGTTGAGGCGGCGGACCGCAGAGGCGATCTGGTCGGCGTGGTCGGCGTGGAAGTAACGCGGGTAGTCGGCCACGCCCTGGGCGGGGCGGCCCTCGGGCGCCGCGATGCGCACGGTTCGGTTGGGCAGGATTGCCGCGATCTGGCCGGTGGCGGAGATAAAGGGGATCAGGCCGACGGCTTCGACCGCCTTCGTGATCCGGTCGAGTGTGACCGGGGGAGTATCTGTTGTGCTCATGGTCTTAAGCCTAGCCGTTGTCGGAGAGGATCGGCGGGAGGCACCCGTACACTGGGGACATGGAGTCTTGTATGACAAGTGCGTCAACGATCGTGTGTGCGGTTGTGGGGCCCACGGCCTCGGGTAAGTCGGACCTGGCCCTGGAGCTGGCGTTGCGCCTCCCGCAGGCGCTGGGTGCGCGCGGGGCGGGCGAGATCGTCTCGGCGGACGCCCTCCAGCTGTATCGGGGGATGGACGTGGGCACGGCCAAGACCCCGGTGGCGCAGCGCCGCGGGATCGCCCACCACCAGATCGACGTGCTCGAGGTGCGCGACGAGGCCTCGGTGGCTGCCTACCAGAAGCATGCGCGCGCCGACGTCGCGGGCATTCACGGGCGTGGGGGTGTCGCGGTGGTCGCTGGCGGTTCGGGCCTGTACCAGCGCGCTCTCCTGGACGTCATCGAGTTTCCGGGGACGGATCCCGCGCTGCGCGCCCGCCTGGAGGAGGAGGCAGCCGGGCCGCTGGGCTCGCGCGGCATGCATGAGCGTTTGGCGGCCCTGGACCCGGTGTCGGCCGAGCGCATTGATCCGCACAACGCGCGTCGTATCGTGCGAGCCCTGGAGGTTATCGAGCTGACGGGCAGGCCCTATTCGGCGTCCATGCCCCGCCACGAGTTCGCGGCACCCGCCCTCATGGTGGCGCTGCGCCGCCCGATGGACGAACTCGACGAGAGGATCGCGGTGCGCACCCGCGCCATGATGGCGGGCGGCCTGATCGAGGAGGTACGTGCCCTCATCGACGTCGGCCTGCGCGAGGCGAAGACAGCGTCGCGTGCGACGGGCTACGCGCAGGCGCTCGCGGTGATCGACGGGGTGATGAGCGAGGACGAGGCGGTGGACTCTATCGCGCTGGCCACCCGGCAGCTGGCGCGCCGCCAGGTCAAGTGGTTGCGCCCGGATCCGCGCGTGCACTGGCTGGACGTGGAGGAGTTCGACTCGGACGAGGCCGTGGCGGCCCACGTGGTCGAGCTGACGGAGCGCGCGGCCGAGGCTGCCCTGGCACGCTCGTCACGCGGGCGGCGGCTGCGCGACGTGGGCGCCCACGCTACGGTGTGTCCATGAAGAACTCGCAGCTGCCCTCCCATGCCCGTGTTGTCAAGGCGCACGGTGCCGGTAATTCGTTCGTCGTGGCCACGGATCGCTTCGACGACTATGACCCGAGTGAGGCCGAGGTCGCGACCCTGTGCTCCCCGGCGTTCGGGATCGGCGCGGACGGCTTCATTCGCGCGGTTGAGCGCGACGGGATGTGGTTCATGGACTACCGCAACGCGGACGGTTCGAAGGCGGAGATGTGCGGTAACGGCGTGCGTGTCTTCGTCGATCACCTGCGCCGTGAGGGACTCGTGGACCTGCCCGTGGGGGCTACGCTGGATGTGGCGACGCGCGGCGGCATCAAGCGCGTGACGCCCGAGGTCGACGATGAGGGCGCGGGCGCGCGCTACCGCGTCGACATGGGTGCCGCCGCCTCTCCCGCCCGCGAGACCATCGCGGTGAGGATCCCCGGCATCGAGCAGGTCCTGGGGGGTATCTGGGTGGACATGCCCAACCCGCACACGGTCGTCGAGCTGGCCGACGAGGAGACCCTGCGCGCCGTCTTCTTGCCTACCGTGGACGTGTCCATGATTCCGCCCGCCGCGCGCCCCTCCTACGACCCCGCACCCGAGGCGGGCACGAATCTGGAGTTGGTCGTGGACCTCACGCAGTCAGGGCAGGAGCAGGGCCATATCGCCATGCGCGTCCTCGAGCGTGGCGTGGGGGAGACCCAGGCATGCGGCACAGGCTGCTGCGCGGCGGCCCTGGCCACCGCCCTGCGCAGGGGACCGGGCGCCCCCACCCAGTGGAGAGTCGACATCCCCGGCGGCACGGTGACCGTGGGCCTGGATGGCGTCATCGACTGGAGTGGCGAGACCCCGCGCATCACGGACGCCTCCGTGTTCCTGACGGGCCCCGCCACGCGCGTGGCCGACATCCGCCTGTCCTAACTCGGGGGGAGCGCGCGAGGACCCGGGGACGAGGCCACGGCCTCGTCACGGGGGACAGCGCCCTCAGGCGGGGCGCACCTCGATAATGCGGAAGCCCTTCTTGGAGGCGAACTTGGAGGCCTGGAAACCCCGGCCATTGATCCAGCCGATGAGCGAGTCAGCGCCCAGGTTGCGCTGGACGACCAGGTAGGCGACGCCCGTTTGGGCGAGGCGGCCCAGCCACGACGCCAGCATCTCGTGCATCGCGTCCTTGCCGATGCGCACCGGCGGATTGGACCAGATGACGTCAAAGCGCGTGTCCGTCTCGGCGGAGGCGGCCAGCGCCTCATCGGCCTTGAGCGTGCGCACCCCGGCGGCCCCGTTGGCAGCCGCGTTGCGAGCCGTCAGATCTAGGGCGCGCGAGTTGACGTCCACCGCCCACACGCTCGCGCCCGGCGACTCCAGCGACATGACGGTCGCGATCGGACCCCAGCCGCACCCCAGGTCCAGGAAGGTCCCGCCTTCGGGCAGGTCGGGCGCGACGGAAAGCAGCTGACGGGTCCCCAAGTCCAGCTTGGAACCCGAAAAGACGCGCGAGGACACGCGCATCGACAGATCGAAGCCGCGCGCGCTCACCTCGATCACGTGAGTCTCGTCGGCGCTCGCGGGGGCAGAGTCGGTGAAGTACTGTTCGTCCACGGAAGAAAGCCTATCGCGCCCGCGCGCGCAGGCGCAGATGGGGGCGGCGCGTGCGACACTGGAAGCCCCCCACGTGAAGGACGGATATGGACACCACCCCCACCGATTCCAACGCCTCGATCGAGGAACGCGACCAGCGCGTCAACGACGTCGTCGCGCGCATCCTCGCGCGCTCGGCAGCGGCGCTCTCCTCGACCGCGGGACAGGACAACTCGGGGGATGCAGGCGCACTGGAGCGCGAGGCCCGCGCGGGCACGCGCCGCGTCGACACGGGTGCTTCCGACCGCGAGGACATCTCCGAGGTCGAATACCGCCAGGTGCGACTCGAAAAGGTCGTGCTCGTGGGCCTGCGCACCACGCAGAGTGAGGAAGAGGCTGAGAACTCGCTGCGCGAGCTGGCAGCGCTCGCGGAGACCGCCGGTTCGCGCGTGCTCGATGGCATTATCCAGCGCCGCATGAAGCCCGACCCCGCGACCTATCTGGGGTCCGGCAAGGCCCGTGAGCTGGCAGAGATCGTGCGTGCGGTGGAGGCCGACACCGTCATTGTTGACGAGGAGCTGGCCCCCTCCCAGCGCCGAGGCCTCGAGGACGTCGTGGACGCCAAGGTCGTCGACCGCACGGCCCTCATCCTCGACATTTTCGCCCAGCACGCCAAGTCCCGTGAGGGCAAGGCACAGGTCGAGCTCGCTCAGCTCGAGTACCTGCTGCCGCGCCTGCGCGGCTGGGGCGAGTCGATGTCCCGTCAGGCCGGCGGTCGCGTCGCGGGCGGCGCGGGCATCGGCTCGCGCGGCCCGGGCGAAACCAAGATCGAGCTGGATCGTCGCCGCATCCGCACGCGCATGGCGAAGCTGCGCGCGGACATCGCGCGCATGGAACCCGCCCGCCGCACGCAGCGGGGTTCGCGCCGCCGCGGAGGAGTGCCGTCGGTGGCGATCGCCGGGTACACGAACGCGGGCAAGTCCACGCTGCTCAACCGCCTGACGGACGCGGGCGTCCTCGTCCAGGACGCGCTGTTTGCGACGCTGGACCCAACGGTGCGCCGTGCACGCGCCGCGGATGGGCGCGAGTACACGCTCACCGACACGGTCGGCTTCGTGCGTAACCTGCCCACCCAGCTGGTCGAGGCCTTCCGATCGACCCTGGAGGAGGTGGGCCAAGCCGACGTGATCCTGCACGTCGTGGATGCCGCCCACCCCGACCCGGTCTCCCAGGTGCAGGCCGTGCGCGCCGTCATCGACACGATCGAGGGGGCCTCGGACATTCCAGAGCTGATCGCCCTGAACAAGGCCGACCTGGCTTCGCCCGAGCAGATCGCCCTCCTGCGTACGGTCTTCCCCGGCGCGGTGCCGCTCAGCGCCCACACCGGCTGGGGCGTGGAGGCGCTGCGCGCGGCCCTGGAGGACATGCTGCCCCGGCCCCGCGTGGCCATCGACGCGATCGTGCCCTACTCGGCGGGTTCGCTGGTCCACCGCATCCACGAGGAAGGCGAGGTTGAGCGCGAGGAGTACGTGGAGACCGGCACACGGATCGTGGCCCGCGTCGACGAGGCCTTGGCTGCCATCATTGCTCGCGAGGCGGTGGGCGGCACCGTCGGCGATACGCCGGTGACCGCTTCGTGAGCGCGGACTTGGTCGAGGCCTCGTGCCGCGTCCTCGATGCGGTCGTCGCCGGCATGGGCGGGGCGCCGCGTGAGGGGCAGGCCTCGATGGTCGCCGAGGGCGCCGCTGCTTTGGAGGACCGCGAGCACCTGCTGGTTCAGGCCGGCACGGGCACGGGTAAGTCGCTGGGCTACCTGGTCCCGCTGCTGACGCACTGCGCGGCGAATGGGGTGCGCGGCGTCGTCTCGACGGCGACGCTGGCCCTCCAGCGCCAGATCCTGGTCAAAGATGCGCCGGTCGCCGTGGACGCGGTCGCGTCAGAGACGGGCGTGCGCCTGAAGGTCGCGGTGCTCAAGGGGTGGACGAACTACGCGTGCCTACACAAGCTGGACGGCGGCTACCCGACCGAGGGAACGCTCTTCGAGGATCGCGACATCGGCGTCGGACCGACGGGTGAGCTCGGCAAGGAAATCCTGCGCATCCGCGAATGGGTGAGCGAGACGACGAGCGGGGACCGTGACGACCTGGTGCCGGGCGTCTCCGACCGCGCCTGGCACCACGCCTCAGTCGCCAAGCCCGAGTGCCTGGGCAAGCACTGCCCGCTCATCGACGAGTGCTTCGCTCAAGCCGCGCGCCTGGACGCCTCCGAGGCTGACGTCGTGGTCACCAACCACTCCCTGTTCGGCATCAACGCGTGCGGCGAGGGCGAGCTGTTTGGCGAATACGACGCCGTCGTCATCGACGAGGCACACGAGCTGGCCGACCGCGTGCGCTCTCAGGCGGCCGCGGACATCACGGTGGCCAGGGTCAGCCGCGTGGCCCGATCCTTGCGCTCGAACCTGTCGATCGACTCCACGGACCTGGACGAGGCCGGGGCCGGGCTGGGCGCAGCCATGGCACCCCTGCCCGACGGCCTCCTGGAGTACCGGCCGAGCGCCCTCGTTGATGCGATGATCGTCCTCGACGACGCCGCGCGCCGAGCCAGCCACGAGGTCAGCGAGGCGCAGGGCGAGCCGGCCGCCAAGCTCCTGGCCCGCGCCGCGATCGACGAGCTGATCGGGTCCCTCGACGCGTGGGGGCGAGACCCCGACCAGTCGATCGCCTACATCACCCGCGACGAGTCCGACAACGCGCGCCTGACGGTGGGGCCACTCGACGTGTCGGCCGCGATCGGTGGAAACGGCATTGGCGAGCGCGGCGCGATTCTCACCTCGGCGACCCTGGCATTGGGCGGCAACTTCGATGTCATGGCCGCGGCCACCGGCATGGCCGTGTCGGGCGTGCCCTGGCACGGCATCGACGTGGGCTCGCCCTTCGACCACGGTCGCCAGGGGATCCAGTACGTGGCGACCCACCTGCCCCTGCCGGGGCGCGACGGCCCCTCCGAGCAGCTGCTGGACGAGCTCGTGGACCTCGCCCAGGCCTCGGGCGGGGGAGTGTTGGCCCTGTTCGCCTCCCGGCGTGGGGCGGCCGCCGGCGCGCAGGCGCTGCGCGAACGCACCGACCTGACGGTCTACCTACAGGGGGAGGAAACCCTCGCCCAGCTCATCGCACGTTTCCGCGCCGAGCGGGACTCGTGCCTGGTGGGCACCATGTCCCTGTGGCAGGGCGTCGACGTCGCCGGGGACGCGTGCCGCCTGGTGGTCATCGACAAGATTCCCTTCCCGCGCCCCGACGATCCCGTGTCGCGCGCACGGTCGATGGACGTCGAACGCAGGGGAGGAAACGGTTTCATGTCCGTGTCCCTGACCCACGCGGCCCTCATGATGGCCCAGGGCGCGGGCCGACTCCTGCGCTCGACGAGCGACCGCGGCGTCGTGGCGATCCTCGACCCGCGCGTGGTGACGAAACGCTACGGATCCTTCATCATGCGCTCCCTGCCGGCCATGTGGCCCACCACGAATCCGGAGGTCGTGCGTGGCGCTCTGCGGCGTCTGAACGCAGCCGGTGATCAGTAGGTGAAGAGTGGTTTCCAACACGTGAAAGATCGTGTAAATTAACCATTAGGCGACCCATAACCTGCCCCAATGGAAGCGCCTGCTCACACTAGGAGAGACACGTGGAAAACAAAGCGCAGACCCTGTACCCCTCTAAGTCCTCTGGACGTCCCTCGAAGATTGCTATTATCGGCGCCGGTGCCGTTGGTACGGCCGTCGCTTACGCGTGTGCGATGCGCGGCGACGCTCGTTCGATCGTTCTTCAGGACATCAATAAGCCCAAGGTTGAGGCCGAAGCCCTCGACATGGCCCATGGCATCCAGTTCACCCCCGCGGGTTCGATCGAAGGCTCCGACGACGTCGAGATCGTTCGCGGCTCCGACCTGATCATCGTGACGGCTGGCGCCAAGCAGCAGCCCGGCCAGTCGCGCCTGGAGCTGGCCGGTTCGACCGTCAACCTCATGAAGAAGATCGTGCCGAACCTGCAGAACGTGGCGCCCGACGCCCGCTTCATGTTCGTCACCAACCCGGTCGACGTCGTCACCTACGTGGCTCTGAAGCTGACCGGCCTGCCGCGCAACCAGGTCTTCGGCTCGGGCACGGTGCTCGACACCTCCCGCCTGCGCTACCTTGTGTCTCGTGAGACCGGCGTTGCCACGCAGAACATCCACGCCTACGTGGCCGGCGAGCACGGCGACTCCGAGGTCGCCCTGTGGTCCAGCGCCGAGATCGGTAACGTTCCGCTCTCCCAGTGGGGCCCGACCCTGTCCGGCGGTACCTTCGACTCCGCTCTGCGCAATTCCATCGCGCAGGAGGTCGTCCAGTCCGCGTACAAGATCATCGAGGGCAAGGGCGCGACCAACTACGCGATCGGCCTGTCCGCCGCGAACATCGCCGGTGCGGTGCTGCGCGACGAGCAGCGTGTCCTGACCATCTCGACGCTGCTGGAGGACTGGGAAGGTATCTCGGACGTCGTCATGGCCGCCCCGACGATCGTGGGCCGCGACGGTGCCGGACGCGTCCTGAACCCGCCGCTGACCCTCAACGAGCGCGACGGCCTGACCGCCTCGGCGGAGCGCCTGCGCAAGGTTGCCCGAGACCTGGGCTTCTGATCGGGCTTGTAGCAAACGGTGGCACCGATCCCTTCGGGGGTCGGTGCCACCGTTTGTTGGTGGTGCTGTTAGAGGGAGCGGATGACGGTGACGACCTTGCCGAGGATGGTGGCCTCGTCGCCGGGGATGGGGGAGTAGTCCTTGTTGTGGGGCAGCAGCCACACGTGACCGTCCGTGATCGACAGCTCCTTCACGGTGGCTTCGCCGTCGATCATGGCAGCCACGAATTCGCCGTTGCGCGCCTCGTTTTGTGAGCGGATGACGACGTAGTCTCCGTCAAAGATGCCGGCGTCGATCATGGACTGGCCGGAGACCTCGAGCATGAACAGGTCGCCGCGTCCGGTCATGGAGGTGGGTAGGTGGAAGACGTCCTCGACGTGCTGTTCGGCGGTGATGGGTGATCCGGCCGCGATGCGTCCCACGAGGGGAATTGCGGTGCCCTCTTCCTCCACGTGCGAGATGGGGATTTCGATGGGCACAACCGAAGACGAGGCCGGGGCTGAGGGGGCGATCCCGAGTGTTCGGCGCGCCTTGTCCGTCAGGTCGAGGGCGCGTGGCAGTCCGGGTTCACGCGCGAGGTAGCCCTCCGATTCGAGCGAATCCAGGTGGTGCTTGACCGTCGATGGGGAGGCCAGGCCGACCGAAGATGCGATCTCGCGCACAGAGGGGGGAAAGCCGCTGGAGGCCAGTTTGTCGTTGATAACGCGCAAGATCGCGCGGTGGCGATCGCTGATCGGTCGCTCGGTCATGGACCCTCCTGTTGTGCGCGTGGACGCAGATGTGCATGGGTGGGCGTCCACTAGATACGTCAAGTTTAAGCCGAAAACGCGCAATATGAAACATATGTTCGAGTGGGTCTCGACATTCGTGCTGTTGCGTGCTATCGTACAGATGTTCGACGAACATATGTTCGATACTGATGTTTGGAGGTTGCCATGAGTCTCCCGTACACCCCTGGGTCTACCGTTTCCTTCCCGGCACGTCGCTCCCCGATGCGCTCGGTGCCGGACGTGCGCGTGGCCACGGTTCGTGACATCTCGTCGGCCCCGTCCGCGCGCCGACGCATCGAGGCTCAGCGGGCGGACGATCCTGCGTTCCTACGCGCCCCCGTTCCTCCGCGTCGACCCGCCCGCTCGTCGCGTCATTCCCTGGTCGTAGGCGCACTCGCCACGCTCGCTCTGTCCGTGGGCGCGGGCGCCCTGGGTCTGGCGATCCAGCCCAGCCCCTACGATGGGCCGACCGTCATAAAGGCGGCCGTCAGCGGCGATTCGATTTGGTCGTTGGCCGAGTCGGTCAGGAGTGAACGCCCGGTCGAAGAAATCGTCGCGGACATCGAACGACTCAACGGCATCAGCGGCGCTCTGCAACCCGGCCAGCGGGTCGTCGTGCCCGTTCGGTGAAGGGGTACGCGGGACTCCTGTGACAGTGGGGGCTTGGAGCGTGTACCGTTGAGGGGTGCACTGTCCTTTCTGTCATAACCCTGACTCGCGCGTCGTCGACACGCGTATCGCGGACGACGGCGCCTCGATCCGGCGTCGTCGCGAGTGCACGCACTGCAAGAAGCGCTTCACGACCCTGGAGACGTCGTCGTTCCAGGTCGTCAAACGCTCGGGCGTGGTCGAATCCTTCTCCCGCAACAAGGTCGTCTCCGGCGTGAAGAAGGCGTGCCAGGGCAGGCCCGTCTCGGACGATCAGCTCGCGATCCTCGCCCAGCAGGTGGAGGAGCAACTGCGTTCGACCGGCGTGTCCAACGTGTCCACCAACGAGGTCGGCAAGGCGATCCTGCCCTTCCTGCGCGACCTCGACGTGATCGCCTACCTGCGTTTCGCCTCCGTCTACCGAGCATTTGATACTCTCGAGGACTTCGAGGACGCCATTCACGCGCTGCGCGAGCGTTCCCAGGCTGCGGAGGTGGCCGCCGACGCGCCGTCCGAAGAGGTGGCCGCCCCCGCTGCCCCGAAGAAGCCGCGCAAGCCTCGGGCGAGTCGCAAGCGCGCCGCCGCTGCGTCGCTGCTCGGAGACGAGTAGCGCCCGCGCCTGGTGGCGCGGGCGACTCGCTGATCCCTTTATGGCGGGCAGCTCCTAGCTGTCGTTCCTGTTCTGCTCGTCCGTTCGGTTGGCGCCTCCCGTGGTCAGTCGGCGAACGGCCGCGGTAGCCTCGCTCGATGCTTGGGAGACGGATTCGCGCGCCCCGGCCACGGCCTCGGACATGGCTTCGCGCGCCCCGGCCACGGCCTCGGTTGCGGCGCCGCGCGCCTCAGCGACCCTCTCCGACATGGCTTCACGCGCCCCGGCCACCGATTCGCGCGCCCCGGCCACGGCCTCGGACATGGCTTCGCGCGCCCCGGCCACGGCCTCGGTTGCCGCGCCGCGCGCGCCCATGATCTGTTCGCGCACCTTCTTGCGCATGACCTTGCCCAGCTGGGAGCGCGGCAGCTCGCTCATGACGACGACCTGACGGGGCAGGGCGTAGTGCGCTAAGGACTTTTCTGCCCACTTGCGTAGGTCGGCCAGCGTGACGGAGGCGCCGGCTTCGAGCACGATCGCGGCGACGACGTCCTCTCCGCTCTCACCTGCGGGCACACCCACGGCCGCGACGTCGGCCACGCCCGGCATCGAACGCACAGCCTCCTCGACCTGCGAGGGGTAGACGTTGAAGCCGGAGGAGTTGATCATCTCCTTACGTCGGTCCGCCATGTAGATAAAGCCGTCGCGCACCTGGACCAGGTCGCCCGTGCGCAGCCAGCCGTCGGCGGTGAACACCTCCGCGGTCTCCTCGTCCTGATTCCAGTACCCGGAGAAGACCTGCGGGCCGGTTGCGATGAGCTCGCCGACCGCGCCGTCCTCGACGTCGCGCGCAGGGTCCTCGGGGTCGACGATGCGCACCTGCGTGGAGGGGAAGGGAATACCCAGCGCCCCGCGCGCCCGCGAGGAGGCCAGGGGGGAACCGAGGATGATCGGGGATGCCTCGGTCATGCCGTAGCCTTCGATCATGAGGCCGCCGGTCGCCTCCTCCCATTGTTGGGCCAGAGGCGCCGACAGGGGCATCGCGCCCGACAGGGAGAAGTGGATGGAGGACAGGTCTACGTCCGTGCCCTCGGCTGCCGCCAGCAGGCGCTCGTACATGGGGGGCACGCCCAGGAAGAACGTGCAGGGGAGTCGGCGCTGGGCGGCCAGGACCAGGGCGGTGTCGAACTTCGGGAACATGGCGACGGTCGCCCCCATGCGCAGGCCCGCCAGGAAACCGATCGTGAAGCCGAAGGCGTGGAAGAGGGGCAGGATGCAGTAGAAGACCTCGGCGCCCTCGTGCAGGACGGGCACCCACGCGATGGACTCCTCGACGTTGGCGCGCAGGTTGGCGTGCGTGAGAGCCGCCGCCTTGGGCACGCCCGTCGTGCCGCCCGTGTGGATCAGGAGCGCCACGTCCTCCATGGAGGCGGGGCATGTTCCGTTCCAGGGGGTGGCTGTGCGCATGGCGCGTGTCCACGAGCGAGCCCAGGTGGGGCGCGGGCTAGTGAGCTGGTCGCGCTTGTCGCGCGCGGCCTTGAGGGGTAGTTTGAGCGCCAGGCGCGAGGCCGTGGGAAGGGCCGTCGTCAGGTCCATCGAGAAGGTGGTGTGGCCTCGGCCCAGGAAGGTCAGCTTCTCCAGGGTCTTGGACCAGGCGATCGTCACGCGCGCGCCGTGGCGCGCGTACTCGCCCTCGAGCTCGCCGGAGGGAGCAAGCGGGTTGTGTTCGACGACGACGGCGCCCAGCAGCATCGTGCCCAGGACCGCGACCGCGTGCTGGGGGCAGTTGGGCATGATGAGAGCGACCCGGTCTCCCGCGCGCACGCCCGCCTGGTGCAAGGCCCCCGCGCACCGACGCATCTGCTCGACCAGCTGTTCGTAGGAGAGCTGGCGGGCGAAAAAGTCGATGGCGGCACGCTTGGGATAGCGGGCGGCGACGTCCAGGACCATATCCGGGATCGGCTGGTCGGGAGTGGCGATTTCGTAGGCGACGCCGGGCGCATAGAGCGCCCGCAGCGAGGACGTGAGGTCCATCTATGCTCCTTTGGTGGTGCTGCCCCTACGATACCGTAAGTTACGGCTTCGTTTGACCACCTGGAAGCGCGATGAAAGCGACAGTTTCTACAGGGGCGTCGCAATCAGTCGGACGGTTTCGGGCAGGTGGCTCAGCTCCTCCAGGGCCTCGCGACCCAGGCCGGCCGAAATGTCGGTGAGCACGTAGCCGACCTCGTCCACGGTCGCCAGGATCTGGGCGTCGACGTTGGCCTCCGACGACGCGAAGATCGAGTTCACGCGGGCCATGACGCCGGGCACGTTGCGGTGGATGAGGCGCACGCGGTAGCGCGAGCGCTTGCCGATGTTCATGGTCAGGTTGGGCAGGTTCACGCTCATGTCAGTCGAGCCGCTGGCCTGGTACTCACCGATCTTGGCGGCCACGAAGCGACCGATGTCGTACTGGGCCTCCTCCGTGGACCCGCCGATGTGAGGGGTGAGGATGACGTTGTCGAGGGTGGCCAGGGGTGAGGAGAAGGGGTCGCCGTTGGCGCGCGGTTCCTCCGGGAACACGTCGATGGCCGCGCCGCCCAGGTGGCCCGAGACGAGCGCGGCGTGCAGGGCGTCCACGTCGACGACGTGTCCGCGCGAGAGGTTGATGAACAGGGCGCCGGGCTTCATGAGCTCGAACTCGCCGCGCCCGATGAGGTTAGTGTTGGACTCTTGGCCATCCACGTGCACGGAGATGATGTCGGCCTCGCGCAGCACGGCCTCCATGGTGGGCATCTGCGTGGCGTTGCCCAGGGCCAGGCGCTCGGCGGCGTCGTAGAAGATGACGTTGAGGCCCATGGCCTCGGCCAGCACCGACAGCTGGGTGCCGATGTTGCCGTAGCCGATGATGCCCAGCGTGTGCCCGCGCACCTCGTGGGCACCGTCGGCGCTCTTGTCCCACACGCCGCGGTGCAGGCGCGAGTTCTTGACGGTCACGCGGCGCGACAGGTCGATGATCTCGCCGATGGCTAGCTCGACGACGGAGCGCGTGTTGGAATAGGGGGCGTTGAACACGGCGATGCCCATCTCGGTGGCCGTGGCCAGGTCGATCTGGTTGGTGCCGATGCAGAAGGCGCCGATGGCCTTCAGGTTCGGGCGGGCGCGCAGGACGCGCTCGGTAACCTCGGTCTTGGAACGCAGACCCACGTAGTCGATACCCTCAAGCGCGTCGATCAGGTCGTCCTCGGACAGGGCGCCCGTCACGCGGGTGACCTCAACGCCGAACTTGGCGAAAACCTCGTCGGCGATCGGGTGCGGGTTTTCCAAGAGTAATGCTCGTGTCATGACTCCATCATGGCAGATGGGGGCCCAACCAGCGTGGCATCGTCACTGTGTGGTCACCGACTACCACTCTTCCATGCCGGCGGGCAGCGCGGCGGCATGGACGACGTGGACGTCGTGGGTGGCGCGAGTCAGGGCCACAAACAGGTCGCCGACGCCGTCGCTCATGATTTCGCCGGGCTCGACCAGGACGACCGAGTCGAACTCCAAGCCCTTCGACGCATTCGCCGAGAGCAGGGAAACGCGCTCGGACAGTGCGCTATCCCCGTCGACGTCGGCGCCCCACGCGCGGGCACGCTGCGCGCCCACGATGATGGCGACGCGGCCGCGTGAGGCGCCCGCCTCGCGGTCCAGGCGTTCCTCGGCGATCTGGCGGGCCTGGTGCGCGGCCTCCCACAACGGGTCGGTGCCTCGGGACGAGGCCGGGGCAGCTTCGGGCGCGTCCACGTGAGTCACGCGGTAGCATCCCTCGACGTCGCGCACGGCGGTCATGGGGTACAACACGGGCGCTCCCGCGCGCGCCACCACGCCCTCGGCAAGGGTCGTGAGGGTCGCGGGGGTGCGGTAGGAGACGGTCAGGGCGTACTCGGCGGCAAAAGCGCGGGCAGCGGGCCCCAGCGCCTTCTCCCACGAGGCGGGACGCTGCGAGCCGCGGCGCTGATCCAGGTCACCGACGACCGTGAAGGAACGCGACGGGCAGCGGCGCAGCAGGGCGCGCCACGCCATGGGGGAGAGCTCCTGGGCCTCGTCGACCACGATGTGGCCGTAGGCCCACGCGCGATCCTTGGCCGCGCGCTCGGCCAGGGGCGTCCACGACTCCTGCTCCGCGGTGTGCTCGGCGAGCATCTGTGCGGTGACGATGCCGCCTCCCAGGTTCTGCCCCTCGATGGCGGCACGAGCGCGCTCAAGCTCGCCCGCGTCCGTCTCCTTCGAAGAAGACGACGAGGTCGGCATGGGGCCGAGCAGCTCCTCGCACTCGTCCAGGATCGGCACGTCCGAGATCGTCCAGGGCGCCGAGCGCGGCCGCACCAGGAGAGCCAGCTCGTCGGGGCGCAAAGGCGACTTCGCGCGCCGGTTGGCCGCAGCCAATACCTCCGGGCGGGCATAGAGCCTGCGCAGCAGCGTCTGCGCGCTCGTGGGCATCCACGCCGTGTTGATTGCGCGGCGGCAATCCGCTGAGTCACGAATCTCGATGAGCCAGGAGCGCTTGACTTCCGGCTCGACGTGCCCCTCGGAGTCCGCGTCCCCGGCCTCGCGAGCCAGGCGCAGCGCCAACACGTCCATCAGTTCGCGCGCAAACGACTCGCGCGCCACGTTGTGCGGGCGCCCCGAACGCTTGGCGCGCCGCCTGGCCGTCTCCACGTCGCCGCGGGTGAGCGTCACGGTGCGGTTCCACACGCGCAGCTCCTGATCTCCCTTGGGCAGCTTCGCGAGTGCTCGCACCGCCTCTTTCACGATTGCCGCCCAGGCCGGCAGCCCCTTGATCCGAGCCACGGCCTCGTCCTCGGACGCACGCGCGCGCACGCCCGGCACCAGATCGCCCATCGTCACCGAGACGACACCCGTCTCGCCCAGGGAGGGCAGCACCTGCTCGATATAGCGCAAGAACAGGCGCGAGGGCCCCACGAGCAGAACGCCCGAGCGCTCCAGGCGCTCGCGGTGGGCATACAGCAGGTAGGCGATGCGGTGCAGTGCGACAGCGGTCTTGCCCGTGCCCGGGCCGCCCTGGACGACCAGGAGCCCCTTGTCGGAGGCGCGGATGATGCGGTCCTGCTCGGACTGGATGGTCGCCACGATGTCACCCATGCGCCCGTCGCGCGCCTCACTCAGGGCATGCATGAGGGCGCCCTCGCCCTGCAGCTCCAGGCCCTGGGCGTGCGAGGCGTCGAGCAGCTCGTCCTCCAGGCCGGTCACGCGCCGGTTGCGAGTCGAAATGTGGCGGCGACGCACGACGCCCTCCGGCTCGGCTGAGGTAGCCTGATAGAAGGGACGCGCGGCGGGGGCACGCCAATCCACGAGCAGGGGAGTGCCATCCTCGTGAGACAGGGACAGGCGACCAACGTGGCGCGTCGAAGCATCCACCATGTCGAGGCGACCGAACACGAGGCGCTCCTCCACGCCCTCCAGGCGCGCGGCCATCTCACCCAGGTGCGCGGACAGGGCCTCACGTTCAGTCCACGCCTGCGCGTTTCCGACGCCGTGCGTCGAATGAATACGGCCCTGACGATCCCGGTAGGAGGCGCGAAGCGCGTCGAGACGCTCGTAGGCGGCGTCGACGAAGTCCTGTTCAGGCAACGGAAGGTCCGTGCGTGACTCCTGCTGCGCGCCCGTGGTCATAGGTTCTCCTCGATATTGGTGGCCTTCTATTGTTGCTCACTTTTCGTCATTGCGCTGTGAGCAGCCATTTTTCGATTCCGTGACTTCGCCCCAAGCTCAAAACGTGTCCTCGCATGACGTGGCGCCGCCCCCGCAGGTACGTTAGACATGAGAGAAAAGACTGAGCATGAGGAGGATACGTGAGCATCACCGCGACCGACCTTTACGAGGACGGGCCCGCCGCGGGCGCGAAGGCCAAGATTCTCCTCATCCACTTCGATGGGGCGATTGACGCCGGCGCCGCCGGGCGTATGGCGATCGGGCAGATGCTGCGGTCGCTGCACAACGAGCGCGTCGCTACCTTCGACGCTGACATCCTCATGGACTACCGCTCGCACCGGCCCATCGTGACCGTTGACGACTGGGTGTCCTCCCCGGACATGGTCATGCCCAAGACCGTGCTCGACCTGGTCGAGGACGACATGGGAAATCCGATCCTCGTCCTGCACGGCGCCGAACCGGACGCGCACTGGGAGTCCTTCACGAACGCCATCAACGACATCTGTAAGCGCGCAGGCGTGGAGATCACCTTCTCGCTGCACGGCGTGCCCTCCGGCGTTCCCCACACGCGGCCCACCCCCGTGCACGTCCAGGCCACTGACGCCTCCCTGCTGCCCGCGGGCGGCGCGAAGATCGCGAACCACATGCAGTTCCCCGCGCCCCTGTCGACCTTCGTACAGATTCGACTCGGGCAACGAGGCATCGGCGGGCTCGCACTGCTCGGCGCCGTGCCGTACTACATGGCCGACACCGGCTACCCGGCCGCCTCCTCGGCGCTGCTGACCTCGCTGGCCAAGTTCGCGGACCTGTCCCTGCCCGTCGGCGACCTCGAGCAGGGCGCCGCGCAGGACCAGGAGAACATCGAAAAGCTCGTCGAATCCAACCCGGACATCTCCCACACCGTCTCCAACCTCGAAGAACACTTCGACGCGTGGAGCGGAGGCGACGGCGCGATCCCGCTGGCCGGCATGGCCCAGCCCGCCGCCGCACGCGACGAGGACAAGTCTACGAAAGACATCGGCGACGTCATCGAGGCCTACCTCGCGCAGGTCTCACGCGCCAAGGCCGAAGAAAACGAGTCCGTCCAGCGAGCACCCCGCGTCGACGACACCGAGACTCCCTCCAAGCCCGACACCCTCGAAGACGTGCTCGCCCGCGTCGAGGCCCGCCGCAACGGCGAAGAACCCGGGCCCTCCTCGCCGCGCCACCGCGCCTAAGCATTGGGCATCCCCGGCCCTGCTCGCGGCACGCCCCAGGGGGCACGCGGACAACCCCGCACCCGCGGCGCGGGCGGGGCAACGGAGGGTTGGCCTCGTCAGTGAGACGGGGGATACCCGATCTGAGAGTCCGTGAGAGCGGGGCACCCCGCCACCCAGCGCACCAGGTCAGCGGGCCTGGTGATGCGCGCGGGCAAGGCCAGCGTGCGCAGCGCCCGATCAATGTCGTCCGCGTTCACCACCCCGTCGTTGCACGCCAGTGCGACGACGTTGCCGCGGCGTCCACTCCGTCCGACCTTCGGGTCCTGGATGGACGCCACGAAGGGGAAGACTTCTTGCAGCGCGGAGATGTCCTGGCGTGCGTTAGCCGGTCCGCCGTGTGCGCAGTTCACCAGGTAGACGCCCCGCGCGGTCAGTGCCGCGCGGGCCCGCTGCACGCACTCAACCGTGCGCAGGTGGTCGGGCGTGACCCCCGACGCGAACGCATCGCGCACGACGACGTCGAACGAATCCTCGCGCGTCTGATCAAGGACTGCACGCCCGTCACCCACGCGGATCTTGACCTGCGGGGCCTTGGGGATGGGAAAGTGTTCACGGACCTGTTCGGCCAGCAGACGATCAACCTCGACGGCGACGTGGCGAGACTGCGGGTGCGACGCCGACCAAGCGCACGCGAGCGCGCACGCCGCGCCACCCACGTGCAGCGCGCGGAAACGATCCCCCCGGCCCCACGCGGCGGCCACGACGGCGCTCATGTGCTGCATGTACTCGAACTCCAGATACGTCGGATCCGACGTATCCACCGCCGAAGACTCCACACCGTCCAGGAACAGCGTCGCGCGAGGGCCATCCCACCGGATACGCGCCGAGCCGAAATCCGTCTCGAAGGAGATGTCGCGTGACGAAGATGTGCGTGCCATGGTGGACACTGTAACTACGGGACCGCGCTCGCTGCTTCAGGAGGTGACATGTCAAACGCTCCCAGGGACGCGCGTGCGAAGCGCGACTGGGGATCGGACGACTCGGCCACGCCGATCCTGCACGTCGACATGGACTCCTTCTTCGCCCAGGTCGAGATGCGCGAGGATCCCTCCCTCATCGGACGGCCCATCGTCGTGGGCGGTACGTCCGGACGCGGCGTCGTCACCTCCGCCACCTACGAGGCCCGTGCCCTGGGTGTGCGCGCCGGCATGCCGACATCCCGCGCACGCGCCCTGTGCCCCACGGCAGCCTTCATCCCCGGCAACCACGCGCTCTACAGCCATTACTCCCGCCAGGTCATGGATATCCTCGCGACAATCACCCCCGCCCTCGAACAGGTCTCCATTGACGAGGCCTTCTTGGACGTGCGCGGCGCACGACGCCGACTCGGCCCACCCACCCACATCGCCCGCCTCATCCGGACCCGCATCCGCGAGCAGGTGGGACTGCCCGCATCCGTGGGGATCGCCTCCACCAAATCGGTGGCCAAGATCGCCTCTTCGCACGCCAAACCCGACGGCCTGCTCCTCATCCCCGCATCCGCCACAGTCGAGTTCCTGCACGGGCTGCCCGTCGGCGCACTGTGGGGAGTTGGCGGACGCACGGGCGCCGTCCTCGACCGAGAAGGCATCGACACCATCGGCGACCTCGCCCACACGCCCCTGACACGCCTGACCAAACTCCTCGGCGTCGCCTCCGCCCACCACCTCCACGACCTCTCCTGGGGCATCGACTCGCGCGCGGTCACCACCTCGCGACCCGAAAAATCCATCGGCATGGAACGCACCTTCGAGGAGAACGTGCGCTCGCGGGACGAGATCGAGGACTTCATCCTGGCGGCGTCGCACGACTGCGCCCGCAGGCTGCGCTCCGGCGGCTTCGTCGGGTGGACCGTCGGCATTAAGATGCGCGGCGCCGACTTCCACACGATGACGCGCAGCGTCAGCCTGGTTGCCCCGACCGACACCGGGCGTGAGATCGCCCGCGCCGCCCACTCCCTGTTTGCCCGCGAGGCGATGCCGAGCGGGGGAGTGCGGCTTTTCGGCGTGCGCGTCGAAAGCCTGCAGTCCCGCTCCGGCGGCGTTGCTGTGACGCTCGACCGCGATGAGAAGCCCGCCGCCTCAGAGCGCGCGATGGACCAGATCCGCTCCAAGTTCGGTTCCGCGGCCCTGGCACCCGCCACGCTCTTGGGTAAGAATCTGCCGGGCAGGCGCTCCTTCGGCGCCGAGGCCGGGGGACGGGGCGCTGGGACCGGCGCGGCCGAGGCCTCGAGCGGGCAGGGCGGATTCCGCGCCGCTTCGCCTGAACGCGGGGAACAGGGGACCCTCCTGTGAGGCGTCCCGCGGGACGCGCCGTGCGCTAAGCTTGAACCAGTTAACGTCCGAAAGGGGCAGGAAATGGCTCTCACCGAGTATGAGAAGAAGGTCCTCGAGCAGATGGAGGCATCCCTGCGCGAGGAAGATCCCGCGCTGGCCTCGCAGATGTCTGCCCCCACCCCCGCGGAAGAAACGGAGTCCGAGCCCCAGCGCGGCCCGCGCGCTCCCCGCCGCATCGCCCTCGGCTTTTCCGGGGCTGTCCTGGGCATGGTGCTCCTCGTCGTCGCCGTGTCGCTGGGCTACTCCATCGTCTCGATTCTGATTGGCGTTGCCGGCTTCGCCGTGACGGTCGCCGGCATCCTCTACGCGCTGTCCAGGCCCGCCTCGCCCTCGGATGCTTCCGACAGGCCTCGGCGCAAGAAGAACAAAGAGAACGGTGGCTGGGATTCCTTCATTCAGGATCAGGAGCGCCGCTGGGACGATCGCAAGAACGACGACTGATCATCCAGATGTGAGAGCGGGGGAGCGCGAGGCGCCCCCCGCTTCGCTGTCGGATCCGCCGTCTCGGATGTGGGGCCGTGGCCCTTGGATGCGCACGTTAACCCTATGGGTGGCAGCCTGGGCCCTTGGATGCGCACGTTAACCCTACGGGTGGCAGCCTGGGCGGCCTGCCCATGCTGCCACCTCAAGGGCCCAGCTGCGCATACACGGGTTACCATGACCACCTGTCGGGCCCAGCTGCCGCGAGCGTTACATCGCGCTTCCCGTCAGACACGCGGACCCTACCGATGACGCTGCCAGCGCCTCGCTGCCGCGACTCTTCGGTACCTTACCGCCACGTCTGCCCAGGCCTGCGCCTCAGCCTCTCGTCGCGTGTTTTTCGTTGCCCAGCGCCTCAATGCCGAACAACACGCCAGCTCGCGTACAGCTTTACAAAAGTCGCCCCACTGTGTTTCACGGGTTGTTTCATGATGCTCCCGTTGGCCTCCACCTTGCACCCCTGGGTCCCTCCACCTTGCACCCCTGGGTCCCTCCACCTTGCACCCCTGGGTCCCTCCACCTTGCACCCCTGGGGCCCTCCACCTTGCTCCCCGGAGTTCCTCCACCTTCCTCCCCGGGGTTCCTCCACCTTGCTCCCCGGGGCTGCTCCACCTTCCTCCCCGGAGTTCCTCCACCTTCCTCCCTGGGGCTGCTCCACCTTGCTCCCCGGAGTTCCTCCACCTTGCTCCCCGCTGTGTTTCACGGGTTGTTTCATGTTGTTCCTCGGTGACCTCCACCTTGCTCCCTGGGGCTGCTCCACCTTCCTCCCCGGGGTTCCTCCACCTTCCTCCCCGGAATTCCTCCACCTTGCACCCCTGGGTCCCTCCACCTTCCTCCCCGTGTCCCTCCATGTGGACTGCCAACTGTCCTGTCGTATTGGTTGTGACGTGCGGAAATGAGCCGAACCGTCGTCTATGAGCGCTGGAAAACCGCCACTTAATAAGTTTTGGAGCGCCTGGGCCGTGAGGCACTCTCGCCACACGTGTCACGGAATGTGTCGTAGATTTCCTCCACTTTTCTCCACGGGAACTTTTTGTTGTAAACGCGCGGAAAAGCCTTTTAGTATTGCGCGCCACGCCGCAAGTTTCCCTGTAAATATGGTGCTGAGTGGGTTAAAGTGGGGGAAAGTTCCGAACAGGGGAGGGCGGTGACATGTTCCTTGGCACGTATGAGCCCAAGCTCGACGACAAAGGACGTATGTTTCTGCCCGCTCGATTCCGTGAGGATATGCAGGGCGGAATCGTCCTCACTCGCGGCCAAGAGCACTGCATCTACGCATTCCCCGTCGCGGAATTCGAGAGCATGACTGCTGAGCTTCGACGAGCCCCCCTGTCGTCGAAGCAGGCGCGCGATTGGATTCGCGTGATGCTCTCGGGAGCCTACAAGGAAGTTCCTGACAAACAGGGACGCATTAGCGTTCCGGCGGACCTGCGTGCATACGCCGGTCTGGATCGCGAGCTCGCCGTCATTGGTGCGGGTTCGCGAGCAGAAATATGGAATGCCTCGGCCTGGCGCGAGTACCTCGCGGTCCAGGAGGAGGCCTTCTCCAATACAGCAGAAGAAATTATTCCCGGGATGTTCTGACCCGTACGCCGAGGTCTCCGCCCGCTGTTCCGACATCACTTCCCCGATGGCGGAGCACGGTGGGGGACCTGGGTGGATGGGTCGGACACGATCAGCGTGAAGGAGGCGCGACATGACTGAAGCACTCGATGCGGTGCGCGATTCGTTGCGCCGCCCGGACGAGGGCGGGCACCCCGCGTCGGAGCGTCACGTCCCGGTCCTCCTCGCCGAGTGCCTGGACATGCTGGCCCCGGCCATTGAGGGCCCCGGAGCGGTCCTCGTTGACGGGACCCTGGGCATGGGCGGTCACACCGAGGGGGCGCTCGATCGTTTCCCCGAGCTGACGGTCATCGGCATCGATCGCGACCCGCAGGCGATCGCACTGGCCTCGGAGCGCCTCGAGCGTTTCGGGGATCGCTTCCGCGCGGTTCATACGACCTACGATCGCATTGACGAGGCCGTGGCTGAGCAGTGCGGTCCCGGCGCGCGCATCGACGGTGTCCTGATGGACCTGGGCGTGTCCTCCCTGCAGCTGGACGAGGTCGAGCGAGGCTTCGCCTACTCCAAGGACGCGCCCCTCGACATGCGGATGGACGCCACCAGCGGTCAAAGCGCGGCCGACCTGCTGGCCACGGCCTCGGAGGGGGAGCTGATCCGTATCCTGCGCACTTACGGCGAGGAGAAGTTCGCGCCGCGCATCGCCCGTCTCATCATCCGTCGCCGGGACGACGCGCCTATCACGCGCACCGGTGAGCTGGTGGACATCATCCGCGCGGCCATTCCCGCGCCCGCCCGCCGCACGGGCGGAAACCCCGCCAAGCGCACGTTCCAGGCGCTGCGCGTGGCCGTCAACGACGAGCTCACGATCTTGGAGCGGGCTCTGCCCCGCGCCCTGGCGAGTCTGCGTGTGGGAGGGCGACTGGTCGTTGAGTCCTACCAGAGCCTGGAGGATCGGATCGTCAAGGACGTGCTGCGGCGCGGATCAACCAGTTCCGCACCTCCCGGATTGCCGATTATCCCCGACGATATGGCTCCCAGCCTGCGACTGCTCACCAAGGGCGCGAATAAGGCTGACAGAGCTGAACAAGACCACAACCCCCGATCTGCGTCCGTGCGACTGCGCGGAGCGGAACTTATCTCCGAATGGAAGGATCTCTCATGAGTGCAGCAACCGCTAAGGCCCGTCCCGCGGCACGTCCGGAGCTGCGCCGCGAGGAGGTTCGCGAGTTCCACGTCGTTGAGGGCACGCGCCCTCGTCGCTCGGCCGTGGCTGTCCTCGTGCTGCTCGTCACGGTCGCGCTTGCGTCTGTGCTGGCCTCGATGGTTCTGAACACGCGCATGGCGCAGACGTCTTTCGAGATTCGCGAGCAGCAGCTTGTTCTTAACGAGCTGGAGGCGCAGTCGTGGACCATGCGGGCCGAGCTCGACCGTAAGGCGTCGCCGACCGAGCTGGAGCGGGCCGCTAAGGAAAACGGCATGGTGCCCGCCGGCGCGTCTGGTTTCATCACGCTTGAGACGGGAACCGTTGAAGGCGGGACGCCCGCCAAGTAGGGCGGAGCCACGTGCCTATGGATAGCGTCATTTCGCGCTCGCGCTGGATCCTTGTGATCATCATTGGCGCGCTGTGTGTGTGCGGCGTGCGCCTTGTGCAGCTCCAGATTGTTGAGGGACCGGTTCTGGCCGCTCAGGGGCAGCGCGTGCGCACGTCGTCGACGGCTGTGGCCGCTGCGCGCGGGTCGATCACGGACGCGACGGGCGTCGTGCTTGCGAACTCGATCCAGACCTACGACATTGCGGTGAACCAGGTGAACATTCGCTCCTACGTGCACCGTGATGACGACGGCAACGAGGTCGGGCGCGGCCCGGCCGAGGCCGCCCACCAGCTCGCCCCGCTCCTGGGGATGGACGAGGCGGAGCTGGGCGGCATGATGCTGGGGGATTCGACTTACGAGTACATTAAGCGCAACGTGGACGCGGTGACCTACCGTGAGATCCGTAAGCTGGATATCTACGGCATCGAGTGGGAGTCGGTCTTCGAGCGCGAGTACCCCAATGGGAACGTGGCCGCCCCCGTTATCGGCACGGTGAATGCCGAGGGCCAGGGCTCTTCGGGTATGGAGGCTCAGTTCGACCAGCTGCTGACGGGTACGCCTGGCCAGCAGGCCTTCGAGATCGCCCCCAACGGCGCGGTGATGCCCGGTGGTAAGCGCACGACGGTGGAGCCTAAGAACGGCGGTTCGGTGGAGCTGACGATCCACGCCGACCTCCAGCATCAGGTCCAGGACATGCTGGATGCGCGCGTGGCGAAGCACCAGGCGGACTGGGGAACGGTCGTCATCGAGGATGTGGCGACCGGCCATATCCTGGTGATTGCGGATTCGAATTCGAAGGAGCCGGATAACGCGCACCCGCAGAAGGTGCATGCCGTGCAGGACACGTTCGAGCCGGGGTCGGTGGGTAAGCTCATCACGATCGGCGCGGCACTGAACCAGGGAACGATTACGCCGACGAGCGTGTTTCAGGTGCCGTACTCGCTGAATCTGCCGGATGCGGGTGGCCCGATCACGGACTTCCACGAGCATGACGGTGAGACTTTGACGGCGACCGGTGTCCTGGCTGAGTCCTCGAACACGGGAACAGTGCTGATCGGCCAGACGATGACGGATGATCAGCGCTATTCGATGATGCGCGCGTTCGGCTTCGGTCAGGAGACGGGCATTGAGCTGCCCGGCGAGTCCGCTGGCCTGCTGCGCAGCTCCGACGACTGGCAGGGGCGTGACCGCTACGTGACGATGTTTGGCCAGGCGTACGCGATTACGGCGGTCCAGGAGGCCTCGGCGCTTGCGACGATCGCGAATGGTGGCGTGCGGATTTCCCCGCACATCGTCAAGTCGTGGACGAATACGGACGGTACGGTTGAGGTCCCGCAGGGCACGCAGCCGATCCAGGTTCTGGAGGCGACGACTGCGTCGCAGCTGCTGACGATGATGGAGTCGGTCGTTGAGGACGATCTGGGTACCGCGGCCGCCTCGAAGGTGCCGGGGTATCGCGTGGCCGTGAAGACGGGTACGGCGGAGACCATCATTGATGGCGCGTCGGGCCTGGTGTCGACGACGGCGGGCATTATTCCCGTTGATGCGCCGCGTTTGGCGATTGCCGTGGTCCTCTACAATCCGAGAGTGGCGTCGGTCTCATCTGATTCGTCGGCGCCGCTGTTTGGTGACATTGCACGTACTGCCGTCGGCAACCTGGGTATCCCGGCCTCCTCGGGGTCGGCTACGCTGTACCCGACGACTCCGTGAGCCTGAAGGAGAAAAAGCATGCGGACATCAGCGCAGTGGATTGCGGAGGCGGTTTCGGGTCGCCTCGTGGGAAGCGACGTGAGCGTCACCGGAAGCGTGGTGACCGATTCTCGCGAGGCCCAGGCGGGCTCGCTGTACGTCGCCCGGCGTGGTGAGAGCGCCGACGGGCACGCTTTTGTGGCGGGTGCCGTGGCGCGCGGAGCGGTGGCGGTTATCGTCGAACACGAGGTTGACGAGGCCGTGGCTCAGATCGTCGTGGAGGATTCCACCGAAGCGCTGGGTGCCCTGGCTCGGGCGCACGTGGAGGCGCTGCGCGCGGGCGGTGCGCTGGATGTCATTGCGATGACGGGGTCCGTGGGCAAGACGACCACGAAGGATCTGCTGCTTCAGATTATGAGCGCGGATGGGCCGACGGTGGCTCCCAAGCTGTCGTTCAACAACGAGGTCGGGCTGCCCCTGACCGTCCTGCTGGCTGACGAGAACACGCGTCACCTGGTCCTGGAGATGGGAGCGTCGGGCCCCGGCCACATTACCTACCTGACCGACATTGTCGCCCCGGACGTGGCGATTGAGCTGTGTGTGGGACACGCCCACGTCGGTGGCTTCGGCGGCTTTGAAGGCGTCGCGGCTGCCAAGGCTGAGCTGATTCGGGGCACGCGCCCTGGCGGCCCCGTCATCTTGAACACCGACGACCCGAATGTGGAGGCGATGGCGCCCCTGGCCTCGGGTGAGGTCATTCGTTTCTCTGCTTCCGGTAACCCGCGAGCCGAGGTGCGCGCGCAGGATGTGAGCGTTGACGCCGCTGATCGCGCGTCCTTCACGCTGGTGACGCCCGCTGGCGCGGCGCAGGTGTCCTTGAAGATCGTCGGACGCCACCACGTGGCCAACGCGCTGGCGGCAGCGGCGGGCGCCCTGACGCTGGGCGTGGACCTGGCGACTGTTGCCCAGGTGCTCTCGAGCGCGCGGGCGCTGAGCCCCCACCGTATGGATGTCCACGAGCTGGTCATCGACGGGTGCGAGCTGACGCTGATCGACGACTCTTACAACGCGAATCTTGACTCGATGCGCGCGGGAATCGCCGCGCTGTCGTCGATCGGCAGGGGCGGGCGCATGATCGCCGTCCTGGGCGAGATGCTCGAGCTGGGGGAGGACTCCCAGTCGCTGCATGAGCAGGTCGGCGCGATGATCGAGGCCTGCGGTGCGGAGACGCTCATTGGCCTGGGCACCGACGCCCACTACTATCTGGAAGGAGCCAGCGCGGTTCCCAACCGCCAGGTTGCGTCGGATCCTGCCGACGCGGCCCGCCTGGCTCTCGAATTCGCCGGGGATGGCGCAGTCGTCCTGGTGAAGGGTTCCTTTGGTTCACATTCGTGGCAGGTGGCTGACATCCTGCGGGAGAAGGGAATGACCCGGTGATTGGTCTTATCGCTGCGTTCATCATCGCGATGGCGCTGTCCGTAACGGGTACACCGCTGCTCATCCGTTTCCTGGTGCTGCACCAGTACGGCCAGTTCATCCGCCAGGATGGGCCGACCCAGCACCTGACGAAGCGAGGCACACCCACGATGGGTGGGGTCGTCATCATCCTGGCGACAGTGATCGCCTGGCTGATTGGCTCGTTCGTCGCGGGGGCGGGTCCCTCGTGGTCGGGCTTCCTGCTGGCATTCCTCTTCGTGGGTTTGGGAACGATCGGCCTGCTTGACGACGGCATTAAGATCATGCGTCAGCGTTCGCTGGGCCTGCACCCGTCGGGCAAGATCATCGGTCAGGTCGCCGTCGCCTCGCTCTTCGCGGGCGGCACCCTCATCAATCCCAACGAATACAACGAGTACGCCGGTACGTTGGCGATTTCGTTTGCGCGCCCGACCCCGCTGAGTCTCGCATTCGCGGGCACGGCTATCGGCGTGATTCTCTACCTGATCTGGACGAACCTCATCGTCACGGCGTGGTCAAACGCGACGAACCTGACGGATGGCCTGGACGGCCTGGCCGCGGGCGTGTCGATCTTCGTCTTCGGTGCCTACACCTTCATCGCCTACTTCCAGCGCATCCAGGCATGTACGCAGCCTGACGTCAACCGGTTGGCCTGCTACCAGACGCGCGACCCGCTGGACCTGGCGATCTTCTGCGCCGCGATCATCGGCTCGCTGGCAGGCTTCCTGTGGTGGAACGCGTCCCCCGCGCAGATCTTCATGGGTGACACGGGTTCCCTGGCCCTCGGCGGCACCGTCGCTGGCCTGTCGATCCTGACCCAGACCCAGCTCCTCGCGATCATTGTCGGCGGCCTGTTCGTCACCGTCGTCATGTCCGACGTCATCCAGATTGGCGTGTTCAAAGCGACCGGCAAACGAGTCTTCCGAATGGCCCCCCTCCACCATCACTTCGAGTTGATGGGGTGGAAGGAAGTCACGATCGTCATCCGCTTCTGGCTGATCGCCGCGATCATGGCCGTGACCGGCGCCGGTGCCTTCTACGCGGAGTGGGTGTCCGCTCGATGAGTCGCAGTGTCGCCGTTATTGGCTGGGGTAAGTCCGGCCAGGGAGCCGCCGGTGCTCTGCTCGCCCGCGGCTGGGAGGTCACCGCTTTCGCGGCGAGTCCCACGCAGACCTTGTCCTTCGACGACGTCGCGGGCGTGCACGTCCACGTCGAGGAGGACGCACGCGCTCTGGCGACGGCGGTGCTCGATGCCCGCCCCGACCTCGTTGTTGTGTCTCCGGGCATCCCCGCGCATCACCCCGTCTTCGCCGCCTGCGCCCAGGCCGGTATCGACCTGTGGGGCGAGGTTGAGCTCGCCTGGCGGCTCCAGGAGGAGGGCCCTCACGCCGGGCGCCCGTGGCTGACGGTGACGGGCACGAACGGTAAGACGACGACCGTTGGCATGCTGGGGGAGATCCTGCGTGCCTCCGGCGCGAAAGCCGAAGAAGTCGGCAACATCGGCACTCCGATCACCCGGGCGATTGACTCCGACGCGGAGGTCTTCGCCGTCGAGCTGTCCAGCTTCCAGCTGCACACGGCGCTGACGGTGAGCCCGCTGGCCTCCATCTGCCTGAACGTGGACGCCGATCATCTGGACTGGCATGGCAGTGTCGAGGCCTACGCGGCTGACAAGGCGCGCGTCTACGAGAACACGGTGCGCGCCTGCGTGTACCCTGCCTCGGATCGGCGCGTCGAGGCCATGGTTGAGAACGCGGATGTCGTCGAGGGGGCGCGGGCTATCGGCGTGACCCTCGGTGCGCCGACCGTGTCCCAGTTCGGCATCGTCGACGGCCTGCTGGTCGATCGCGCGTTCGTTGAGGACCGTCACCGCCAGGCCGTCGCGCTTGCCCACATTTCCGATCTGGCCGAGGCATTCGGAGACCACCCGTCGCCCGCGGTCCTGTCGGACGCTCTGGCAGCCGCCGCACTGGCGCGTGCCTACGGTGTCGAGCCCGAGGCCGTGGAGGCGGGCCTGCGGGCCTTCCGCCCGGCTGGGCACCGCCGCGCCGTCGTCGCCCGCGCAGCGGACCTGACGTGGATCGACGACTCGAAGGCGACCAACGCGCACGCCGCCCGCGCTTCCCTGGCGGGCCTGCCTCCCCGCAGCGCCATCTGGATCGTGGGTGGGGACGCCAAGGGTCAGGACTTTGCCGAGCTGATCAGTCAGGTCGAGCCGACCCTGCGCGGCGTCATCGTCATCGGCGAGGACCGCACCACGCTGGTCGAGGAGCTCACCGTCGGTGCCCCCGATGTTCCTCACGTCGAGGTTGACGGCCACGAGGACTGGATGTTCTCGGTTGTCAACGAGGCCGTGGCTCTGTCGCGTCCGGGCGACACCGTCGTGCTCGCCCCGGCGTGCGCGTCGTGGGATCAGTTCGACAACTACGGCCAGCGCGGCGACGTGTTCGCCGACGCGGTGCGTCGCCTGGCGGCCCAGTGGGGGAGCGCCGGTGGCAACGAATAAGCGCGGCTGGCACGTTCCGACGGTGACCGTGCCTAGGATCCGTTTCGGGTCGGGGCGCGAGCACGAGGCGAACCCGGTGATGACCTATTTCCTGGTCATCGTCCCGGCGCTCATCCTCTCGTTCTTTGGTCTCGTCATGGGCTTTTCGGCGCAGACCGTCACGTCGATTGCGCAGGGGGAGAACCCCTACACGGCGTACGCGCGACCGTTGCTCATTATTCTGTCGTCGCTGCTTATTGCCGCTGTCGTTCAGCTCATTCCTCAGCGCTGGCTCTCGACGATGGCCGCGCCGCTGTTCGTCTTCGCGCTGGTCTTTCAGGCCCTGGTCATCACGCCGCTGGGTCGCTCGGAGGGCGGTAACGCGAACTGGGTGAAGATGGGCCCGATCATGGCGCAGCCGTCGGAGTTTCTCAAGCTCGCGCTCGTCGTGTTTTTGGCGTGGATTGTCTCGAAGTCGGCGTCCAAGCGCTCGGATTTGAAGGCGATGACCATTGCTGTTGTCCTGCCGATCCTGATTGCGCTGGGAGCCGTCATGCTGGGCCGCGACATGGGGACGGCGATGGTCGTGGCCATGGGCGCGCTCGGTGCCGTGTGGGTAGCTGGCCTGCCCAAGCGCTGGTTTGGCGTCCTGGTGACGCTGGCCGTCCCCATTCTCGTGCTCCTCGTGCTCGCTAACCCGACGCGTATTCGTCGAGTCTTGGCTGTTCTTCCGGGCACCGCCAAGGGCCCGAATGAGTCAGCGCCGGAGCAGATTGACCACTCGCTGTGGGCGCTGGGATCGGGTGGACTGACGGGCCTGGGTCCGGGCGCGTCGCGCGAGAAGTGGAACTACCTGCAGGCTGCGCACACGGACTTCATCTTCGCAATCGTCGGCGAGGAGTTCGGCCTGCTCGGGACCTTTGCGGTGCTGCTGTGCCTGGGTCTGCTCGTGTGGGGCATGTTCCGCGTGGCGCGCGAATCCTCGGAGCTCTTTGTTGTCATTGCCGCCTCGGGTGTGGGCACCTGGATCGGCGTGCAGACGGTCATCAACGTGCTGTCGGTGACGGGGGTGGGCCCGGTCATCGGCGTCCCCCTGCCGCTCGTGTCCTACGGCGGCTCGTCGTTCTTGTTTACGATCACCTCGGTGGCGGTCGTGGCGTCCTTTGCGCGTGCGCGCGCGGGGATGCGGATGATTGGGAGGCCGGACGAGGCCTCGGCTGGTCGCGACCCGCGGGTGGCCCCGCGTAGGCGCGCCGCACGATAAACTGATAGGTCACGCTCGCGTTAAGGAGACGCTTATGGTCAAGGTTGTGATGGCTGGCGGCGGGACCGCCGGCCACGTGAATCCTCTTCTGGCGACGGCCGCGCAGCTGCGCGAGAGCGGCGCCGAGGTCGTCGTGCTGGGCACGAAGGCGGGGTTGGAGGCGGATCTGGTTCCCGCTGCGGGTTTCCCGCTGGTGGAGATTCCCAGGGTCCCGCTGCCCAGGCGCCCCTCGCTGGCGTTCTTCACGCTGCCCTCGCGGTTCTCGGACGCGGTCAAGCGTTGCGCGCAGGCGCTCGAGGGTGCGGATGTGCTGGTGGGTTTTGGCGGCTACGTGTCGACCCCGGCCTACATTGCGGCCAAGCGCGCGGGCGTGCCGATCGTTATTCACGAGCAGAACGCGCGCCCGGGCCTGGCCAATAAGGTGGGCGCACGCAACGCCGCGGTGGTCGCCCTGACGTTCCCGTCCTCGCCGCTGACGGCGCGCTCGGGTCAGACGGTCGTGACCGGGCTGCCGCTGCGGTCGGCAATTGCCGACCTGGCGGAGCGCCGCGCGAGTGCCGAGGGAGCGGTTGCCGCCAGGCGTGAGGCTGCCGAGCGCTTGGGCGTGAACCCCGACGCTCCGACCCTGCTGGTCACCGGCGGGTCGCTGGGCGCGCTCCACGTCAACGAGTCGATGACGGGCGGCGCGGATGCGCTGCCCGAGGGCGCGCAGGTCATTCACCTGACCGGTCGCGGTAAGGATGAGTCGGTGCGCAAGGCGGTTGAGGCCGCTGGCCTGTCGGATCGCTGGCACGTCATCGACTACCTGACGACGATGGAGGACGCGCTGGCCGTCGCGGACCTGGTCGTGTGCCGCTCGGGCGCGGGCACGGTCGCGGAGATGGAGGCCTTGGGCCTTCCCTGCATCTACGTGCCGCTGCCGATCGGCAACGGCGAGCAGCGCCTGAACGCGGCCGATCACGTCGCCGCCGGGGGCGCGCAGCTGATCGACGACAAGGACTTTACCGCCGAGTTCGTGCGCCGCAACGTGTTCCCGTTGCTGGGGTCGACGCGTCTGGCGGATATGGCGGCTGCGTCGCAGTCGCTGGGGCGTGCGGGAGCGGCCCGCGCGCTGGCTGATCTGGCTTTGGCGCAGGTGAAGGAGGGCGGCCATGAGTGAGCCGACGCTTGAGGATCGTTTCCATCTGATTGGCATCGGTGGTGCCGGCATGAGCGTCGTCGCGGAGCTGTTGGCCTCGCGTGGCGCGACCGTGGAGGGGTCGGACCGCGAGGACTCCGCCGTGCTCGAGCACCTGCGCTCCGTCGGGGTGCGTGTCTTTGTTGGGCACGAGGCCTCGCATGTGGACCCGGCATCGGTGGTTGTGGTGTCGACGGCGATCCGCGAGGACAACCCGGAGCTGGCAATCGCACGGACGCGCGGCCAGCGCGTCATCCACCGCTCCCAGGCGCTGGCTCTGGCGGCGACGGGTATGCGTTTCGTGGGCGTGGCCGGGGCGCACGGCAAGACGTCGACCTCGGGGATGCTGGCGATCGCGTTGGCGGCGTGCGGGCTGGACCCGTCGGTGGCTGTGGGCGGCGTGCTTCCCCAGCTGGGCACGGGCGCGCACCTGGGCGCGGGCGACGTCTTCGTCGCCGAGGCCGACGAGTCGGATGGCTCGTTCCTGAACTATTCCCCGGCTATTGAGATCGTGACGAACGTGGAGCCCGACCACCTGGATCGCTACCACTCGCGCGAGGAGTTCGAGCAGATTTTCGTGGAGTTCGCGCGGCGCATGGTGCCGGGTGGGCTGCTGGTGACGTGCGGGGAGGACGAGGGTGCGGTGCGCTTGGCGCAAGCCGCGCGCGCTGAGGGGCTGCGCGTCGTGACCTACGGTCGTGCGCAGCGTTCGCTGGCTGAGGCGGATATCGTCATCTCCGACGTTGCCGTTCATGCCGGCGGCGCGTCGGCGCATCTGTCGTGGGGCGACCTGAGCGCCGATCTGGTTATGTCCGTGCCCGGTGAGCACAACGTGCTCAACGCGGCGGGCGCGTGGGCTGCCGGTATCGAGTGCGGCTTGGATCCGCAGGCCGTTGCCGACGGACTGGGGCGTTTCACGGGCGCGGCGCGGCGCTTCGAGGCACGCGGCCAGGTGGGAAACCGCCGTCTGTTCGACGACTATGCGCATCACCCGACCGAGGTGGAGGCAGCGATCCGCGAGGCTCGTGTCGTCGCCGACGGGGGAGACGTGACGGTCGTGTTCCAGCCGCATCTGTATTCGCGCACGCGCATTTTCGCCGAGCGCTTTGCTGACGCGCTGGCGGGCGCCGATCACGTCGTCCTGGCGGGCATCTACGGTGCCCGTGAGGACCCGGAACCCGGCGTCGACTCGACGCTCATCTCTTCGCGCGTGCCCGGTGCGTCCTATGTCGAGGACATGCACGAGGCTGCGCGCCTGGCGGCGTCCCTGACGCCCGAGGGCGGCGTGTGCGTGACGATGGGAGCGGGTTCGATCACGCGCTGCGGCGCGGATGTCCTGGACGAGTGGCAGCGGGCTCAGGCATGAGGCCACCGTCCCCGAGGCGTCCGGGGGGCAAGCGCGAGCAGCCAGCCGCGCCTTCGCCCGCCGAGACTCCGACGCCCGATACCGACGAGGCCTCCCCGGCCTCGTCGGAGCAGGCGCGGTCGTCCCGTGGCGAGGGTTCGCGCCGCCGTCGGGTGGCCTCGAAGCGCGAGGCGAGCGAACGCGGTGCCAATCGGCGCAGCACGAGCGAACGCTTCGCTCAGCGCCGGTCGCGCCAGCGCGGGGAGGAGCCAAGCGAGGCGAGCGCTGAGCGCGGCTCTCGGGGGCGCGGTGCTGAGTCGTCGTCGGCGCTTGAGCGTCGGCGCACGCGCGGTACGGTCGCAACGCCCGTGGGCACGGCCGACGCCGCCACTGTGCTGGGCAGCGTGGAGGCAACGGACCTGGGGGATCGACTGCGTGAGCGCACGCGCGCGCGTCGCATGCTCCTACTGCGCCGCATCGGGCTGTCCGTTGTCACGGTCGCGGTCGTGATCGGCGTGGGGTGGGTGGCCTTCTTCTCGCCCCTCTTCGCGCTCTCGAGCGCGAACGTCCAGGTCACGGGTCAGGACGGCAGGCTCGTCACGGTCGAGTCCGTGCGCTCGTCGGTGTCCTCTTTCGAGGGGGTGCCGCTGACGCGCCTGAACACGGCGGAGGTCGCGCACGCGGTCCTGTCCAACGTGGCCGTCAAGATGGTCACGGTCTCGCGCCGTTGGCCGACGGGCCTGAACGTGTCCGTGACGATGCGCACGGGCATGGTGGTCGAGGCCGCCGAGGGAACCTATTGGTTGGTTGACGACCAGGGTGAGCGCTTTGAGCAGGTGGGCGGCGTGGGAGGATATCCGCTTGTCACCCTGCCCGAGGATCGCGCCCGGGGAGCCTCCGACGTCGCCTCCGTTCTGGGGGCGTTGGACGAGTCGACTCGCTCGCAGGTTTCGGCGATTACCTCGACCGGAAACCAGGTGACTTTCACCCTGCGAGGGGGCCAAACTGTCAAGTGGGGAACGAACGAGGACGCGCCGCAAAAAGCGCGAGTGCTCGCCACGTTGCTCGCAAATGTGAAGGCAACGACGTACGACGTGTCAGCGCCGAATCATCCTGTGACCAGTTAGGTCTTCTTCTTTGTCCGCGTGTTGGCTTGAAGGATCACGCGCGGACCCCTAATTTCTTTCCGATACGAAGCACATTAAACATCAACCTTCAACTAGAGGTTGAGGGTCTGATGCAAGGGAGACATCCATGGCGACACCGCAAAACCACCTGGCAGTGATCAAGGTCGTCGGCGTCGGCGGCGGCGGAGTTAACGCCGTGAACCGAATGATCGAGGTCGGCCTCAAGGGCGTTGAGTTCATCGCGGTCAACACTGACGCGCAGGCTCTTCTCATGTCCGATGCCGAGACGAAGCTTGACATCGGCCGCGAACTGACGCACGGCCTGGGTGCCGGTGCGGATCCCGCCGTCGGCCGTAAGGCCGCGGAGGATCACATTGACGAAATCGCCGCCGCGCTGGAGGGTGCGGACATGGTCTTCGTGACCGCCGGCGAGGGCGGCGGCACCGGTACGGGCGCGGCCCCCGTTGTGGCCCGCGTGGCCCGCGAGGCTGGCGCACTGACCGTCGGCGTTGTGACCCGTCCCTTCTCCTTCGAGGGCAACCGCCGTGCGGCGCAGGCCGAGGGGGGCGTGACCACGCTGCGCGAAGAGGTTGACACGCTGATCGTCATCCCGAACGATCGTCTCCTCGAGATCTCCGACGTCTCCATCTCCGTGCTCGACGCGTTCCGTGCCGCCGACCAGGTACTGCTCTCGGGTGTTCAGGGAATCACCGAGCTGATCACGACCCCGGGCCTGATCAACGTTGACTTCAACGACGTCAAGTCCGTCATGAAGGATGCCGGCTCGGCCCTCATGGGCATTGGTGCGGCCACCGGCGAGGATCGCGCCCTGCGTGCGGTCGAGAGCGCGATTTCTTCCCCGCTGCTCGAGGCCTCGATCGATGGCGCCCACGGTGTGCTCATGTTCTTCCAGGGTGGCTCCGATGTCTCTCTCCAGGAGGTTTTCGCCTCCTCGCAGCTCGTGCGCGAGGCCGTCCACCCCGAGGCGAACATCATCTTCGGTGTTGTCGTCGACGATACCCTCGGCGACGAAATTCGTGTCACGGTCATCGCGGCCGGTTTCGACGATGTCGCGGAGGTGGCCCCGGTGCGTCCCGCCGCCGCCTCTCGCGTCTCCGCGCCCGTCGCTCAGAAGCGCTCGTCGGCTCCCGAAGCCAGGGCTCCCGAAACCTCGCGTATCACCCAGCTGTCCACGCGCCGCCCGCAGCACCGCCTTGACGTGGCCGCGCCTGTGCGCGAGGCCGCTCCGGCCGCCGTGCAGACTCCCGCCGCCGTGGAATACGAGGAGAACGAGTCCGACCACTCCTTCGAGGTGCCCCGCATCTATCCCGAGGCTCCCGAAAAGGAAGAGCTGGACATCCCGCCCTTCCTGCGCTGATGACAACGCAGCTTCTTGACGGTGCCCGGGTCCACCTCACCGAGGTGGACCCGGGCACCGGCCCGCTATGTGGCAACGTGGGCCTACACGTTGGCGATGACGAGGGGCTCGTGCGCGGCAGGCGTCGCGGGCTGTCCGAGATGCTCGGCAGGGATGTCGTCTGGATGAATCAGACGCACTCGACCGTCGTCGAGGTGATCGCCCGCGGCGAGCAGGGGCCTGTGCTGGCTCATTCCGGCGTTGCGCTAGGCCATCCCGCGATGGGGGAGTGGGGCCCTGTGGAGGCCGACGGTGTTGTCATCGACGCGCGCGAGTGGAGTGGCGCTCCCGCACTGGCCGTACAGACTGCCGACTGCTTGCCCGTCGTTTTATCGGCTGCCAACGGGCGCGTCGTCGCCGCCGTTCACGCCGGTCGGCGCGGCCTCCTCGGGGGGATTCTGGGAGAGGCGGTTGCTGCTCTTCGTGCACGCACCGATGGGCCGATCGAGGCCCTTATCGGCCCCGCGATCTGCGGGAGCTGCTACGAGGTTCCCGAGCAGATGGCCTCTGAGAGTGAGTCGTCCATGCCCGGAATTCGCACGCGCACCTCGTGGGGGACCCCCTCCCTCGATCTGCCGGCGGCAGCGGCAGCTTCGTTGAGCGCCCTCGGCGTGCGTGTTGTGACAGACCCGCGCTGCACCCTCGAGGACCAAGCCCTATTCTCGTATCGCCGCGATTCTGGCTGTGGGCGTCAAGCGCTCGTCATCGTTCCCGTCTAACCGATACGTCGCACCTGCGAAGGGGAGCGAGATCCGCAGAGCTGTCACTGCCTCGCCCCCTGCGGTGCGGACGTGTTTCCCCTTATTGGTGTCCTCCTTACGACGCGCCGAGCGCCCTGCAGCGCGCAACCGTCAAGCGCCTGTAGCTTGTGGCTATGCATCGGCAGAAGGAGGAATGATGA
>ERZ773001.73-NODE-73-length-40303-cov-46.198_pt1 | contig 40303 bp, 56 predicted proteins | sample MGYA00511673_ERZ773001 | MGnify/ENA primary metagenome ERZ773001 (study PRJEB29015, sample SAMEA2738091) | human oral metagenome | biome: human oral; feature: human-associated habitat; material: saliva | place: China | collected 2162 ... | reverse complement strand
TCGGGGTTTGGATTAAGTCCATTTTTATACCTCTTCTTCATACTCAAAACGGCAATAAGTCCATGCCGGTTTTAATTCTTCGAACATTGTTTCGATAATCGGGTCGGTGTATACACTGATACGGTCGCCTGCACGGCTTTGTCCGGCTCTGAAAATATAGGCGGTGGCTTTACCGTCTGAGATGTCGACACACCAACGCCAAATAGCATCTTCAGTATTCAAACAATCTCCCGCACAGCTTTCACCGGCACGGAATTGGTCTTCTTCATAAATGTTTACGGTGTAGCCTGCCGATTCAGCAATGGCGGTAAAGTAGGCAATGCTCAAACCGCCCAAGGCGTTGAGTTTGGCCAGCACGGCATCAGTACGTTGTTGGGTATTGGCTCCAGCAGGCGGGGTGATGGCCAGCAGCTCTTCCCAGCGGTACAGGTAATCGTTCCCCGCATCAGGGAACGGCGCATTTTTCACTCCTTCCGCATGATCGGCCACAACATCAAACACACCTGCTTCGGCTTTGATTTCCGCCGTTTCGCCTACGGTGTCGTAGCTGACGGGTGGGCGCATGGCGGCAAGTAAGGCTTGATGGCTCACGTGGTGTACTCCACACTAATACTGCCAGGCCGCAGCCAGTAAATGTCTTCGGCACTCTCCTGGGGCTTGATATTGCCAACGGGTGTGGTTAAGACACGGTCACGCACGCCGTACACTTCGCTGATTAAGGTTTCCAACTGGCTTTTAATTAGGGTGTCGCCGGGTTTTAAGGCATCAAAATAGGCGTTCACAGCTGATTTGATGGCAGCCGTGGCCGTATCGGTATCTGTGCCGCTGCTTAAGGTAATGGTGACGGCCACATTCACGGTCTGGATACTGGGCGCAAGGGCTAGAAAGCCGTTTTTACGGGTAACAGGTCGCACCGCATCGACATGAGCTTGTACGGCGGCCAGTGTTTCCGCGCTGGGAATACCGTTTTCGCCCAAAATGACGGCATCGACAAAACCGTTGCCACGACGTAAAGGGTAGATAAATGCATCAACCACACCCGGCACTTCCAAGCACCAATTGCGGAAGTCGTATTGGTTACCGCCCGCAGCAGGTCGGCGCAGGCGTTCTTCATATCGTGCCAACAGGCTCTCATCGCTTTCGGCATCTGTCCCGCCAACCATCGTTAGCAAGACGGCGGAACTGTCAATCCCCGCAGGTACGCTTTGCAGCGTAGCCGCGGTTTCGGCGGTTTGATTTTGAGCACTACCCGAAATAGTGGCGATAACGGCTATCTCGGTGCTTCCAAGCGTACCGATAACGGCAGATTCGGCGGCTAAATACACCTTATCGCCCACATTGATTTGTTGGCCAACAGGCACCGTTGCACCGACCGCGCCGCGAACACGCACCTTGCCGCCCGCAAAGGTGGCAGTTTTTCGGTAAATACCGTATTTGGCAGCGTGTTTTTCGAGGTAGGAACTGTCGGCGGTATCGGCAAACGCTTGACGCAAAATCCACTCTTGATGCTGGTATTGGCCTTCGCCCACTGCGGCAATGGCGGTGGCGCGTACATGGTTGTCGCTGCCCGCGTGTACATGGGCGGCAGGGTTTTGGTTTTGCAGGTCGCGCAGATAATTGGCGCGGATTTGCTCGAAATTAAGTGCTTGCGTCATATCACGGCCACTTTGTGACTAAGGGTTACGGTATCGCCTACGGCATCAACGGCTTCAATATGCAATTTCAGCCAGCCGCGCTGCGGTGTGGATGTGGTTACTTGGATGGATTGGGCGCGTTTAGACTGAAGCACAGGCTGTAATGCTTGCTCGGCGTATTGCTTGGCCAGCACTTCAATGCGCTTTAAATGCTTTTGGCGGCGTAATTCGTGCAGGCGGCTGCCGAGCGTGCGGTCTGCCCAGTAACTGCCCAAGGGCGTGACCAAGCGGATATACAGCTCGTTTTCGATGGATTGGGCGGATTGGTTGACCACATAGCCGCCCGTTTGTGGGTTGAGTAAAGCGTCCATACCTGAATTTTCGGATATGGACGCCCTTTCTTTGAGTGGATTGATGTCAGACAAATAGAAAAGCCGCCTAAAAAACCAATAAGGATTCTTAGACGGCCTTCAAAAACAGTTTAAATGACTTCACCGGTTTCCGAACCGTTGGTCTCAGTGTGTTTGTGGTTGCTGCCGACATCTTTACCGTTGTTGGTTAATGCGCCGGTAGTATTCAAATCGCCGATCATTTTCACGTTACCGGTAAATGTCGTACCGCTACCGCCTTGCACGGCCATACCTCCATTGCCGTTGATTTGGCCTTGCGCGGTTACTTGAGCAGAGCATTTCACATTATCTGCTGTAATATCTACACCGGCAGCAGCTTTAATATTTACACCGCCTGGGGCTTTGATATTCAGCATTTCGCAGTCTATTTCGATAACCCGGCCTTTCTTTAACACCATCTTGGCACCGTCGGCGTTATAAACCGCCGTCTCCCCATCCGACAAACCGGTAATGCGGTACGCGCCGTTTGTAGTGGTAACGATAATACCGTGGCTGGTTTTACCGCCCAAGGGCACAACAACACAATCACTGCCGGCAGGCGGATTGCTGGTAAAGCCGAAGTTTTCGGCATGCTCCAAGTCTTGCACGGTTTCGCCGTCCAAGCCTTCGACTTGGATTTTTTGCACACCGCCACCTGCCTGGACTCTGGCAACCTTTCCGCGAAAGCCCTGCCGGACAGTGTTAAACGCCTGTTTGATACGCTTATCTATGGTTTTAATATCCATTTAAATAACCTGCAATTCCTGTTTTGGCTTTTTAGCTTGACGGCGTTTCTTCGGCTTGACGGGCGTTTGACCGTTGGCTTTTCTATTTTCAGACGGCTTGTGTGCAGTTTTCTTGCCATCTTTTTTGCCTGCGCCTTGTTTTTTCTTAGGCGGATCGGCATCCAACACCCATGCACCGTCTTCTTTAAGTGTTAATACGGTTTCCGTGCCTTGACCTCTGCCTCCGACAAAAGTACGAGCCATAAGGAAATACACCGAATCGATGCCGTCCGGTTCGCTCAATACATTGATTCGCTGACCCGGTTGCCACAAAGTACCGTCATCGGTTCGGTGTCCCTGTACCACCGCCGTGATGGTCAAGCCTTCCAAGCGGCTGTCTGCCAGGCGTTTCTTCGCTTTACGTTCCGCTTCCGCCTGACTGTCAACATCAGGCTCTGTCACGATTAAAGGCCGGCTCAGCTTAAGGGATTCATCTTTCACCGTCGCTTTGATATTGTGCTTGCCGGTATGGCTTTGTCCCAATACCGTGACCTCACTGTACCGAGCGGCCATATTGCGCTCGACTTCCAAGCTCTTGATATTGTTATTGTCGCCACTGACCCGTAAGACCAACTCGGCAACAGGTGCCGTGGTGTAGTCGGGACCACCAACAACCAACGTGCCGTCAGGCTCCATCCAAGGCCATACCCCGTTGGCTTCGGCATATTGTGTCAAGGCATCCCATGCACGGCTTCCGGGCTCGATTTGAACTTTATGGGTTTTATTGGTTTTGGCTGCATCGATACGGATTTTTGACAAACCCAAAGGCTTGACGATTTTTTCAATAATTTGGTTTAAATCCATATCCTGCGCATTAAACAACGGCGCAGAACAGTCCAACAGGATACCGGCATCATCACGACCCTGAATGGTCAGCGTTTTATTGCCTTTCTCTGTCGTAGTGTGCACACGGTCGATACGGCCGCTTAATACCGTATCCCCACCGACACGGACTTCTACTTTATCGCCTTCTTTTACTGCAGTCGGGACTGCATCTACCGGACGGCCAAGCGTGACTGAAAAGTCATCGGCGGGGGTGAGCAGGTCAGAAACGATGTCGTAATTCGTCCATTGCCCATGAGCTTTACCGTTAATCATCAGAGTGACAGTATTATTTGGCGTAGGCATTTAACACCTCTCCTTTACTGAGAAAGTTCGGATGACGGATTTGTGGATTCAGACGCAACAACTCGCCAAAACGGCTGTAATCTCCATACCATTCAAACGCCAACAGATGCAGGCTGGTATCACGTCCTACAATTTTCTGCACTAACGGAGGACGCATATTCAAAACGGCAAAAGCCTGTTTTTGCAGCTTGTGCGCCGTATCACGCAAACTTTCAGTCAGTTCGGCGGCAGTTTCAAGATATGGTGTTTGCGGCAACAGGCCGGCAGCCTCAATGCGGCGATACACATCATCAGCACTGTCTGCTGGTGTTTGGTATAACCTTAGCAGGGAATAAGCCATCTTCTCGGCCTTTGCCTCATCTGCCAACATCATTGCCAAAATACGGTTTGCGGCCAGCGTGCGTTGCAAAGCAGCATGGGTATCGGATAATAGGCGTGAGATTTCCACGGGCGTCAAAGTTGGCGCATCAATTTGTGTTGCCAGAATATCTGCGGCCTGTTCTGCCAAAGCACACGCTCCAACAGTTGCGGTGAAGGCTGTAAAAGCAGCGACATCTTCAACCTTTGCACGCTGAATCAAATCGATTGCCGAAACGCTACCTTCTGCCCCGCGACTTACCTGCCACGGCGTAGCGGAGGCTTTTGACACTCCGCCAACCATATCGCGCCAGCCATCCAGCCCACTTTTACCGACGACGTGCATATTTGCCAACACACCGAATACTGATTTCAACTCGGCCACCAATACGCGCGGGCTGTTAAGAAGATTCATGGAGCCGGTGAATACGCCGTTTACCTGACCATACATAACGCCGACTGCCGTCAATACTGTGGCATGAAATGCGTTCCAACGGCTTTGCGCCTTCTGAATCTTGCCCAAGGCCGTCTGGAACACTTCAAAACCCTGCCATGCGGCCAAATCTGCCAGCCAGTCGATTTCATCGGCCAGTGCAGACGGTAACTCACGGTCAAAAAACGGCGCGGCTTTGACGCTTTGCTTAAAGGTCATACGAACCGTGCAGTAATCGGGGTTTTCTTCATTATGCGTGGCTTCAAAATCAGCCACGACACAATCGGGTAAACTACCGTAAATCGGGTGGATTAGTTCACCCGAACCCGTTTCACGAAGAACGCCCAACAGGCTTTGCAGCCTGCTTTCATAATCATCCCCCCACAATACCGCCGTCAGGCTCATATCCATTGCCGATACGCCCGTGTCCTCAATATCCGAACCCTGAACAAACGGGTATTCGTGTTCGGCTAAGGCGTGCGTGCCACGCAACGTATCATCGATTACATCAAAGCCGACACCCTTGAAACTGGCATCAAGCAAAGTATCTTTCCAACTCATCACGGATCCTTAATTTTTAGCTGCCGCACGCGCCGCCGCTTGATTGATATAGGCCATAATATTGCCGTTTTGAACGGTGACTGTAACGGGTATCGGCTTACCTGCCGCCGCCTGCATTTGCGCCGCCGCCGCAGTCATCTGGGTGGCCGCATTGGTAAGCTGGGCAGTTGCAGCCTGATTTTCAGTTGCCGCTGTGACATACTGTTGGCTGGCTTGCTGATTGGTTTGTGCAGATTGACTGAGCTGCGCCATACTCTCTTTGAGAACAGGGCTGTCGAGCGGAGAGTTATTCCCACCCAATTCCTCCCGTTTTCTCATGTATTCGTTTTTGGCAGACGACATAAAATCAGGCAAAAACGACTGCAAGCGGTCGGCGAATGCCACCAACGGTTTAATCCAGTCGTCATATTTATCCCGTTGACCCGCCAAATGTGTTACGCCGCCCATAGCGGCCAACGGAGCAGCACCTAAAGTAAAAGCACCCATTGAGCCTGCAGAAGGCAGAAAACGGCCGGCACCGGCAACACCTTGACCGACTTGGAAGAACCGCCATCCGCCGCTTACCATTGAGCTTGTCCCCACAGTTGCGGATACTGCCGCAGCCCCTTGACCCGCCGCCACCGCTGTCTGCGCGGCTTCCTGATTACCTCTGGCCCAGTCGGCAATACCTTTAAGCTTATTGGCCACCATGTCGGTAAAGCTTGAGAATGCGCCATATTCAGCTTCGCTGTATGCCGTTTTGAGCTGTTCTTTTTTGAATCCGGAGCCATCGGCCACAAATTGATAAGCCCCATCTACTGCACCGGCGGCGTTGGCTTGTCCTTGCTGCAGTCGTGCGGCTTCTTGCTTGTTGTTGATGAGCGAGAGCAACGCCATTAAGGCTTGGCGGTCTGAAACCAACTGGCCGACAGCCGTACCGTCAACCAAAGCTTTCTGGTTTTCCAGTAAAGCCAATTTAGCCTCATCACCTTGAGCAGCGGCCATTTGTTTCATTAATGCCGCACTCTTTTCATCCTTGCTCACGATTTCACTGACAATATCGACCAATGCGTCCAGCGAGTTCATGCCTGCAGCCTGACGCTTATTCATACTGGCCGTGAAGTCAAAACCCTCTTGGCCGTTAATGTCGATTTTCTTTGCCTTAGTAACGATGTCCTGACTGCTGATTTTCGCCAGCAGATTGACCAGGTTGTTACCGGCTTCGTCTGTACTGCCTGCAGTCATAAACGCCAGTTGGTTTGCATTTAACAAACTGCTGAAATTATCCAGTGTCGCGCCCATACCTGCGGACTTCATTGCTGCCAACTGTTGCGGCAACCATCGCGCCATGTCTTTCAGCTCAAAACCGCCATCCGCGCCCGATTGCATGGCTCGGTCAAGTAAAGCAGGAATATCGGCTTCTTTAAACCCTGCCTGCTTCGCCTTGGTCACAATATTGGCAATATCATCGGCATCAGCATTGGCGGCCAGTGCTGTTTTCATTACGGTTGGCAACATCTGCTTTACGGCAGCATCACTCAATGACCCGCTGGCCACCATGGTATTCATTGCCTGCAAGGCTGCTTCCTTAGATGTTCCGCCAAGATAAGCGGCATCATTGACCGTTTTATTAATTTCTGCCATGCCTGCGCGTTTTTCCGCCAAAGTCTTGCCTGCATACATGGTATTGGTTGCGTGACGCAGCTCCGTGTCATAGTCCATTGTCCGGTTGACTGGCTGAGCCAACACATAACCGCCAGCCATCACACCGGCGGCAACTGAAGTCGCGCCGCGTGCCAAACTTTTACCGCCTTGAACCATGCGGTTGAAACGGCTGCCGCTGTTCATTTCAGCATTTAATTCCCGAATACGGCTGCGCGTCTGTTGAGCGGCTCGCGCCAGCTCATTGTGCGAAGCACGGCCGCTTTTGGCCATTGCGTTGTAGGCCGCTTGAGTACGTTGGATTTCACGGCGGATTTCACGCTCTGTGCGGATGCCCAAACGGGCGGCAGCTGCATGCATCAGCTGTTGTTGCCTGCCGGAAGATGATGCCGCACGGCTTTGAATCTGCATCGTACGGTTGGCCTCGGTTGCCAAGCGGCGCAGGCCGACACTGGCCTCATCTCGGAACTTGGCAACTAATTCGACTGTATTACGGCTCATTTTTTCTTCCGTTTACTGATAAAAGTTTGAGTATGTCCGCCAGATGCAGATGGAACTAAGGTTTTGGCCGATGGGGCAAACCATGGCAGCACCACGGGAGCGGCACGGCCACGGTCAATCAAATCAGCCTGCTTCAGCCAGCCATCAAGCTCCGGCTGAGTCATCTTGCCGATATCGTCGGCAGAGATACCGTAGCTCCCCAGCTTTAAGACTGCGTATCGGTAGCGGTCGGCACGGGCTGAACGGACAGACGCTTTTTTGCCAGCAGCTCTTGGGCGAAATAAAGCGCGTCAAAATCGGTTGCGACCAATTCATCGGCCAAGAAGTCGGGCGTTAAAGCATCAGGTTGGATCGTACCGATATGGTCGAGAGAGGCTGAATAGGCTGCCAACATACGTGCCTGACCATCCAGCGTTGGGTCAATAGCCATATCTTCGCGCACGGTCAGCAGATGCATGGAAAAATCACGATGAACAGCACCGTCAACAGAGATACCGTACTTCAGACGGCCTGAAACGGTTTTCAGGTCGGGAGAAACAACCAGCTCATACTCTTTTGCAGCATGTTCGAGTTCTTTGGAAATTGAAGACATAATAAAAGCCTCTAAACGGTTAATCGGATAAAAATCCAATTATCGTTTAAAGGCTATTTAAACCGTCTTTAACAGGTGTCAGTTTCGGATGGTTTACTCAATCACTTTACGGGTTGCAAAGCCGGTCACATCAATGACCAATTCGTTGTCAACCGTATAGCTTTCACCGGCCTCTTTAGCGCAGAAGCCCAAGTAAGAGGTCGGACGTGCGCCATTGATATCAGGAACCAGCGAGATTTTTGCGTCTTCGATTTTGTCCCAATCGATAACCGTACCATCGGTCGGCACGACGGCGGTAAAAGAAATATCATACTGGCCGACACCACGCGTAAAGCCTTTGACGCGGCGTGTGCGGTTCATGGTTTTCACTTCTTTTTTGCCTGTGATGTTTTTCACATCAATCTTGGTGACCTCCACCTCGGTCGCCCCGACATACAGCGTTACGCTGCCTACATATTCTGTACTCATGTTCTTTCCTTTTTACAGATACAGGTCGATAACCATGCCTACTTGGTGCAGGCCGTTAACCACATCGGACGGTACGCGGCAGTTGAGCATGCCGGTGTTTTGTGCATCGCGTTCCACAATCAGGTTGGCCAAATTGTTTTCAACGTCTTCGACGATTTCCAATTCTTCGCATTTCATCAACACGTCAATCAACTCAGAGCGGACACGGGCAATGGTGCGCTCGGTCATTTTGTCGCGCGGGAAACGCAATGCGATACGGTCGGCACACGCGCCTGATACATAAATCAATGTGCGTACGGTAGTCATGTCGAGCAGACTTTCGTCTGCCGTGCCGTTGGCAGTTTTGGTATAAGTCGAAATAGCGCGGACGATTTGGGCGGATGTGCCGTCTGGGCTAGTTTCAATAGGAGTAACGCCGTTGTAGAGCGCGTTTTCCTGTTCGGTACGCATAGTCTTGTCTGCACTGTCGCACACACCGATGCCGTTGAGCTTCAGGGTATTGAGCGGACGAGCCGGATCTTCCTCACTGGCCACTACGGCAGCAAACGCGGCCGCCAGCTCACACGGCAGGCTAGGCGTTTTACGATACCAAGCGGCATACAAATAACCACTATTCAGACGGCCTGCCTGTGTCGTTGTTTGCGCCAATGCACCGGTTTGGCCATAAATACCCAATGCCCAGCGTTTTTCTTCGGGTGCGCCGACAGTTTCCAAATGTGTGCGCAACTTCAAGAGGTTCGCCTCATCGGTACAGCCTACCGCAATCAAATTATGGCCTTCGGCAATCACTGCATTCAATGCAGGGCCGATATCGGCATCGGCATCACCGCCGCTCATTGCTTTGACCGTAACGGTAATACCTTCGGCGGTATTGCCGGTGCGGATACGGATATGGTTGCCGTGCGTGCCTTTATTTTTAGCCGTCAGCGTTACCAAACCTTCGGAAGCTGTTGCTGTCACCGGCAAAGATGTTTCCGCGTCAATGGCCGCCTTAATAGCTGCTGCTACGGTTGCGGCGGTTGCATTGGCGGCGACACCGACAGTCAACGTATCGGCATTGCCGATGTTGACGCGTAAAACGCCTTGCGTATCGGCAGTGCCTGTAATCGTGATACTACCGGTTGCCGCAACGCCTGCTTCATTGTCGGCAACGGTAATCAGGCTCAAATCTGCATATGCGTAAGCCTTGATAGCGGCCAATGCCATCAAATGCGCCTGAGAGCCGGCACCATACGCAGCTGCGACATCGGCCGCAGAATAGACATTTGCCAGCGCAGTCAGTTTGCCCGCCTTGGGATTGCTGTGTTGCGCAATCAGCAGTACGCGTTGCTTGTTGGTTGGCAGGTTGCGTACAGCAAGCTTGGTGTTCCATTCGACGTAAACGCCCGGCTTACGCGTACTGGTCTGAATTTTGTCGAAACTGACGTTTGCGGAAGTCATGATTTGTTGCCTTTCGGGTTGTCCTCAACAATAACCAAGTCGCCGTAGTGAATACAGCGCAGGTAATACGCGGCATTCGGCACTTCGACCGCTTCTTGGTCGGTAATATATTCATGGGGCTTGCCGGCCATAGGGACTTGCAGACCTGCGGCGGCACGAACTTTAATGGTTTCAGTCATGTTTTACCTCGGTTTTAACGGTGGCCGCCATATCGGCGGGTTGGTTTGGTTTTTTAGGCGGGATACGCAGCTCAAGGTTTGCACCTTTAAAGTCAGGATGTTCTGGATCGGTACGGCCTTGGTATTCGGATACGTCGGCATATACTTGCGCCTGTTGAGCATCTGAAACCGTAGGCCGTGGCCAATCGCCGTCTCGCAGTGCGTCTTCAAACCAATGCGTTTCAAAATCCAGCGCAAATACGCTGATTGCGTCCAACTCCATTTGTTTAGAAAACAGGCTTTTTGCTTTGCCAGGCTTCAGACGGTCTATACACAAACCCATAGTCTGATTGATCAGCAACAGGCGCACGGCCTGCATCAGCCGGTAAGTGCCGACATCGTTCCGGTGCAAACCGCCGAAGCGGCTGTCCGCCTCACTGCCGCTGGCACGGTCGCCGACCAAGACAGTAAAGTGACCAGTGACTTGGTAGCGTGTACGGCGCGTATCATGGGGCTCGCTGTTGGTGATGCCGGCAAACATGACCCAAACGGCAGGGAACTGGTTAACCACTTGAGCCAAGCCTTCGCCGTCAAATTCGCCACCGTATGTATGCACACCGCTGACCATTTGGCCAAGGCCGTCTGAAAGACGCTGTTTGATGGCTTGTTCAATAGACGCTATCACGGCCGAACACCTTTTCCTTGGCGGCAAACATTACCGCATCACCTTGCACAGTCGGCTTGGGGTCGGCATTTTCAGCCACACCCAAACCAGCCTTGCCTGATGCCACCAACTTGAGATACGCAATCGCCGCCTCATATCGGTGCACCATATCTTCCGTCAGTTGGCGCTTGCCCGTTGCCAAACGGTAAACGGCAATGTCGCAGCAATAAAGGCTCAACAGGCGCACAGGGGTAGGCAACGGCAATTCATAACGTGATGCCAGATAGCCGTCGATTTCGGCAGAGGCATCATCCAAACCTTGTTGCGCAATTTCGGCGTTCACACTGCCCACGCGCATCAGGTCGGTCAGACCTGCAATCGTCGGCTCGGTATAACGCGCCACCAAATCGGCAACCGTTGCGTAAGCCATTAATCCTGCTCCACGGGCAAGGCTTCACAAACAACAGCCATCGGCTCAGCCAGCAGGCGCTCCCACGCTTCGGGCTCAAAATCGGCACGTTTCACAAAGGTAAAATGCGGTTGAACGTGATACCCGCTGCGCCAAAACGCATGGCCATGTTTGGATTTGATGGCAACCACTTCGGCATCTGCCGCCGCTTCACCGCCTGCCTGATAGCGTTCTTGTGCTTCTGCCGCTTCAACGGCAGGGCTTGCGGCCTGTTCCAATTGAGCTTCCAATTCGGCGATACGCACACGCGCCGCTTCAAGCTCGGCGTTCAATTTTTCGACTTCCACAGTTGCGCCAACCGTTTGCTCGGTTTTTTCATCTTCGTTTTTTACTTTTGCCATTTCTTATCCTTTCGGCGGGCAGAGCCCGCCTATCTAAAGGGTTACAGCAACCAAGGAGATACGATTACCTTGCATTTGCCTTTGTTCGGGTTGTACGCACCATTATCCAGGCGGTCGCCTTCCACTAATTTTTTGGCGGCGTTTTCCAAAGAAGGAGGAACCAGCAGCACATTCGGGCGGATACCCAGCGGTCGGCCGCCGTCGCCTTTCAGGCTGACCATTGCGTTGTAAGCCTTTTCAAAACCGTCGGCTCCCAGGGTTTCTTGCGACTTAGCCGCCATTTGCCAGAAGCCCAAACCAACATTACAACGGCCGTCCACGCCGTAGCGGTATTCGTTGCGCATGAACACGCCTTCGTCGGTAGCGGCGGTCATGGCGGTGAACTGTTTAGGTTTGCGTTCCTGATAAATCAGAGGTTTCAGGGCGCGAGATGTATCCAGCAAATACCAAGCGGTGTCGGCACCGGCGAAAATATTGGATACAGTGGTGGATTGGCCGGTGCCATCGACTTTTTCATATACCGGGTGGTCGTTGTCGAAGAAGTTCTGACCGTCATAACACAACGTAGCGTGCGCGTTTTTCAGCAGGGCAAATACCAATTCGTCAGGATGAACGGCGGAAGCACGGCCCATTTCGGTCATCATCGGCGCGTAAATGCCGACATTGTCGTCTTCGATATCGTTGCGGTTGACCTTGACTGAACTTTCGAAATGCTTGTTGGTGATGGCATAGCCGTGTGCCTTCATATCTTGGAATACGCGGTCGCCCACCCATTCGCGGAAGGCAGGCCATTGACCGAGCCAGCCGTAAGTATTGGAAGCAGTAGAGGATGGGATAACAGTGGCGATTTCCTTGTATTGACTGTCCGCCATTTGCAAGCCGTCTTGGAAGTTTTTCTTAAAGCCGGTAAACAGCGCCTTCAGGGTATCTGGAGTGATAATCATGGTTCAATCCTTGTTTAAAGCCTTATTTGGCTTTTTGATAATCTTCGGCCGAAATACCCAATTGCTTGGCTACTTCGATTTCTTCCGGGGTCAACGCAGGCTCACCGCCTTCCGCGCCTTTGCCGCCGGTTTGCGTTTTACTCAACGCGGCCAACTTCAAACTGCCTTCCATCAGATTCTTAAATGCCTCTGGGTCTTTAGCAGCCAATTGGCGTGCCGATGCTTCTTGGTGTGGCAGCAGGCGGCCGTCTGAAAGAGCGGCACGGATTAGGCCGTCTGAAGTACCGCCCACTTCCATTGCAATCACTTTCTTGCTCAACGCAGCCACTTGGGCTTTCAGTTCGGCAACTTCGCCGTCTTCGGCATTACCGCCTTGCGGATTGTCTTCGGGCTTGCCGGCATCGCCTTTGCCGCCTTCGCCGCCTTGCGGTTCGTCTTTGTGTTCGGCCAGTGCTTCGGCCAGCGTTTTACCGCCCAGCTTTTCTTGTGCTTCGGCCAAAGCCGCTTCAATGGCTTTATCGTCGGCATCTGCCGCCAAGCCCAAGAGCTTGATTAAAGCTTCCTTGTTCATACTTGTTTCCTGTTTGGGGTTGATAGAGTTTTGGCGGCTCAATGCAGCCAGAGCCATGCCGTCCAGCGCAGGCGAATTGGTCAACGCCACACTGTGCAGCCCGCGCACATTGCCCAATGTGTCGTATTCGAGTACCGGCGACAGATAGCGGTATTCGCCGCTGTCTATCATGTCTTTTGCGCGCTGTGTCCATTTCACTTCGCCCATCAGACCGCGATCGTCATCCCACACATATTTGCTGATCCAACCGGCAGCAGGATTTTGCTGTCCGGTTTCTGCGGCTTTAAGCGTGGCGTGTTCGTAGTCCACAACAAGGTCTGTTTGTCCGGCATCAAAGGCGGCAATGATTTGCTGTGCCAAAGAGGCAGTCATCGTCCAGTGCGCCACGCCCGTATCGGTGCGTCCGTCAACCGGTGCAAATTGACCTTTGGGTACGATTTTGATTAGGCCGTCCGTACCTCCGACTTTGGCGGCAGATAAGGCGGCAAGAAAGGTTTTTGTATCCATTGCCGAATCATGCGCCATCAAGCCGGCACAAGAGGCTGAATCACTGTCAGTAAGGAACGAAAATGAGAAATATCGGAGAATGAAAAAGAGAGTATGTTTAAAACCGTTTCAGAAGCCTTTTAAGCCCCTCGCAGATTGATTTAAACGTTTCGGGAAAGGGTAGATAAGGGAAAGATATATAAAAGCCGTCTGTGTGCAATTTCAGACGGCTTTTGTTTTAATTGCCGAGAGCGGCATCCAAGTAATCATTTACCGCATCGACTAAAGCCTGTTCGTCGTCAGGTTGAAGAACCATAAACGGACGTGCAGGAATCTTACTGCCGGGGTGATTGACGCGTTTGGCAAACCGTCCGCCGAATTTTAAGGCTTTGCCGTTTTTCGGCAATATCGTATGCGGTGCAGTTTGTCCGCCGAAGTTATGAATGGCCGCATATTCCACATTGGTACCGACCACCGCTTCCGTGGCCGTACTGTTCTGCGTAATCGAATTTCGCAAACGCCCACTGGCCTGCAACAGCCCCGATCCTTCACGAGCGGACGGATACTTGCGCGGAGCCCACGCGGGGCGGCCGCCTGCCTCGAAGTTGTCCAGCACGGCATTGCGCATGATGCGGGCAAGCTGCGTCATCAATGGCTGGGTGTTGCTTGTACGTTGCGCAATGGTATTTAAGGTGCTTTGCAGTGCGTCTGTGTTGATTTTTATCTCAATCATCAGTATATTATCCTTAAAGCCAAGTTGACGGCGGGTCGCCAACTGGAATGGCCTCGGTGGTTTATCCGCTGTTTTATCCTGTTCGAATCAGGCAAAGCCGCCAACTTGGTTATTTCTTCCAGATTAATTCATATCTGTCATTTTTATAAATATCCCCATCTTCAGCATAATTTCCTGTATTAACCATATTAACAGCAACCGCTTCTTTTTTGCCGGTATAGGGGTTTCTTGCCTTAGCCTGATAATCCACAGTCACAACCAATTTCCCTTTGTTATTCACTCCCGGATACACAAACAACAGAAACTGCTGGCCATCGGCATTGCGGCCTGCCGTGCCAATGAGTATTGCCTCCGGATCTTGCAGCTGTTCTGGCAGGTCTTTCCAAAATGCCAAAGGCAACGGTTTATTTTTACTGTTCCGCAGCGCGTGTAATATTCGCTCATCACTCATCGCGATCACAGCTGATTGCGGATAGACATTCTTTGCGGCCAGAGCTTCCAATACCGACGGAGTCAACGCTCCGATATACAGCATTTCGCCCCTGGCAAATTTCTCCATATTTACCCGATCAACCATTTCCGATGCTTGTTTAGATATGGCCGCCATCCATTTCGGCTCTTTTAAAGCTTCCTGAATCGCCACGCTCGCCAGCTTTGGCGGCAGTTCCACTGCACGCTGCATCTGCAACTGCCCCAAGTTGGCCAAATGGCTTTTACCCACATTGTTCTGAAAACCTGCATCAGTATAAAAGCGACTGCCGTCGGCCAGCTTCACCGCCTTGGCCGGGCGGGTATCGCCCTTGCGGTTGATCACCACTTCCGTATCTTCCAGTTGCGCTTTTTGCGGCAGCAGATTGCGCCGCTTCAAGTCACGGTCTGAAAACGCTCGCACGGTACAGCGGCAGTTGAAGCCGTTGGGAGGGTAGAAGTAATTCCAAAACTGGTCGTCGATGTGATACACCGCGCCATGCGCCGCAGCGTGGCTTTGTCGGGTACGGCTGTCAAGAATGGCCGAATACTGCAGCCAGGGCGCAGAGTTTCGACCATCTTCAAGAGCCTGCCAATGCCCGGCCATATAGGCCGACTGCATTTGCGTACGGAAAATGGTTTCCAGTCGATGCCGCGTGATGCCTTTACCATCTACTTCGCCGGTGTTGGCATTCACAATGTCGCCATCTTTCAGCAGCTGCCAATCATGCTGTTTCAGACGGCCTGCCACATCATCACGGAATTTCTCAAATGACGTACCGTTTTTCAGGCTTTCATACAAAGCACCGTGGATTTGCGCGACAATATCCTGCTTGTGAATGCCCGCAATCGCCCGTGCCTTAGCCTGCGCTTCATTCCACGTTACTTTCCAATCGGACGGCACATTAAAGCCCAGCCCCTCAAAATACTTGACGGCCTGTTCAGGCTCAAGACCGAATGCGTAGCTCAAATCAGCCATTCATCCGTCCCCATAAGTCCGACACAAAAACCACACGCGCCAAGGCCGTCTGAAATTGCTCGGCAGTCAGGTCGGGATAAACGCGCAGTAAACGCTCCTGCACATCCTCATAACTGTCGCCCTCGGCCAAAGCCTGGCCAAAGCCGCGCAACAACGGCTCAATCATTTCTGGCAAGGCCACCTTGCTCAAGTCCGCATTATCCAAATCCGCCTGCGCCGCGCCGACAATCTCACCCGATTTACTCAAAGCCACACGGCGGTAGCTTAACGGAGCACTTTTTAAATCCGTTTTAACGTCGGTTTGAAAAGCCAATACTGGCTCGTTTTCGGAAGCCAAAGGAATGGCCAATTTCTCCTGCGCCCACGACAGCGGAATCTTCATACCGATTCCCACCAATTTAGGCAAAGAGTCGGAGTACACCGTCAAATCTTCAGGCAATTGCGTATCGAACACAAAACGCGGCATACGTGAAATATCGACATTGCCTTTATTGAGCTGCAACAAAGGCAGGATCAATTGGCGCGTCAATGTACCGGCCAGTTGTTTGGCATCGGACACCAGCAAATCATGGCGCACCTCGTTATGGATTTGCCCCAGCGCATTGGTAGCAGTCTTACCGTCTGCCTGACTGGTCAGTGTGCCGCCTAAAATCGCCTTTGAAGATGTTTTATCTGCCCAATCAATCATTGCCTGAAACGGATCCGCGCTGCCATTGGCCGCGTTGAGCAGCTCAATCTGCATGGTTTCAGGAATAATCCCCGCCGCGTTATGGCCGATTTCGCGCACCGCATTCAAAAGGGTGCGCTTATCTTTGTCGTCTGCACCGGAGGCATATTTACCGATTCGGGTCGGCAGGCCGTAAATTTCCAAGAACTCGGCCAAATCACGCACCGAGTAATTCTTGAACAAATACGGCCACACCAGCGTGCGCATCAAGCCGCCTCTCGCCAAAATACCCGAGCGGCTGCGGTGTTTATGGACGATCCAGCCTAAATCCCACAGTTTCTCGCCATCAGGATTGCCGTCTTTGCGCAGCAACACCTCATCCATTGCATTGACCTTAAACCAAGCCTGCGGACGATGATGGAATGCCTTGGGCAACCATAACGAACCAAGGTTCTCCCATTCCATTTCCACGCAGGAGAAACCGTGTCCGACCGCGTCCAAAAGGTCAAACATCATATCCTCCAAATCGGCCATCTGCTTGAGCCATCCACCAACCTCTTCGGCCAACTTTCGTTCCGCTTTGCTGCTGTTCGGAGGTGGAACAATATTCCAATCCAAGCCGATTACCGCGCGCTTGCGTTTGCTCATCTCCGAAAAGATATGGCCGTCCTTTTCCTCAATATCGACAAAGAGTTCGGACTGCGCCTGAATATCGCCGTTTTCCGCATCTTCCAAAATCCGATGGAGCGACTGCGGAGTCAGCCCTTTGCTTGGATGCTCATGGGTAGTGCGGTTTTTAACGATATTTGCCGTTTGGGATTGTTTATCGGGCGTTTTAGGTGCGGCTTTACTAAACAACGCACGGAGTAGATTTTTCATAGCGTAAAAAAGGGCAAGTTAAACTTGCCCCATTTTCAGCCGTGCCGCTCCTTATCAGACTGTATCCCGTGTCAGTTTTACCATGCGCCGCTCCCCATCCGACCGGATAAGCCATGCTCTCTAGGCACGGCAATATAGCCGCCGACAGTCGCGCTGCTTTGTACCAAGCCCCACAGCATATGCACCGCATCAGGGCCGTCGTCATGGTCTGCCATCGGGAAATGGCGGAATTGGTCAATCAGCGTGCTTTGACTGGCGTGCAAACGGATTTGGCCGTTTTGCATATACGGCTGAAGGCTTTCAATGCGGAGTAACTTGTCCGCGCTTGGCTTAATGCCGCGTGCCGGAATCGGGATGCCGGCAGCCGCACCGCGTTTGACCAGCTCAGTCTTTAAAAACTCCTGAAACTGCACCGTCTCAATACCCCACAACACACAGCGGTACCGCCGTTGCAATTCGATAATGTCGGAAATAATCTTGTCCGGTAGGCGTTTCTTAATCAGAGCCTCCACCACATCCAACACGCCCGTGCGGCGGTTGTACCCGCCGATACACAAAGCAGACGGGTCACGGCTGTTGCCGGCCTTGCCCAAACTCGGGTCGCAAGCACCATAAAAAATCCAATCCGAATCACGATTGACCCAAAAATTCAGGCTGTTCGCAAACGGCGCGGCCTCACCAGCAACCGGATCATTCTGATATTCCGAATCGAACGTCGCATGGCCGTCACGCGCACGGATTTTCATCAACGCGAGTACGCCGCGAGCTGCCCAAGAAGTGACCGCTCCACGCTCCATCTCATCTTTGTTGGCGAGATAAAACGCCTCGGCCACCGCTTCGCCGTCGTTTCGGAAAAGTTCCTCCCATCTGTCCCACAAGTCCATGCGGTCGGGCCAGCGTTTCATCGCCTTAAACTTAATACCGTGCCAAAATGGATTATTCAGAGTGCGGTTCAGCACACTGTCGTAATGTAAAATCGTGCCGATATAAATCACATCGTATTTCTGGCCGACTCCACCCAGAGGCAATACGGTCTTAGTCAGCCACGCATTGAGTTTGTCGCGCTGTTCGGGGTTGCGAACTTGCTCGTCATTCTCAATATCGTCCAATATGGTCAGGTCAGGACGGTAAGGGCCGTGACGCAAACCGCGCAGCTTTTTACCGCTACCGGCCACTTGGACTTTAACGTCATTGGCCGTCACAATCGTACCGGCCTGCCATACACGGCCTTGCCCGCATACTTCCGGAAAGTCGGTTTTCAAGCGTGGATTAAACTCAAGTTCTGCCTTAATGGCTTCCAGCATCGGATACGCCTGGTCTATGCTATCCATCACGATGACCGCATAATGTTTTTGGCCGGTCACAATACACCACAGCGTAAACAACTGAGTAACCTGCGTAGATTTACCCTCACCACGCGGCGCACCCACTGCCTCATTTTCCCCTTTAGGGGAGCGGATAATCTCCGGCAGACGGCTGAATAAAAACTCATGCAGTTCGGATTTTTCAGGGGAGCGGATATAATGCGGAAAGTAGGTGTTGACGAAATACTCGTAACCGCCTACCGGGTCAAATACCTTGGCACGGCGTGCAGCAATAGCCTTGGGCGACGCATCGAAGCCGTCCACTTCCGCTTCGATGACTTGGCGCAAACTGGCGGCCAGTTCAGCAAGGGATTTGAGGAATTCTTTTGTTTTCATTTATAAGGGCGCAATATGAAAGAAACTATTTACCAAATGATTGTAGATTACTACCAAACAAACCAAACTGAGATGACCGCAAGTTGGATATTCGATACATTCATTGAGCAAGGGATTACAAACGTATCTTCGAAGGAAATTGATGATGCTTTGGCACAATTACTAAGCGAGTCAAAAATTATTTGGTTAGCAGGTGATTTTTATCGCCCCAACTAACCAAACTTCCGTTCCACTTCCGCCCCAAACGGCTCCAATACCTCCACAAAGGCAGGCAAATGTTTGGGGTGTTTTTCTTGCACAAACGCCATCAAGAACTCAATCAATTCCAAAGCCGTCGCCAGTTTTGACGTTTCCGGCATCACTCGGGCATTGGCCGATACGGTTTTCGTAAACGCATCGGCCAGGCTGGCCAACAGCTTCGCACGGTCGGACGGAGGCAAATCTTCGGTACTCGAATCCTGCAGCATCGTCATCGTGCTGTTGTACTGCACCATAAAACCGGCCAACATCGCACGGCTCAAGTCCTCAATACCGCCGCCGGCCAAAGTGTAGGCGGCACGCATCTTATCCCAGTCGTCGCCTTTTTCCTTATCCGCACGTTTCCACGCACGCGCAGTGGCCTGCGGGATTTCGCACATCAAGGCCGCCGTTTCCAAAGTTTGTTCGCCGCTCACATAGAGCCGGCGTAACTTTTCACGGATTTCTTGCGGGTGAGCCATAATTACAGTCCCATTTTCGCTTTAAGCAATTCCCAGCCGACCGTAATCACGCCGCCGCCCAGTGCGCCGAATGTAATGGCCGTGCGTTTCGTGTCTTGGCGGATTTGTGCAATTTCCGCCTGCATTTCCTTCTGATTTTTCAGAGTTTGATCAGTCTTGTTTTCAATACGCGCCAAGGCTTCCAAAATCGGGTCGCTCATGATTTGTCCGCTTTCCTGTCCAGTTTTTCGTTTACTTTTTCCAACTTGTTTTCAATTCGTTCCAAGGCCGCCGCAATATTAGTGCTGTCTGCCTTGGCATCTTGCTTGGTGTGATAAGAGAGCTTGACCGCGTGCAGCTCCTCCTTCAGGTCGTCAATCCGCTTATCCGCCTCTTTCAGACGACCTGCAATGCCGTTGACCCAAAACCAAAACGCGGCAGTTGCAATCGGCCACAGGGTTTTAAAACCAAATTCAAAATCCATTTAAAACCCCTTTAAACAGGCACATCGCCAAATACGATACGCACCGCATAGCCTTCGGGATTTCGGCTTGCCGCCTCGACCTTCTGGCCGTCAAAAAAGACTGAGTAATATTTCCGCAAAATACCAATCACATCAGCAGGGGCGGTCGCCGAAAACTCCACACAAAAGGTCGTCTGAAAATCCTTATCCATACGCACTGCGTACTCAATGCCTGCCTTATCCAATAGGTCGGAAACATGAATGACAAACGGCTCTTGCTCGCGTGCGCGGCTTAATCCCAGCTCTAAATCCGCATGGCGGCAGGCGACCGTGCGTTGTACCAAATCACGATAAGTCGTCATCGTGCGCCCTCCGGACCGTCAACTTCCGCTTGACTGTTGACCCAGTCGCGCCAAGCCTGATTTTGGTTTTCCAGCTCCGAAACATAGCCGCCAAACTCAGCGGCGTGTTCCAACAACGTTGCCGTCTTGCCGTCTTTCGGAGGATTCGGGCGCACCGGTGCGACCATCAATGCAGCAGGCGGTGTCGGCATGACCGCCTTTTCGACAACCTTAATTTCCGTAGCCGAGGGCGCGGTTGTAGAGCTGCAGGCCGTGAGAGCCAAAGCCGTCAATACAACTGCCGCCTGCTTTTTGGCGGTCTTGAGTAAGCGCATTTTCGATTTCCTTTTTATTTTCCGTTTTCAGACGGCTGACTTCCGCCTGTTTTTTCGCCAAAGCCATGCCGACAGCGTGCGCCTTGACTTCATATTTTTTCGCTTCCGCACGCGCCTGTTCCAGCTCGCGCGCATAGTTTTGAGCCGACAACAGCAGAGCTTGCGCTTTGTCTTTTTCCATCTTGTCGATGACCGCTTGCTGCTTCGTAAAAGCCGACTTGTAGCCTTGATGGTGCGACACAGCCAAGCCCGTGCCGACAAGCGCGATGATGGCAATCGGTTGCCAGTTATTCGCCAGCAGTTTCACGAGATTCATTCTCGACCTCCTGACGTTTGACGCTGACAAATGAACGCGCCACCGCATAGCCGCCCACAATGCCCAAATACACCGCCCAAATCTCCGCCGACGGATCGGGCAACATCACAAACTTAAAAGTCCCAGCCGCGCAGGCAACGTTTGCCCACAGTTTCGAGTGCGACACATTGCCTGTCGCCGGGTTTTTAAAAATATCCAAAATACGCATTGCTATTCCACACTTTTGGTTTGCAGGTGCCGTTTCAGCATTTCCCGATAATTGGCCAGTTCGCCCTTCGCAAATTCAAACGCAGACAAGTCCGCCTGTTCGCTTGCCTCGCGGCTTTTGCGCGACCATTGCTCAATCATCTTTTCGTAAAACTCAACCTGTCCCATAACTAACGACGATTCTTGCGTTTACGCGCCGCACGTTTCGCAGCCGCCACACCCGACTTACCCAAGCGCATAGACGGATGTTGTTTCAAATAGCCAATACTGGCAGGCTTAATCTCAAATTCAGGCAGCTGCGGTTTCAAGACAGACAGAGCCAAAGCAATCAAAGACTTTTTCATACCTTCGCCGCTCCCAATTCCATCGCAATCGCGTCCGCAATCGCGCGGCAGATGCCCCATTTAGTAGTCTTAAACAAGGCCAAATCAGTGTCGTTACTGATAAAAAACGGCTCAAACACAATGCCGCCGGCTTGTGCATAAGCCAGGCGCGAATGCTGGCCCGCATTGTCGGGTTTAAAGCCGTCTTCGCCGCGCAGTTTCCAGCCGGTTTTCTTGGCAACAGCTTTGCTCAACACCTGACACCAGCGTTTGTTTTTTGGCGTGGACAGAGCTTCGATGCCTGTCGCCGCCTTACTGACGGCAGCATTGGTGTGAAACTCAATCGCCACATCCGAGCCGCGAATCAGCTTGACCGCTTCGCGCAGTGGCATATTGCCTTTGCCCGTGCCATCGGTTTTAACGGTCAAGCTGTAGTCATCGCGCAAGATAGATGCCACGATGTTGCGCATATCCTGCGCCAAGTCCGCCTCACGGTCGGATCCGTTGACTGCGCCCGGGTCGGTGTTGCTGTGTCCGGCAGTCAGACAAACAATTTTGCTCATTAAAGCCTCCCTCAAAATCAGATTAAAATGCACTTTCAGAGGCTTACATTTTCAAACGGCATGGCTTTTGCAGCGGGCGAAACAGTGTCAGTAGGCAACAAAAAAGCCGCCTGTTGTTCAGACGGCCTTTAAGAATTGTTTTTTAACGGCAGTTAAACCAACTTCTGTCGGCTGGGAAAAATGGCGGCAATATGTCTAAGTTTGCCAGATTGTCTCCATCAATAGATTTATATCCATCATCAAGGAACAATTTTGCCAAATCGTCAGATTCAGGGTGTTGGTCACAATCAAGTTTTAATAAGGGCTTTTTGTATCCGTTATCAAGATATTTACTATACAGATTCAAATTTCTTAAAGCAGATTCACGCACCGATACAGACAACAATAAAGCCTCACATTTATACGGGAATTCTCTTTCGTGGTATGTCTGTAAGGCCTTTTTATACTCACTTTGTGCCAATTCAATACAGTTTTCCCATATTGTAGCTTTAGACACAACCTCAATTAAATCTGCTTTTTTTCTATGCAGTTTCGACAACCCTAGTTTTTTGGCCAACTTGCAAATTTCTTGATATACCATCAGCTGTAACAAGTCGTGCAGGTTGTGCGGCTCTTTGGGGTAGTATTTTGTAAATTCATAAAACCAGCCAGTTTTATGATTTGCCACACAATACTGCACGCATTTATCAAATTCAGGCCATTTGAATCCGTCTGCCCTTAACAAATCACATAAAGCATTTTTACCGGCATGTGGATTACCCGAATTTATTACGACGATATTCCTGATTTCATTCAAAGATACACCGAAAAAATCCCATTTGTATTCTGTACAAAGGCTGTCAAAAGCCGCACCATGGAAATAATGAAATCTGCTTTCTTCGTCATCAGGCCTGATTTGAGTATATACATTTACGCTACTCATAGTATTTCCAAAAAAATTATAATTAATCAGCATTATAACTTAAAAGAAAAACCGTAAACAAAAACAGGTTATCTATCCCATTTTGGTTTACGGCTTCAAAAATACATTTTCTAAAACAAATTTTCCTGCTCCGCTTCCTTATCCGCCTGCTTCAAAATCCGCCACACATGGCGGTCGCTTAGGCGGTGTGCCAAGGCCAAATCGTTAACGGCCTCATAAGCAGGGGTACCGCCTGCCGTCTGTCGGTCAAACTGACTGCGGATTTTACGGTTACGCAGCTCATACAAGGCCGTCTCGCAGCGGGGTATAAACAGATTGCACGGAGCCATTGCCTCCACCAGCCGACCGGCCGCCTCACTGCCGATAATCTCCTCCAAGTATGCAACACGGGATTGACTGTTTTTCGTATAACCCTGCCGCAACGGATAAGTCGTACCACCCATCAGGCGCACCAACTCCAGCGTTTCATTAAACCCGATGACCGTAATCAACGCCTGTACACTATCAGGAAGCAGATGCTTGACCGCGCCAAAATCTGCCGTCTCATACATCACATAGCCCCTTTCTTACGGCGGTTCGCCGCAATCTGCAACGCCGCCACCAACTTGTGCATATTGCCGTCGGACAACCATTCCACGCGGTCAACCTTAAACATCTTTTTCGCCGTACCGTGCGCATAATTCCAAGTCCAGCCGTTATCCAGCAGCAGGGCTTCGATTTTGCGCATCATCGGGTCAGCGGAAGAGCGGCGGTTCGGTCGTTGCCCCGCCGTTTTTTTTTGGCTGAAACCCATGCTGGCGCAAATCCTCGACCACGCGTTCCAGCTCGGGGATACTACACTCGGTACACGACCGCTTGCCCGTCACGCGCTCCAACACCGCGCGATAGGTACCGTCATCCAAGCCCAACTCCTTTTGAGCAATCTTAATTTTTGCAATCAACGCCCGACGCATATATTTCTCCAATACAATATATAGTACAAATTAGCGCATATTATACCAATAAAATACAATATATAGTATTAAGTTATTATTTTTTTAGGAATAAACAGACATAAAAAAGGCCGTCTGAATAATTCAGACAGCCAAAATTTCAAAACCTTAATTAACGGCCACAAATACGTTTTGATTTACTAATACTGCCGTCTTGGCATACAAACTTATCCCCCGCACAATGCGACACACCGCCTTTTTTACCCGAACAAGGCTGACGGCCCTTAGCTTGTACAGTTAAAGGCACAGACACCAAAGCCAAAGTCACGCAGGCAATTAATAGTTTCTTCATAATTTATCCTCTATGATATAGTCAAAATGTTATTTGATTATACTCAATATGACTACAAACTAAAAGGCCGTCTGAAACAGGTTTTAAACCCCATTTCAGACGGCCTTTAATCAAGCTTTAAAAATCCCAGCCTTCAGAATCCATCCCAACCCTCCATCATTCTTGCCAACCTCCCAGTAAATCCACCAACTCACCAAGAATCGCACTCAGTGCAGCCGCCATCAGTAGCTGTGTGGCATAAGCCATACTTTCCGCATCATCGCAGCTGCCTTCAGCTTCTTCCTGCACAACGTCCAGCCATTGGATACGTTTCAGTGTTAAATCCTGTGTCAGAATAAAGGCTACACGTTCATTCCACACCAAGCCCAGTTCGGTGACAATCATGCCGTTTTTGGCGTGTTGTACCACATCTTCGGCGGTAAGGTCTTTGCGGCTGATTTTAACTTTGGGAGCAACATCGCCCACACCGACCAGGGTAATATCGCTATCCAACACAAACCGCCCCTGAGCTTCGCCCTGCAACAGCCAATTGGTCATCAATGATGCCGGCGATTGACGGGCGACCGGCTGTTGAGCAGGCAGGTCGCCAAGGGCTTCGCGCAATTTGGTCAACAGATTTTCAGCCTTGCGGCGATTTGCCGTATCAACGAATAACCACTCGCCAGCAAATAAACCATAAGTGCGGCTACTTTTAATCAACGCTTTAGGCAGCAGGTCGTCGATAATTGCTTCGCGTAATTCATGCTTTTCTCTGCGGCCGACATTACGGCCTTCGGCAGTTTGGATCTTAACAACCTGTTCGTCCAATTTATGTTTGATGACCGCACTGGGTAATATTTTTTCTTCTCGCATCAAATTGATAAGCATAGTCTTTTGAGCTTCAAACACAGCTAGGTCTGTAAACGCATTCGGGTGAGTAAAGCCCTCGGAAAACCAGTCCAAGCCCTGTGGTTCGGTAAACCAACTATTTCCAAGAGATTCATCTAAAAAGCGTTTTTCAGGTAATTCCGGCAAGCGGAATGGAGTAACTTGTTTAAACCACATATCTAATCCTTTTTTCAAAAATGGCGGGTTGTTCCCCGCCGTGGGTCAATTTGCTTTACTCAGCCTTTTTGCGGTCTCAAACTCAACCGCATCCATCAATTTCTTGATGTTATAAGCCGTCATCTGCGCCATCGTCAGTTCGCCTTGCGGCTCCAAATCGCCGTCATAACTGATGGTCACGCCGTTCAAGCCGTTTACTGGCATCTCGTCTTTTATCGTAATAACAATTTTCGCCATCACATCAGCTCCTGATTATGCGGTTCGACACTGAAAAACTCCTTACCCTGAACAATCTTAATACCCGGCACAGGGTTGTCGGCGAAAAACTCAGGTTCGTTCAATACCGCATCTTTATTGACTTCTTTCTTCACTCGGATAAAGCGTTCCAAGTCGGGCTTGGACTCCAGCAAAGCCAGCACTGCATCAACACCACTGACGCTGCATTTTGGCGGGTTGTTCCGCCAACGGATAATGCCGGTGGTCAGGTCGGCAAACTTGACTTTACCGCCGTCGGTCAGCGCATCGCGGTTGGCTTCGCTCCATGCCTGCACACCGGCATGGATGGCATTGATTTCTGCCATCAGCGGGGCAACACGCTCGTCTGCCTGTTTTTGCAGCTCGGCCACATTATCATTGTGGTCGGATTGGATACGCTCGATTTCACGCTGCAAATCGCCCATGCGTTTGATTTGCACCGATGCGTCCGCGCGGTCTTGGATGCCCACAGTCAGGGCTTCAGTTTTGGTTTTTTTAGTTTTAGCCATTTGCTTTATCCTTTCTTAGTTTACTTTTCGGTCTGCATCTCTCAACTGTCTTGCCAGTTGCAATGCTTTTAAATTCGCGACGGCTGCCTTCATAAATCCTTCCTTATCTCAGGCGGCATCACTACATGCGCTGTCTAAAAATTCCGTTGTCAACGCAGCCATCAGGTCGGGAGCTTGATACTCACCGTTTATCTTGATTTCGGGCAACTCGACGCGACACTTCCCATTTCCCGAAATAATTTTAAAAACATACTCTTTCATCTCACTTACCTTTCTTGTTTAAAACATCTTTCACTTCCGCCATTTTCTGACGGCCTTTTTCCTTATCCGGCGCGGGCTTTGCCAGCATCGCCCTTGGTATCATCCGTGGCGGCAGGTTGCGGAGCAGTTCGGCAGGGTGCGGCCATGTTTCCGCCGCCTGCAATACCTTAAACCCCGTCTGAATCCGTATCGGGTCATACTCCGGCGACACAATCTCACCTTTATCTTTCAGTTTCCGATACCAAATTTCCGCGACTACCGGCATATCCTGCGCTGCCGGTCGGTTGGGTAGATTGAGCGCGGCGAGCAATGCAAAGCCTGATGCGATTTCCCGTTTTGCCCAATCATTTCCTGCCCATTCGCCCAAGGCTGCCACACCTTGCCGCAGTTTTGACGGCGCGCCGCCTTCGCCCACTCTCCCTGTTGGAGAGGACTGGGGAGAGGGCAACCCCGAACCCTGCCACTGGCTGACAATCTCCAGCAAATAACCATGCGACTTTAAGGGCAGTTTCAGACGACCTTGGTCGCGGGCGTTGACGGTTTCGTTAAAGCCGTGCAACCAAGCCTCGGCGGGAGCGGGGGAGGACACCCCGTCGCGTACTACCTCCTGCGCCTTAATCATGGGCATCAACTCGTTCAACAGCTTCGCCGTCCGCGCCCAAGAGAGCTGGGACTTGGCAGGGCGGAAGAGACCAATGTAGCGGATAGCCGCTTTCCCGATATCGGCATCAAGTTCCAGCAACATCTTCAGCACTTCGGCTGCTTCGGCATCCCCGACCAAACTATCTAAGCTGTTGGACGCACCGCAGTTGGGACAACGGCAAATCATGATTCAATCTCCCAAATATCGCGGCGGCGAATAACTTTTTCGGTTTTAACTTTCCGTCGTATCCATTGGCCGCAGTATTCGCAGCACCGACTGTTTTTATTAACTTCACGCCATTTATGCGCATACCCGTCAATAGCACAGGCTCCAATACGTTTGTAATCACACCATTCGACTTTTTCGACAACTTGTCCGCCTGGCTTAAATGCATAAATCTCTACCTTGCCATTGGGTAAAAAACTGATGGGAGCACCGATAAACCACCCGTCGTTGTCATGCCATCCGATCCGCCAGATACCTAGTGTGTCAAACTTTTCGATAACCGGCATTCCTCTATGCGGTATAACTTTTTTGTTCTTTTTCAAGAATCTATAAATAAAGTTGCTATATTTCGGACTCTTTTTAGGGTTGTATTGCTCAATGTCCATCACACTTCCTCCCATAAAGTTATCGCCCGAGCCAAAGTTTCCGCCTCGGCAGTTTTCCACATCCCATCCGGCGCACGCGCTGCAATTACAAAGCCTTCGCCGTCCTTCTTCATGACCATCAGCTCGCCACGGTCTTCGAGCCATTCGGTAATTTCTTTTTGATTCATTTCTTAAATCCTTTTAAATCAATACCTTATATTTTCAACAAGGCAAAAAAATATAGAGCAACATCAACGGCTTACCGTTTTAATTGTCGTCATACCCGTCATGGCCTTCGCCTATCATGTGCAATACGACGATTCGGGCCAGCATTTCAAGCCAAATCCCCAGCACCACCAACACAGCCAATCCACCAACAAACCAAATCATTTTTTCTCCTCCTTCTTCTCGGCAGGCCGTTTAAAACGCGCCTGATATTCCTCGATTTCACGCTCCCGGCTTTTTTGCGCCATTCGCGCCGTCGCACGCCTGAGGTGTTGTCCCCAAGCCTGCCAATCCGTATTACGTCGTCCGAAACTCATTTCACACATCCTTTCATAATCGCCTTATCGCCATATTTCGCGCGGATTTCCTTTACCGCCCGATCCAAAGCCTCTCGTTTCGCCGTAGGGCTCAATGGCTTATCGCTCATAAACAATCCCTTTCATTTTTTCCTCTACGCTCATTGACTCGTATTGCTCGCCCAAGGCTTTAGCCTCCAAATCCGCCATACGCTCGCGGCGCGACATTTCCAATTTCGCCGCCGACACCACCGGCTTAGAGCAGCTGTGCAGCATCGTTCCCACCAAAACCGCCCAAAACAACAACCAAAAAGCCAAACCGATCCACTTGGTTTTTCGTTCATAAAACAAATTAGACATTTTCCTATTTCCTTATAAATCAATTACTTAATATTTTCTCAAGGCAAAAAAATTATTGCGTACCCAATCCGCCTTCACTTGAGGCGGCCTTTCTTATCGTATAATCAGGGAGCTGTATTTCTTAACGATACCGGCCTGCATCTTGATACCGTTCTTGTTCGCTGTGCGTACCGCGCCGCGCATCAATTTGCTCATCCGGCGCGTATTGCCGTTGCTATGTTTAACCAGTTCCAAGAGCGTTTCTTCGTCCGCATCAGGCAAAGCCGCTTCCGCAATCTCAAAGAGTTCGTCATCCGGCAAAGATTCGCCCAAATTCAGCGCAACAGACACGCGGCTATAAAGTTGCACCAGCTCGCCATGCTTACCGCGCAGGTTGGCCACCAGTCGGGGCATACCGCTCAATACCAAACCGCAGCCAGTCTCATCGTGCAGACGGCGTACAATTTCAAGGGCGCGTAACGGCAGGTTTTCCGCTTTATCGACCACAATCAGACGGCCTGAATCGCGCAGGCGGTCAGATACCGATTCAAACAAATCATTCAGGCTGCCCATCGCCGAAACCTTCGCCGCCGTCGCCAACTTGCGCATCAAGACAAGTGCCGTGAAGCTCGGATTAGCCTCAATCAAGATGGCCGCAGGGTTTTTCTCGCAGTAGTTTTTGACTGCCTGAGTCTTGCCCAAACCCGCCTGACCGTAGATCACCACTGTTTCGCCGCCTTCGTGCGCATCGCGCATCACTTCCGCGATTCGTCGGGTCGTTTTAGTCGATACAAAACCCAACACCAGCTCTTCACGTTGCGCCTTACTGTCCTGCATCTCCAAAAACGCTTCGATTTTCGGCTCGATGGTTTCATAATTACCGCCTTTTTCCGCATAAGTGCCGTTCAGATACATACTGATGGATGCCGGCGAAGTACCGATACCGCGTGCCAGTTGGGTTTGGTTCATTCCTGATTTGGCTTTAAATTCAGCCAGTTTTTGTTGCAATGCTTGATTAATTTGTTTCATTTTTTTAGTCCTTTTAAAAGAGATTTAAAACCGTTTTAACTTCTATCCGCCTCGAATAGCACAAAATCGTCCGTGCCCGTTTTCGGCAATACCGCATACTTCGCCTCGATGACGTTTCCGCCCAAATGTCCCAGCTCGTCCCAAACCGCAGCCTGTTCCAGTGCCGGATTGACTTCCGCGTTTGCAAGCTTGATTGCATTTTCCGCCCGCTTGATTTTGCCTTTTCGGCGTTTTTCCGCCAGTTGGTCGATACGAGCCGTCGGGAAAGCCTCGCGGGTATTGCCGTTGGCCTGCGCCTTAGTGATAAACTTGCCGTCCATATCAAACACATTGACCGCCGACGCATCGCTCAAATCGTAGCTGACCCGTACCTCGTCCTTGTGATACTCCGCCAGCTCAGTTGAGAAATAAGAGTTGTTGAACAAATCCAGCCAACCGCGCTGTACCTTTCGCACCTCTTGCGGCATAAACATCGTCGCCAGTTCTTCCGCCGACAACATATCCGGCGCGATACCGTCCTGTTCCAGCCTCATTTCCCGATAAGCCTTCGGCGTATAATGCCCGCCGTCAGGATGTCGGGGCAGCTCGCCGTGCGGACGGTTGTTGTATTCGTCGATACACTTGACCACATCTGCGATAAAGCGCGACCAGCTCGGCAGTTTTTTCAAATATTTCTGTTGTTCCTCCGTCAAATCCTTGCCTTTTTCCAAAGCGTTAAAAGCACTTTCCATCTTGCGGTACATCAGGTTCTTCGTACTGCTGTCCATCCCCGCGCCCGCAAACGTCTCATACTGGCGCGCCATCTCAATCAGATTGTCTTTCCACCATCGTTCGATGATGCCTCGACCTTGCGGGTTGCCCGCGATACCCGTTTCATGGCGGATACCCAATCGGGACGTAATACCCGTGATTTCATGGTCTATCGTCTTGCCGGTTTGGCCGCCGCCGTTATCCGAGTAATAGATAATCGGCAAACCAAAATGCTTGACCCCAATACGCAGAACGTCCGATACCGCCACACAACTTTCCGCGAGAGAGACCGAAAAACCGACCACAAACCGCGTACAACCATCAATAATCACCGTCACTTCAGGCTTAAACGGCCTGCCGTGTACCGGATGTGCCACCTTCGCCTTAAAGCTGTGGCCGTCGCCGATCCAAACATCGTTAGGCTTCAAAGCCCCCCAATCACGTTTCACATAAGGCAGCAGCGATTTATAAGCCGCCCCCGTTTTCCTGCCGCGCTCCTGCATAATCATCGGCAGCTTGTCCCAAACGCGCCGCACCATACTCAAGTTAGGCACATCATTGACCGGCATATTTTCCGCTTCCGCCCACTGCACAAACCGGCGGTAGCTGTGTGCCAGTTTCGGAGCCGACGGAATATTGTGGAACTGCATAAACATCGGCAACCAACCGTAGCTCTCAATCGGCTTGACCGCCTTCGTCGTCTTCGGAGCCAAAGCAACCAACCGCTCCGTCGCGTTTTCCGCTTTCAAATAAGCAGAAATCCAGCCGTCTAAAGTACGTTCGCCAACCTTCGCCGACCGGCTGCGGTCATTGGCCTTTTCCAAGTTCCCAAGTGTGACCGCGTCCAATTTACCTTCTGCCAGCAAGCCCAAAAACTGAGCCACCGCAGCCTTCGCAGAGCAACCGTATTGATATTTGATACCCAACACCGCCGCCACCACCGCACATCGCGCATCCGCCACCGACCGTTGTTTCTCGTTCAACAGCTTAGCCGCTTCAGCCAGTGCCTGAGCCGACATCGCCGTCCCCGGTCTGACTTGGGGCAACATTTTCGGCATCTTCTCCGCCAGCTCGTCCGACTGCCGTTTCATAATGGCTGCTCGGATTTCTGCAGGGAGGGAAGCGATTAAGTATTTTTTCAGACGGCCTCCACGCGCTTTGCCAACTTCTTCGATGTACGGCCAGCCTTGTGTCTTGGCTCGCTTCTCAATCGCCTGTCTTGATACTTGTAGATTTGGCAACCGTAAATTTGCGAGTTCCGATGATGAAAGACTATCTGTTTGCATATAAAACTCCACTTATCCCGCTTTTAGTTCATTTGTAATCATTTACATGATTTCTTTTAAACATCTGCGTATAATTAGTGCGAAGCACTTAATACTGGCTTGAAATTACGTTCTTCATAGCGTGTCGGCCAAATTACTTCAGGTGGGACGCCTATTGCATCTGCAATGATTTTTTCTCCTTTCAAATAAGGGAATTGCAATGCGCCTTTCAATGTATTTGGCGACAAGCCGGATGCAACACTAAGAGCTCTTACTGACCAACCACGTTTTTTGAGTGCTGCAACAATATCTGCGCGGTGCCAATCTGCGTTTTTTTGTACCATTTCACTTACTCCATACGTTAAACCGGTTTTCTAGCCGTTTGTTCTTGGTTGATTGAATAATATATGCAACCAGATAACATGTAAAGCGGTTGCATAGAGAAAAATATAAGCTTTCGCTTAGGTTTTCTGTATGTTTTTGTTTATTAAATGAATTAATTTTATGCAACCAAATACATTTAGTTGCATAGAAAGTTGCATAGATATTTTTATGTATGCAACCACATATAGAGATAACTTATGAATACTTTTAAAGAAAGATTGACCTACTTATGGCGCGATAACCCAAAGCCTGCGGTTATTGCAAGAGATATTGGAATGAGCCCGCCCGGATTTAACCGGATTTGGTATAACGACGGCCTTCCAAACACTGAAACCCTTATAAAGATTCAAGAATCTACCGGGTGTGATTTAAACTGGCTGCTGACCGGCAAAGGCTTACCGTATCTTGATAAAGCTAGGCCGGAAAACGCCGGAGCATTCCCGGTATCCAATACCGGCTCAGGCGCGGTGGACACCTTGGGCAATCCGGTTGATCTGCGTGAGTTTGTCTTTATCCCGCGATACAGCGTGGAAGCGGCGGCAGGGCATGGACAAGCAGTGAATGATGAAAAACCATTATTCTGCATGGCTTTCCGGAGATACTGGATAGAAAACTACGTTACCCGGCAGACAGACAAGCTTTCTGTAATCGCCGTTAAAGGCGACAGCATGGAAGGCATCCTGAACCACGGCGACAACATCCTAATCAACCACGCCGAAACCGAGCCGCGCGACGGCCTGTACGTCCTACGCATAGGAAACGACCTGTTCGTCAAAAACATCCAACGCCTGCCCGGCCGGCTCTTGGTTAAATCCGCCAATCCCCTCTACGAACCTTTTGAAATCGACCTCACAGCCGACAACACCGATACAGCCATCATCGGCCGGGTAGAATGGTTCGGCCGTACCGTAAACTGATTTTAAAACCCTCTTAAAATAGTTTTAAAAATTTCCCAATCCCGTCAACTTCAAACAAAAAACCGCGCATTCCGGCGCGGTTTTGTGAAAAAGCTGGCGTAACTTTTCCGGATACAAAAAAACGCCGAAATCCACGTCTTTCCGAGATTTCAGCGTTTTTTACTCTATTTGTTCCTTGTGCAAAAACTAACAGTCCCCCACATTTTACATTAGGATAAAGTCATGCAGGAAGAGAATCGGAAATCAAGTTTTCTCATAGTGATGTTGCTGGTGTCGGTTGCCCTGTGGATAGCGTCTTTGTCCAATGTTGCATTTTATTTGGGCAATCATGAAAGCATGAAGGGTTTGACCGTTTTGATTTTGGGGTCGATATTTGCTTCTTTGGATATCAGGTATTGTGCGGCCTATGCGAATTATGTTTGGTTGGCGGCCATTGTTTTGCTGGTGTTGCGGAAGAAGGTCGTGCCTGTCCATGCGGCACTTTGGGGCTTGGCGCTGGTGGCTTTCAGTGTGAAAGCCGTACACGTCGATGAAGCAGGGAATACGGCGGATATCGTGCGCTACGGTGCCGGATTTTATTTGTGGTATGCCGCATTTGCGGTTGCCACCATCGGCACGTTTGCCGGAAAGAGTAAGGAAAGACAAGCCACAACGCTGGCAGATGGGACGAAAAATGACGCTTGATGAATGGTTGCGCCAATCGGCACTGCCCAAAAACGAAGCGCGGATGTTGTTGCAATATGCGCTGGGTTACACGCGCGCGCAGCTGGTTACACGCGGTACGGACGATTTGGCAGAATCCGCCCTGCAAACCTTGGAGACTTTGGTTCAACGCCGTCTGCAAGGCGAGCCGATGGCCTATCTGTTGGGCGAGCGCGAGTTTTACGGACGACGCTTTGCCGTCAACCCTCATGTGCTGATTCCGCGCCCTGAAACCGAGCATTTGGTGGAAGCTGTGCTCAAACGCTTGCCGCCGCAAGGCCGCGTGTGGGATTTGGGAACGGGCAGCGGCGCCATTGCCGTGACCATCGCGCTTGAACGCGTTGATACCGATGTTCGCGCATCCGATATCAGCGTCGGTGCTTTGGATACTGCCCGTCAAAATGCGGCCGAATTGGGCGCAAAAGTCGAATTCGCGCAGGGTTCGTGGTTTGATACCGACAGGCCGTCTGAAGGCAGATACGATGTGATTGTTTCCAATCCGCCGTATATCGAGGATGGCGATGAACATTTGTCGCAAGGCGATTTGAGGTTTGAACCGCAAAACGCGTTGACCGATTTTTCAGACGGCCTCAGCCATATCCGCCACATTACTCAAGAAGCTCCCAAATACCTGAAAGCCAACGGCTGGCTGCTGTTTGAACACGGCTATGACCAAGGCGAAGCGTTGCGGAATATTATGCTGGAGAACGGTTTTGTCGAAGTGGCAACCGAACAGGATTTGGCTGGATTGGACAGGGTCACGCTGGGACGTTTGCCTGCTTAGCGGGCATGGTTTGTCAGAATATAAAAAAGGACGTGTCAATCACGCCCTTTTGGTTTGCTGGTTTGTCTGTTCAGACGGCCTGGTTTAACGCCAAGCAGCGACGAACTCCGCCCAGTGTTGTTTTTCTTCGGCTTGTGCGGCCAGATAGTGTTTGATGCGTTTGATTTCGACTTCGTATTCGTCGGCATCGAGCGCGCCGCTCATCATGCGAAAGCGTTGATACATGAGATAGGTATTGGCGGCATCGGTTTCGCAATAGTCGCGGATGTCTTTCAGACGGCCTGCATGATAAGCGTCCCAAACCTTGCTGCCGTCCATGCCCAGTTTGCCGGGGAAGCCGCAGAGTTTGGCCATATCGTCCAAAGGCACGCTGGCACGCGGTTGGTAGAGGGCGAGCAAATCCATCAGGTCGCAATGGCGGGTGTGATAGCGGCTGATGTAGTTGTTCCACTTAAAGTCGCGGCTGTCGCCAAAGTCGCCGTCACCCATGTCCCAATAACGGGCAGCACTGATGCCGTGTATCAGGGCGCGGTAGTGGAGGACGGGCAGGTCGAAACCGCCGCCGTTCCAGCTGACGAGTTGCGGCGTATAGTTTTCGATGACCTCGAAGAATTTGGCAATCATGACTTCTTCGCTGTCTTCGGGATCGCCGATGGTGCTGACGCGGATTTTGTCTTGCCCCCAGCGCATACAGCAGGAGATGGCGACGACTTGGTGCAGATGGTGTTGCATAAAGTCGCTGCCGGTTTTGGCGCGGCGTTGCTGTTGGGCAAACAGGACGACTTCGTTGTCGGGCAAATCGGCTGGCAAATCGTAAAGCTGGCGGATGCCGTGTACGTCGGGAATGGTTTCAATGTCGAAGGCGAGTATCGGAGTCATGGCGTGATCGGGTTGGATAAGGGATGATGTCATTGTGGCATGACGGCGCAGATAAAAAAAGAGGCAATCCCCCACAGGATTGCCCCAATACCTCAAATCAGAGATTTACGCTTCACAAACAATACAGGCTTTCACCTGCGGCTTCACAGATGCAGCTCAACTCTGCATCGGTAAACTTTCATTTCGGGCATTGCACCGAAATCCTCTAAAATACCGCAATTTCTTGCAATATCAGAAAACTGCTTACAAAAGTATCTAAAACCGGCGAGGCCGTCTGAACATTTTGTAATTTGATGTAGTGAAATTTACGCGAATTTTTACAGTTTGCCAAGTATTTTTTTCTGAAGACTTGTTTCGGTATAAATTTCAGGTGTTGTCATATTTTTGCAATTATATTTCATAATTATTCAAAAGTTAGATATTTATTTTATTTTTTTAAATTTTAATTTAATTTAATTTCATATTTTGAATGATTAAAATGTATTTTTTTAGACGAGCTATTTTGCAATATGTTGTTTTTAAAAGAAATTAAATTTAATATATAAATGAAAAAGGGTGTATTGGGTCCGATGTTTCCCATTTGAGAAAAAATATAGGGTTGTTTAAAAGTTTCAATTGTACTGAAAAAATTTGTTTTTAAAGCATTTAAAGTGGAATATTATTTGATTATTTAAAGTCAAACATGAATTTCGGTTTGATTCAATTAAAATGAAAAAGCGGCGAAAGAAAGATTTTGCCGCTTTCTGTATATTCAAATTGTAATTCGATGTAGTCAATAAAAGCTATTTTCGCCTTCGGGACGGGTTTTGAAGCGTTTGTGCAGCCAGAAATATTGCTCGGGATGTTCGCGTACCCGCTCTTCGATGAAGTCGTTCATGCGTTGGGTGTCGGCTTCGACATTTTCGGTCGGGAAATTGTCCCAAGCCGGATAGAAGCGCAGGGTTACGGTATTGTCGGCTTCGCGTGTGGGGATGGCGGGAATGATTTTGGCTTTGGTCATGCCGGCGATACGGCTGAGTCCGGTAATTGTGGCCGTCTGAATGCCGAAGAAATTGACGAAAATGGAATCGTTGCGGCCGAAGTCTTGGTCGGGCAGATAAAGAAAGGGCGCATCGCTTTTGCGCAGGTGTTTGATGATGGCGCGCAGGCCTTCTGTGCGGCCGATCAGGAAAACATTGTTGTAGCGGTGGCGGCCTTTCAGGATTTGCTCGTCCAGGGCTTTGTTTTTTTGGTGCGAATACATACTGGTCAGCGGTACATCCTGATTGAGCGTGTAAACCGCCATTTCAAATGCGGTAAAGTGCGGATAGAGGATGATGACTTTTTCGCCGGCGGCGAGGGCTTCGTCGAGATGGTGTTTGTCTTGATAGCGTACCAACGAGTGCAGCTTGTCCGCAGGTGCGTACCAGTAGAGGCCGTATTCGAGTATCAGCTTGGCCATGTGTTGGAAATGGCGTTTGAGCAGGGCGGTGCGCTGGCTGTCGTTCAGCTCGGGAAAGCATTTTTTGAGGTTGACTTCGCCGACTTTGCGGCGCGGTTTGACCGCGTAATAAGCGAGAATACCGATCGCGTCGGCAATCTTGTGCAACACGCAAAAAGGCAGCAGGCGGATGAGGTAGAGAAAAAGGAAGGCGGCTTTCATGAAGGCTCGCTGTATGTGGGCAAAGGGTTATTATAACCGAAAGGCCGTCTGAAAACGGGCTGGAACACGATTTCAGACAGCCTGAATGTCGGCTTACCATTGGAAACGGCCGCGTTTGACCTGTAGGCCATCGGGGTTGAGCTGCGAAGCCAATCCGTGATTGCGCAGGGCGTGGGTGAGGGCGACGGCGAGTCCGTCGGCGGCATCGGCCTGCGGCGTGCCTGAAAGCGCGAGCATTTGGACAACCATATGCTGTACCTGCTCTTTGGCGGCCTTGCCCTTGCCGACCACCGCCTGCTTGACCTGAAGCGCGGTGTATTCAAACACGGGCAAATCGTGCATGACCAAAGCAGCAATCGCCGCTCCGCGCGCCTGACCGAGCATCAAAGTCGCGGCCGGGTTGACGTTGACAAACACTTGCTCGATGGCCGCCTGATGCGGCTGATAGTGGCGGATGATTTCGTCGATATGGCGGACAATTACGGCGATGCGTTCGGAAAGCGACGCGCCGGTCGGCGTTTTGATACAGCCGGAAGCAACATAATGATGTTCGCGGCCGTGGACATCAATAACGCCGAAGCCGGTCACGCGGCTGCCGGGGTCGATGCCGAGAATGCGTGTGGGTTGGAACTGGGACATAGTGCGTGTTTAAAGTAATCGGTGTTTCAGGGCAGGCAGGCGCGTGCGCACGCTTTGCAGGCGCGCAGTATCCAAATCGGCACAAATCACGCCTTCGCCTTCCGACAACGTCGCCAACACATCGCCCCAAGGGTCGATAATCATACTGTTGCCGAATGTGCGGCGGCCGCTTTCATGCAGTCCGCCTTGTGCCGACGCGATGACGTAGCATTGGTTTTCCACCGCACGGGCGCGCAGCAGCAATTCCCAATGCGCCTTGCCGGTAGTGTAGGTAAACGCGGCAGGCAGCAGCAAAACATCAAACGGCTGCTGGGCGCGGAAAAACTCAGGAAAGCGCAAATCGTAGCAGACCCCGGCCGCCAGCGGAACATCGTCCACGCTCAGCTTCGGCACATCGCTGCCCGCCAGTATCGTATCGGCTTCGGCGTAGCGTTCGCCCAAACCGGAAAAGCCGAAAAGGTGCATTTTGTGGTAAAGCCCGACTCGGTTACCGTCGCGGTCATACACCAGCATCGTGTTCATCACTTTGCCAGCGTCTGGGCTTTGCAGCGGAACCGTACCGCCAAACAACACCACGCCGCATTCCCTTGCCGTTTCGCTTAAGGCCGTCTGAAAACGGGTGTGGCAGGTTTCGCCAACTCGTCCATCGTCCAAAGACTCGGCAAATGCCAGCTTGTCCGTATCGTTTTTGCCCATCAGCGGCCAATATTCGGGCAGCAACACCCAATCTGCCCCTTGTTCGGCAGCTTCGCGGACAAGGCGTTTCATCGTGGCAATATTGGTTTCGGGGTCGGTAGACGACACCATTTGCACAGCGGCGGCGCGTAAAGAGCGCATCATCAAAACTCCTGTCAGATTTTGCAAGAATTGTAACTTGTTTACGCACAAGGCCGATACAATCGCCTCACAATTCCTCTCCAAAAAAGGATAAACCATGAACTTGAAACTTCTCCTCACTGCCGCACTTTCCACCGCCGCACTCGCCGCACATGCCGACGTACAGCTTTACGGCAGCATCAAAAGCGGCATCGAAACCTCGCAAACCCGTTTCGGCGGACAAACATACAGCCGAACCGCCGTTGCCGACCAAGGCAGCCACATCGGCTTGCGAGGCACGCACCCGATTGGCGGCGGAACGAATTTTATTTGGGAAGTCGAACAAGACACGCCGGTCGGTAAAAGCAGCTCCATCCGCCAAGACTGGCGCGAACGTCGAGACAATTTTGGCCGTTAAAGGAAAGATTGGATAGTAAAGGCCGTCTGAAAAATCAGGATAACTGGTTTTCAGACGGCCTTTGTTCTTATAATAGCGGTTTATTGTTTTCACGCACCCAGCAACGGAGTTTCCATGCAGTTTTCAGCATTCGGCGAAAAATTCACACAACACAGCGGTATTTTGCAGTTGATGGACGATTTGGGCGACGCGCTCAAAAGCGACAAGCCCGTCAATATGCTTGGCGGCGGCAATCCGGCGAAGATTGCTGAAGTCAATGCGGTGTTCGCCGATGTGTTTTCCAAGCTGGCGGCGGAACACGCTGTTGAGAATATCGGCAATTATTCCAATCCGCAGGGCGATGCGGCGTTGATTGCGGCTTTGACTAAATTTCTCAACCGTGAATACGGCTGGAATCTGACGGCGGACAATATCGCGTTGACCAACGGTTCGCAGAACGCGTTTTTCTATTTGTTTAACCTATTTGGCGGCAAATTCAATCTTTCAGACGGCCAAACGGCTGAAAAAGCCATTTTGTTGCCGCTGGCGCCTGAATATATCGGTTATGCCGACGTGCATGTCGAAGGGCAGCATTTTATTTCGGTAAAGCCGAAAATCGAAAATGTCGAACACGAAGGCGAAGCGGGCTTTTTCAAATACCGCGTGGACTTTGACGCACTGGAGAGTCTGCCTGAATTGAAAGAGGGTAAAATCGGTGCGATTTGCTGTTCGCGCCCGACCAACCCGACCGGCAATGTGTTGACCGACGGCGAGATGGCGCGTTTGGACGCGTTGGCGCAGGAACACGGGATTCCGCTGATTATCGACAACGCTTACGGAATGCCGTTCCCGAATATTATTTACAGCGATGTGACGCTCAACTGGCACGAAAACATCATCCTCTGCTTCAGCCTTTCTAAAATCGGCCTGCCCGGCGTGCGTACCGGCATTATTGTCGCCGCGCCGGAAGTGGTCAAAGCCGTCAGCAGTTTGAATGCGATTGTGAACCTGTCGCCTACGCGTTTTGGCGCGGCGATTGCGGCTCCGCTGTTGAACGATGGCCGTCTGAAACAGCTGGCTGATGAAGTAATTCAGCCGTTTTACCGTCAGCAGGCGCAAACGGCGGTTTCCCTGCTCAAACGCGAATTGGGCGCGTATCCGTTGAAAATCCACAAGCCTGAAGGTGCGATTTTCTTGTGGCTTTGGTTTGAAAACCTGCCTGTTTCGTCGCAAACCTTGTACGAAATGCTCAAGGCCGAAGGCACGCTGATTATTCCGGGCGAGCATTTCTTTGTCGGCATCGATACGCAAGACTATCCGCATGCGCACGAGTGCATCCGCATGAGCATTGCGCAGGACGCGGAAACACTGGAAAAAGGCATTGCAGCGATCGGTCGCGTGGTGCGCGGTTTGTACGATAAAAAATAAACGCTTTGAATAGACAAAGGCCGTCTGAAACCTGAGCAATCGGGTTTCAGACGGCCTTTTTGTCGGATT
>ERZ773001.72-NODE-72-length-40360-cov-33.7613_pt1 | contig 40360 bp, 29 predicted proteins | sample MGYA00511673_ERZ773001 | MGnify/ENA primary metagenome ERZ773001 (study PRJEB29015, sample SAMEA2738091) | human oral metagenome | biome: human oral; feature: human-associated habitat; material: saliva | place: China | collected 2162 ... | reverse complement strand
TACTCAATGAATTAGGTGGAAGACCGAGGGATTCCGAGGACTGCATAACATCTTCCGCAGTACCGCCCGATTCCACCTGTATAATCGCAAGAAGTATGTTGACATATTCTTCAACGCCATATTCTTTGGCATATTTTTCTACCATAGGCTTATGAGCCAGCACTTCTGCGGAAACATTCACACCTCCATAATGAATATTGGAAATTCCGCTGTCCTGTTCATCTGAAAATAAAATGGCAACAAACAGAAGCAGTGAGAAGACCATCAAGAATAATCCAGAACCACCAATCACTAAAGTTTTCAACTTCATGGTTTCTTACCGACTTTCTTAATGGTGGCGGTTTTGATTGGTGGTCTACTTCTTGTATTTTGTAGTGGTACTCTTTGAACAGTAGACGGACGTTCTTTTGTGATTGGACGTTGTGAAGTTCTATCTGCTGTAGTGGTTGAAGTTGCTGGCTTTTGAACGGTTTTTTCTTGAACGGTATTGCCTTGGCGTTCCACTTTTGGACTTGAAAAATCGGACTTAACTGCTGGACGCTCTTGTTTGGCTTGTTGAGATTCCTTATATGAAGTCTGAATATTAGACTGTTTTGAGGTCTGTTCATCATGATATTGTTCTTGTCTTGTAGTCGGTCTTTCATGAACAGAAGAAGCAGGCTGTTTTTTCTGTTTGACCTGTTCCATTTCAGAGCGACGCTTCGCAATGGTTTTTCGCCTTTGTTCCTGCTGTTCCTTGCGTCCACTGGCTCTGTCCGCTTTGGTTTGAGAAATACTACTGGTTAAATCACGGACATTCTCTTTTACTTTGGATTTTCCTTGATATACTGCATATCTTGCATTGGTCGGCAAATCTTTAACCTGTTCTTTCAAACCACTAGCAGTGTCTACCATTCTGTCTTTGGTATCAGCTACTGTACCGATGGTTTGACCGATACGTTTTCCAAGTGTTGATTTTTCCTTTCCGTCTGGTCGGGAGTGATCTGCTTGTGTCCTTGCAGAACTCCCCGAACCCGACTGTCCTTTTTTACCTGTAACAATGGCAGACCCAGCCCCTAGAGTAGTCATGGAACGTCCAAGTTTCCGCTGTAGACGGTGCATGTGAGCGTGCATAAGCATACGAGGTTTTCTCATCACACGACTTCCCACACTTTGAGAATCGTTACTCTGTAGAGAAAACATACTCATTAAATCGCCCAGCTTGAAGTAGATTCCTGCAAAGGTCACAATCTGTAGAAAAGCAATCAAAAAGAACGGATAACCAGCCGATAAGGTATAGAGCATGGTTGAAATACTAAATGCTGTCGTAATAATCAATGTGATTCCAGCTCGTGTCAAAATGGTATTAAAGAGCTTTGTTATGGCTCGTTTTGACATACCATCAAATGATGGAATCATGCTTAAAATAAAGCTCACAGGCAGAAACATAGCATAGATGATAAAAAGTACCTGCGAGAAAATCATGATTCCTGTTAATAGGAATACAAATATGGAAATCCCAATATTGAAGACAAATAGGAAGAAGACTGTACCTAAACGGTTAATGGTCTTTGTAATGGTTAGATTGGTATTGCTTCTGTCTTCAATTTCTTCCGCAACAATTTTTTCTCTGTCTTCGCCATTGTTGGAATCTGGGCTGGTGGAGAGCAGGCTTTCCACACGGTCAATACCGATACTTTCAATGTCTGAACTGTTGTATTGAAGCAGTAGCCACGGTTGCTGAACCTGTATGGAAAACAGGCTATCTCTGATTAAGTCCACGCTGTCCTTGCCTTGACTATCGGAATGGGGCATGACAATCTTCGTGCCAAGTGATAAACTGGCATTACTGATGTCTGATGAAAAGTCATTGATTTTTTTAATGTAGTCGGGAGCGTAGGCAATAAAGGAAGCCGATAGGATAAACACCAGCACAAAATTCATAATGGCATGAATTGCCTTTGTGGTTTCTCTCTTTATCAGTCCCGTATAGGCAACATAAACCCCAAGAACCAAAATCAAGAGTAAGAGGAATCCAACATAGAAACCCTCTGTTGAAAATCCGTTTGCACTCACACCAGCTAAGGTCTGCATATTCTTACCAATGGAATCTGCTGTAGCGGAAATGAAGTCTAAGGAATAGGCTTCCTGTACTAAGTAACCCGTCGCATTGGAAACATAAAGACTGATTGTCCAAATAAAATTGGTAATGGCATATAGTCCATACATGACTTGTTTTCCAATTCCGTCCGACCAGTTCCACGGTAGCCAGCCCCAGCTATTATCCACATAAAAATCCAGTTGATAGTTTTCAAGTGGGTATCGGCTGTATTCATTTGCCACATTGACCGTATCATCTACCAAGCCCGCAGCTTGAACCACCGTTCCCAGCATGGCTAAAAGAAAAATGGCAATCACAAGTGTGAAAGCCACTGTCATTGCCACTTTACCTAGACGTTTCAGCGTCCAGTTTGATTTTATTCTGTTTACTATTGATGGTTTCACATTTACACCTCTTTTCGCACAGGTGGTCTGGTATCAAAGGCATGGAGCAGTTCTTCAAATACAGGGTGGAACTGTATCACACCGACACGACCATATAAATCACTGATAAGGCATTGCCCGTTTTCCAAATCACGCAATCGCTTCTGATTGTTTTCGTCCTCTGGGTCTACACCAAAAAAGGCTAAGGTCTTTTTAATCTCGTTAAGGTCAGTGGAACGAAATGCAAATTTTAAGCCGAGGTTATTTTTCAGTTTTTCATCTAAGAGGTCGTCTGTATTTTGGGTCACGAAATATACCCCAGCGTTCATAGCACGACCAGCCCGAACCAGCTTCATAGATAGTGTTTTTCCTTGTGCTACCTGTAAAAAGCTCCATGCTTCGTCTAAATCTACAATCTTGAAAATGCTTCGGTCTGTATGGATAAAGTCTAAAGCAAAGGTACTAATGACAATCAGCATAGCAACGGATAAAAGCTCCATAGTGGTATATTCCTCAAAGGAAGTTTCCTTGTCGGGAAGTACCAAGTCCGCAACCTGTATAATGTTCAGTTGTTTTTCTAAGCTGATAGACTGCTCCACATAACCATTACTGAATAATAAATGTGCAAAGTCATAGTCTGTAAAACTTTCGATATGGTCGGCTATACTGGTACTTAGTGGCGTATTCTCAACCCGTAATTCCTCAATCACTTTCATCAACCCTCGTACTTCACTATTGGTTACTGCACGAATGGCTTTTCTAAGGATTGGGAAGCGTTCCCCATCACGAGAGGAAATCCCCGTAAGGAATGTCAGAATATCAATAGCCAGTGATTCAGAATCTTTGGGATTTTTCATAATCACATAAGGGTCAAGTAAGCCTTTGTTTTTCTCATCAGAAGTCAGAGTGACGATATTGATTTCATGGGAAATCTCTGGCAAGGTTTCTTTCCATCTGCCACGTTCTGCTTTTGGGTCTACAATCACTGCTTGTGCCCCATAAAGCACCGCATAATAGACGATAAGGTTATTCGCAAAGGATTTACCACCACCCAGCGAACCAACAAAAGCCGACGCTAACGCATTGGTTACTGAACCCTTAACCCCTTGACTGGCAAGAGCAGGTTTCAGATAGACATTGCGTCCAGTATCTAAGCTGTAGCCAACATAAATCCCCTCATTTTCCCCCAGCATTTGAGTAGCACCAAAACCTAAACCAGCGAGGAAATCAGAGGTCACGTATTGAATATAATCATTCATATAACGCTTGCTGGCAGGTAAAAATTCTTCATGTAAGCCGAGCATATCCCCAAATGGTCGTACCAGTTTTACGCTTAAATCGTCATAAAAATCTTTCACTTCATTACAACGACGTTTGAGTTCGTCAAGATCATTTGCTGATACCCTTACCACATAAGACAGCTTGTACATAGATTCCTTGCTTTGGTCTAAATTGGTTTCCAGCTCATTCACACTTTCCAGAGCTTCCGCCACATTGGAGCTGGTTTCATTATCACTTTGCCAAGCGTGGTTATCCAAGTCTTTCAGTTCTTTCTTTTTATTGCGGACAGTAGATAGGGCTTTACGATTCGCTACAATTTCCACATTCATTGACGTATCAATCGGGAATGTAAATTGCTGTTGCTGGTAGTAGAAGATTTCAGAGGACGGGAAGTCCAGTTCTCCGACAATGCTGTTAATGGTAAAGTAAGCTACATAGACGGTTTCATCTTCCTGCTGGATTTTCAAATATCGCTGTTTTTCTTCCACCAAACAGCGAGTAGGCTTAATCAAGTCATAGTATTTAATCAGCGTTTCATTATCCAGCTTTTTCTTTGATAGATGGTACTCATACTCTTCATAGGCAGTGCCTGTCTGTCCGTAAAGGTGTTCAATCAGATAGCCGAAGTCGTCCTTATCTAACCTGCGGATTTTGAAACGACGAGAGATTTTATTTTCTAAGAGCTTTTCCATCTTCTGAAAACGCAGGATTTCATCATTACTCATACTAACAAAATCGCCCATCAGCTTATGGTTCACATCATAGACAAAATCAGACAAAGCATTTTTTGCTTCAACGGTAAGACTTTTCATAGAAAACTCCTGATCGTTGAGAAGCAACTTAAAGCCGATAAAGAAACGGTAGTTCACTTGATTTTCGCCAATCATGGATATTAAAGCGTCTGTCTGTTGGTCGATTTTGTCATAGGCAACCGCTTTGAGCTTGCCAGTGACTTCATTTTTGGAACGCTCTTGTGCAGAACGTATGCTGGATTCTGTACTGATTTGTAAAGCATGAATTTTGCCATCACGATTTTGTGCGATAAGCTGTCTGAAAGAATCATGCACTTGTATTTTCTGTTCTGGACTTAGAAATGAGTAATTGTAAGGAACAAGCTCATAGTAAGCATAACATTCCCCGTCTTTATTCCAGACGAGATTGTTTTCAATGTATTTAATTGGATATGCCATAAAATTCACTCCTAACTGCTGTAATGGCTTCTTGTGGCTGGTTTCTGCCAAGCGTTACTTTTTTTCCTGCATAGGTCAGCTTTGGTCGCAGTGCATAAGCAATGACAGACTTCAAAAATCCATAAGGCTTTTTACCATCAAAGGTTTTTGTAGACATAAACCATGTGAAAGCCACAGGAATCCCAAAGTATTTGAGAAATGCTCCCTCTATCATGGAAAGAGGGGGCAAGTTGCCAAGTATCATCACTGCAAAGAGTGACACGACAAACCATGTCATTTGCGTAAAGGTTATGGGAAACGGAAGTCTAAAATCATTGATAGAATACAGTACCTTTTCCACAGACCAGATACTGGTATAGCTTCGTATTTTCTTCATGTAATCAATCCTTTCATAAAAAATAGGGGTAGCTGATTGAGCCACCCCGTAAAATAGAAAATCTGCCAGTAGTAATGTACCGACAGATTTAATAGACGATTTCAAAAATCCCATGATTGGTTGAGATAAACGTTCCTGAAAGGTCTAAATCCCGACCATAGGCTTGATAATCAATATAGTTTTGAAGACTAGCTGGTACTTCGCCTAAAGCACCCGTTTCTTCAATGTAGTAGCGTGCCACGTCATACATATCATCACAATCGGAATGAATGATAATATCCTCTTGATGTTCGCTTAGTTCTTCAATGCTTGAAAAATGAGTGAGCAGAGCAGATAGCTCCGATTGTAATTCTTCGGGTAATTCCGATACCATTTCCCATAGTCGATTGAGTTCGCCAATGGAAGTGTATTCGTCAACCGTAAAGGGTAACTCGTAGTCATGAATGGCGTATTCCTCATATTCATCATTCAAGCCGATTTTCTCTTTGACTTCCTCAAAGTCAATGGGAAAGGTAAACCACGCACCGACCAATTCGCCCTCATTGTATTTGCCTAAATTCGCAATATAGACTTGCATATCGTCCATATATTCACGTCCTTTCTTTGTAGAGATTCAAAAATCCCTACCGCACTTCGTTTGGTGTACCATTCCTTTGCGGAACATAAGAAAACCACTTATATTCCACAAAAGAACGGTTTTATTTAAGCACCAATAATGCGATTGAATAGCTCTAGTAAAATGTCTTTTACTCCAGCAGCGTTGAAGACTAAGCCAACCGCAATAATCGCAATAATTAAAAAGCCAATCAGTTTGCTAAACTCACGCTTGAAGCCAAGATACAAGCCAATCACAACGATTGCTAAAAGCACCAGTGATTGAGCGTTTGATAGAAACCAGTTATAAAGGTTTTGTCCAAAATTCATAAAAATGTTCTCCTCTCTATATTCAATGAATTTGTATTTGAGTTATTTTTTTGTTGTTATCACGTCCTGTTCTTTTACTGACTGTTGCTTCAAAATCTGCTTGTGTCGGTCTGTCAGTTTCGCATGGTCGAGAATGTCTTTTACAACCTGCGTCTGGTTGATTTCATCAAGTTTAATCGCAACCTTTAAGGTCGGGGCAACTTGATGAGATAGCCAGTTCAGCGTCCTTTGGAAGGAGTAAGGCTCTGGTTTTGTGGTTAGTTTTAATCGTTCACGATTGTTCCCAATAAACCAAGCCCATTCTTCATTCAGTTTCCAATCAGAACGAGGTTTGGAATCGTCTTTATCTACAAAACGGATATACCGATTGATAATTTTAAAGGCGGTATGCTCTGGATTGTCATAGACGAGTAAATCACGGACTGCATAATAGGCACGCTCATTTTTCAATCGAATCTCAAAACGGTTTTTTACTTCTGCGTCTTCAATGGGAATATCATTTTTCTTGTACTGCTCGTAGTCCTTTTCATAGATACAGAAATAAACTTCACTTTGTAATGAACCGATATAGAGGGTGTTTCCCATACATTCCTTTTCCTCTTTGCGTACCAGTTCGCCACTGCGATAGCTTTTAAAACTGCGGAAGACGGAGATACATTCTTCCTGTTGGCACTTTTCAGTGAGTACAGGGATATTCAAAATCCCTGTCTTATCGTTAATGGCAAGGTCAAGGCGTTTCATCACACCGCCAGCCACCAAAACGTCCATAAAGAACTCATACCAGCTTCTTTGTTGTGCCAGAAGATAGCTTTCAAATTGTCTGCACCCACGACCTTTCAATTCCACCAGAACTCCTTTGTCCAGTTCATGGGAGCAAAGGACGAATATGTCGCCTAAAGCATAATGCTCTGAATAAGAATAGAAACCATAGTCCTCATGAAGAAAATAGGACAGTTTCAGTTGTAAGATGTTTTCGACCACCTGCTGTACGTCTGTTGTCGGAAAGCGAATCCTTACATAATCAAACAGCATTTCAAGGGGAGCGTCGGGATTGAAGCGTTCCAGAGCTTCCCAAAGGGACTGCTGTAAATCCTCTGATGGCTTGACTTTTCCTGTTTCAATATCGCTTAGATACTGCCTTGTAATACCAGTCGCAACAGCTAAACGGTTTTGAGATAGTCCATAAGCCAAGCGTTTTTCTTTTAAATGCTGTAACCAAGTTTGTTCATTCAGTAAAAATCCCTCCAATCAAAAAGGCGTATGTCAACTTTTAAAGCCCATTTGACATACGCTGAAATTTTGTAAATCCCTTGTAACCAAAGGATTTTCTAATGTTTTTTTGACTGTTTCCTGTCGATTTGTACCCCCCTGTTAGATACGGGGGGTTAAGTGCTGGCGTGGCTATTGCCACACCAGCCAGCAAGATCAGTCCACACCTGCGACTTCCGCTTCGCACGTCGCCTGCGTGGACTGTCTGCTGTTGGATAACTTTTTAATTTCCTCCAAGAAATCATATCCTTTTGGTACAAGGGGAGTATAAAACTCTGATATGACACTTGTTCCTACATCAACATAGCCACGACCTTTGATTCGCTTTAAGAAGAAATCCTTTTGTACGTCACTGCCAAACATCATGCCATAGCCCATTTCAGACATACGACCTAAAGCCACTCTGAAATTAAACTGATCACGGATTCCGTCGCCTAAATATTTTGCGTCTGGACGTTGACAAGCCAGTATTAGAAAGAAGCCAGCTTGACGACCTAACATGACAATCTGTTTCAGCTTATTCATAACTGCGGTGTTTTCTTTTGTTCCCAGCATTTCCATGAAAGCGACGTATTCATCAAAGATTAAGAAGTGTGCCGGGAGACCTAAGTAAGCATAATTTTTGCCAGTCTTATAGTTCTTCATCTGCTTCATTTCCTCACTACGTTTCATCATTTCTTCATAGAATGTTTCAATGCAAGAAAGCAAGTCTTCTTTTCTATAGTAGACATTTGCCATCACAGAACCTAAGTCCGCAAGGTCAGCATTTTTCGGGTCAAGAATATACAGTTTTGAATCTGTATGAAGCAAGGCTTCAATCAGTGTCAGTATAAAGTAAGTTTTACCGCCACCTGTACCACCAGCAATCAACATATGAGGGAGCTTATCATATTCCCACCATACGTTTTTCATTAAGCGAAGTTTACCATCTTTAGCTTCTACTTCATCAATAGAAATACGACTGGCTATGGTGTCATAGAGCAAAGTATATTCCACATAGGAATCCTTTAACTCTTTATCCGTCAGCTCACAGTACAAGCCACTCTCTAATTTCTTTTCCAAGTGTAAGAGTTGGTCTTGATATTTTCCCAGCGTGATTTCCACCCGTATCTGTATCAAGCCATTTTTAAGTCGATAATACATTTTAGGGAAGTAGGTTATCTTTTCCTTTGTACGACCAGCACTATCTTTAAAGAAACCCTCTGTTTTGACCTGTTCAGATTCATACCACTTGTTTTCAAGTATCATCTTTGCCAGTTTTTGACGGTGGTAAAGTTGTTTAACCGTATCATAGCGAACCCGTTTGAATACAAACGCTACCAGCAAGCAGATAAGAATTGCGACACTGAAACTGATAATTAAATAGGGAATGTCAATCTTATCTGCTTGTGATAGGTTAAAATCCTGCCAGTTGATCTGCTGGATTGTCTTCACATGAAACAGTCCGACAACCAGCAGGAAAACAGGCAGGAGTGACGCTATCGTAAAATGAAAGACTAAATCTTTACCAGATGGGCGAATCCTTTTACCACGCTGTTTCATGCGAAAAAGTCTCCTTTCTACCTAGCGACTATTTGTCTTGTGTCGGTTCTTTCTTTGCTTGTGGTTGAGCTTTGAATGAACTAGAATCCTTTGTCAGCACAATATCGTCTGCCTTGATATACCAGTCAACATCTGCTCCTTGATAGGTGGCAGTAGCAACGGTGTCCGCAATGGGATTGATAAGTTCCACCCGTGCGTTATAATCAAACTCTTTCAAAGGCACGCTGGCAGGAATACTTACTTGAATCATGCGTCCTTGTCCTTTGGATTTTAAGTCATAGGTACGTTCCTTGATTTCATCTGAAACCGACCCGTCTTCATTTTGGATTCTCACTTCACGACGTAGAGCAGAGAATTTCAATTCTCCAAAAGTCGTGTCTTTATCTAATACAATGCCATTTGCTAATCTCATCATTTTTCCTCTCTTTCTTTATTCTTTTATCATGTCGTCAGCATGTAAAAGGTAATTTGTAAAACCACGAGTGCCGATTTTGTAGCCCTCTGCGGTAATACGTGGATTGACTAACTTCACACGTTCCTCAAAGCCGAAATGTTTTTCGCCAGCTTCAGCAGGAAGCACCACCACAATATCATCTGCTCTTTGAACATCAGAATAGAGATTATAGCTTCTTGATAAGACAGTTAGCCGTCCGTTGATTCTTCGCTGAACGACTTTATCCTCGCCAGCAAATTCTAAATTGCCGAATGTTTTTTCCATGTTGGGAATCACAAATTTAAGTTCCATATTTTTACCTATCCTTTCTTTTTTATTGGCTGAATGAATGTTTGATGGTCTTAAAGAGTGGGGAACGACCTTTTGATTCTTGATTTTTTGTTTTCATAAGTTCACTTCCTTTCAAAATCGGGTAAAAAAATAGACACCTCATTTTTTGAAGTGTCTACCTATTAAATATTCAAATTTTATTGGAAGTATCTTTATATCTTCACTTTTCAAGGATAAATCGTCGTATCAAAGCTCATTCATAAGTAGTAAATTAGTAGTAAATTGAGTGGTTTTGACCTTGATAAAGTGTGATAAGTCCAGTTTTTATGCGGATAACTAGATTTTTATGCTATTTTTAGCTCAATAATAGCTCTTTTTAAGTTCTTAATTGATTCATAATCCAAAGATGAAGATGGTTCATCTAAAAGAATAATTTCATTTTCTGAAATTCCACTAGCAGTTATAGCAATTAACTGCTTCTCTCCACCGGACAGTTCAAAAATATTCTTGTCTAACAAATCTTTACTACCTAAAACATCTGAATAATAGTGTATTTTATCTAAAATTAAATTTCTTTCTATACATCTATTTTCTAATTGAAAAGCCAATTCATCTGTGGAATTGATACAATAAAACTGTGTTTTAGGATTTTGAAACACTGTAGATATAAACTTGGATCGTTCTAATATACTCATCCCTAATAAAGATTTGTCCTTGTATAAAACATCTCCTTTTACATCTCCACAATCATATTCGGGAATAATGCCGTTTATTACTTTTAACAAACTACTTTTCCCCGTACCTGAGTGTCCCGTTATAACAGTTACCTCTCCGGGTTTGAAATTTAGATTTACATTTTCTAATATGCTTTCTCCATCAAACTTTAATACTAAATTTTGTAAACTAAGCATACTTACCCCTTATATATAAATAGATTGCCCATACCATTATCACAAAAAATATGCAATCAATGCCACCAATGCGTGATTCACTAATACTTGTTCGCTTTTGATTAACAGCTAACCCTTTTGTCATTGCGGATACTGTTAAATCATCTGCCGTCTTAGACAAACACATCAATAGTGGCACTAATCTATATTCAAATAATAGAATTGGATTTTTTATTAACTTTTTAAGCGTTAGTCCTCTCAAACGCATGGCTTTTTTTATCTGGCTATAATCAATCCTTGCGGCATAAAAGAAACGAACCATCACAGTCAATGGTATTGCTATTTCATCGGGACATTTCATTTTTTTCAATGAATAAATACTTTCCCCTACATTTGATGTGAGTATGGTATATTTCCCCATTAAAAATGCGGGAAGTATTTTCTTAACAACCATTACTAATATCAGTAAAATCGCTACCAAGGGACTGTATTCTAATTTCATTAAAAATCTATCAGCACCATAAACGAACACAAGAGTAGCCATCCCAATAATAGCTACTCTTGTATGTTTTGTATTTATTAAAAGCACTATCGGAATTACGGATATTATAAGGGCTTGCAAGAAATACTTTACTTGAATATTGCCTAAAACCATCACATATGAAAGAACTATTGTCATAAAAAGTTTTGTACGAAAATCAAGTTTGATTGTCATCCTTAACTCCTTATGAATCCTTATTTTTCCATACCAGCCTTTTTAAAATGTTTTTTTAGGAAAGCCATACCTATACTACAACCAATATATGCTCCTATAATTCCACCTATTGCCATTACGACAATAATCCAATTCGGCATTACACTAAGCATCTTATCAATAAATTCTTGTTTATATCCTCGCTCTAACATCTGCTTGACATATTCATTTCTTGATATAAAAATTGGCAACCAATTTCCTAATGTGCAAAGTGGAGCAACAGAAAATGCTAATCTTGCCTTATTAACATCCGTATATTCTCCTGATTTCAAAATAACTTCAGCAATAATACCAGCAATAACAGCGGTCAATAATGCCCAAGGTCCATGTCCCATAGCAACATATACTAATGCAATAAGTAATGATTGAATAAACACCATTCCTCTTTTTTTAATCTTTGTGGAATACAGCATATTTACAGGTCCTACTAAAACTCCCTGTGCAAATGGAACAACCGGCATTAAAACTGGAACCATTCCTAAAAATGATCCAATCATCATAAATACAAAACCTAATACAGAAAATAATCCTATGTTGATTAAATCCTTTACTTCTAATCGTTTACTCATTTTAAACCTCCCTATCTCTTGTCAATATCAACAATGTAATTTACCATTGTTTCTTTTATATATTTTTTATGTTGTGAAAAAGAATTTCTTGCACAGAGAACTTCAGAACTTAATATCATCGCATTGATATAATTCACTAAAAAACCGTCACCAAATATATCTGCCTTAATTCCAAGCTGCTTGGCGATTAAACTTAGCTCATTAGTCGTATTAAGTTTCAATTCTTGATACAATTTTTCCAAATCCTGATTATATTTTTTTGCTTGTAAAAGGAGTGTATACAATCTCATCAATTCTGTATCAGCCAGCGACTTATCAACCAAAATATCACCCATTTGCTGATATTTATCTTTTCCTCGATTGTTTTTTAAATACTCATTTATCAAGTTGTTTCTATAATCATTACCATCAAGCATTAAGTCTTTAAACATTTCGTTTGTATTACCATAATGATGATAGACACCTCCTCTACTCATTCCTACCTCTGTGATAACATCTTCCATTGTTGTAAGTTGAAACCCTTTATTTAGAAAGCATTTCTTTGCAGCTTCTCGAATCTCTTTTTTTCTAATTTGTCCAACTTTTTGTTTTTCTTCTTTCAAAACAAAGACCTCATTTCATATCGTAATAAAAACCGACACTACTGTCGAATTTTATTTTATCATAAATGATAGTTAATGTCAACTAACTTTTAAGTTTGAATAACAATCTTCTTTATAGCTTTGACTTTCAGCAAATTTTATTGTAAAATTATCTAAAAGTTAATAGATGCTTAATGCTTGCTATCTAATTCATTCTTTTGTAGCAAGCACAGTAAGTGTACGGACACTTACGAAAAAATTGATGAAGCAGCCCTTTGGGATCTGCTTCTTTTTTTATCAATTTTTAACTTGTTAGGGTGTACCCTAAGACCCGAAATACATTCAAAGGAGGATTTACCTATGGCAAATAGAATGCGAAATGAAAGACTTGAAATTAAATTAACTGAAGAAGAAAAGGCTCTTTTTGAGGAGAAAAGAAAACTTGCGAAATGCAAAAATATGAGCCATTTCATTCGCAAGTGCGTTTTAGAAAAGGAAATATATCAAGTGGATTTAGAGCCATTTAGAGATTTACAGGGCTTGCTTTCCAACGCTACAAACAACATAAATCAGATTGCAAAGCGTGTAAATTCGACCGGCATAATCTACAAAGATGATATAAACGATATGAAAAAGCAGATTGAACATTTCTCAAAAGAGTTGTGGCAGATACATTCACTGCTTCTTAACAGAACTTCTGGAGGTGATTAAATTTTATGGCTATTACAAAAATACATCCCATAAAATCAACCCTTAATCTTGCCATTTCATATATTGTTAATGGAGAAAAAACAGACGAGCAAATCTTAGTAAGCACTCATAAATGCCATCAGGAAACTGCTCATACCCAATTTTTAAGAACACGAAATGATGCAGGAACAAACGGAACTGTTCTTGCCAGACACCTTATTCAATCCTTTTTACCGGGAGAAACAAGTCCTGAAATTGCACATCAAATCGGTCTTGAACTATGTAAAAAGATATTAAAGGATGAGTACGAATTTGTCTTATCTACCCATATAGATAAAGGGCATATCCACAATCATATCATCTTCAATAATGTAAATATGGTAACTGGCAAGTGCTATCAATCCAACAAGAAAAGCTACCACCAAATCAGGTATCAAAGCGATAAACTATGCAAGGATAATAACCTTTCTGTGATTGATGAGTTCTACGAGAGCTATAAGAGAAAGTACAAAACAAATGGCAAGTCATGGTATGAAAATGAACAGGCAAAGCGTGGCAGTTCTTGGAAGAGCAAGCTTCAATTTGACATTGATCGTTTGATAAAACAGTCTAAAGATTGGGAAGAATTTCTAAAGAAAATGGCGGAACTTGGTTATGAAATAAAGCATGGAAAACATATAGCCTTTAAGCCAAAAGATAAGCAGAAATTTACAAGGGCTAAGACGATTGGTGAGGATTATACCGAAGAAAGATTAAGAGAGCGTATTACAGAAAATCAATCAATTAAAGCCCCACCTGTCAAAAAACGCATTGGAAATGTCATCAATATGAATACCAATGCCAAAGTGAAAGAGAGCAAAGGCTATGAATATTGGGCAACAAAACATAACTTAAATACAATGGCTGAGTCAGTTGTTTTCATCAGAGAACATGGCATTAAATCCGTTAAGCAGCTTGATGAATGCATCAAGAAAAGTGCTGAAGAAAGACAGAACTTACAAGATAAAATCAAAAAAATTGACAAGGATATGCAACTACTTTCTGATACGATGGAACAAGTTCATACTGTTAAAAAGTATCGAGCCTACTACAAGGAATATAAAGCAAATCCTTCTGATAAGGCATTTTTTGAGGAGCATAAGTCTGAAATCACACGCTACGAAACAGATCTTGCAAAACTCAAAAAATCCTATTCAAAGCTGCCTGATTCAAAAGATATTTTAGATAAACTTGATAAATTGCAAGAAAAAAAGAATACCCTAATGCAAGAGTATTCTTCTACAAAATCTACTATGGACGAGCTTTATCAAATACGAAAGAACTATGGGATTTACATGGGCAAGGAGATGGAGAGATAATTTTTTCTCTCCTCTTTTTTCAAGACAAATAAAAAACAGTCGGTGCAGCCCTAAGACCACACCGACCGTAAATTTATCTCTCAGCTTCTTTGTTTGCTTCTTTCTTTTCTTTTGGCTTTTCCTTATCTTCCGCCTGATATTTCTTGATAGCTCCAAGTACAGATTCTTTCTTTTCTTCTTGTCCTTTCATTTGTTCCTTTGCCTTTAGTAGCTTTGAAGAAAGTATCCTGATGTTGCTATGCTCCTTGCCGTTATCATCAATGGATGTTCTGATTTGTCCAAAGAGCTTAACAAAATCTCCCTGCTTAAAGTCCTTTGGAATATCGCTTTTTTCTCCGTATGCCGAACAATTATGATATACCTTATTCCCTTCATCGTCTTTGGATACTACGGAGAAATTCGCTACCTTAAAGGCTTCTCCGTTTTTATTTTCCCTTTCAACTACATCGACCTCTCCAACGATATTTCCTACAATATTTACAAGGTTATCCTTTTCTTCCTGAACATAAGGCAGGTCTTTTATCTGCCCCTGTTCTCTTAAATCCTCAATCATATAGTCAAATTCCTCATGCAGCAAATTAAGGCTGTCATTGTCCATATAAGCGTCATAGAGCTTATCTAAAGCACTTTCATTGTTGATACCTTTTTCTAGGCTTATAATCGCCTTTACAAAGTCCTTGTGGTTATCATTTACCATATCTTCTATTTGATTTCTCATTGTTTTGTAATCCATGTTTTTATCTCCTTTCATGGCAAAAGGGAGGTTACCCTCCCCTTATCTTAAAAATTCCTGTTCTTTTGTTTTTTGCTTTTCTTCAGTTTTGCTTTCATTTTGATAAGCTCTTATCTGTCCTAAAATAGATGGCTTATCCTCAGATTTTTGTGCGGTTTCTTCTTTGCTATGAAGATTGTCCTCCACATCATAAGTTGACTCAAAATAATCACTGTCCTTAAAGTCATTGTCATATCTGTCAGGAATACCGTCATTATCGAGGTCTTTGGAAAGCGGATCATAGAAGTTGCCTTCATCATCAATTTCAAGCCCTGTTGCTGCTTTTAAATCTTCAGAATCAACATAGACTAAATCACTAAAAGAGGACATTTCCATTTCATTTTTCATATTCCTTAGAGCTTCATTTTCTCCTTTACTCTCGTAATCAAAGCTCTCTGTTTTGATAGGAGTATCATCAATGTACTGTGTCCAAGTTTTCTCCTCTAAGTTCAGTTCATACTGAATCCCATGCCTTTCATCTGGTGTATTGGTATAGGCGATCCCGATATGCTTTAAGTCAGGATACAAGGTATTAAATTCATCATAGCTGTGATTTTCTTCGTACTCTCTGTTACAGAAGTCAATGATTGCCCTTTTTACATCTTCTACAAGTGGATTGTCATTTCTCTTTTCTTCCACTTCTCCCATATCAAGGAGCTTATTCAGTTCTGCAAGTCTTAATACCTTAGTTTTCAGCTCATCAGCTTTTTCAAAAGGCTTTTTGAGTTCTTCTTTGGCATTTTCAAGTTGTTCCTTTGTGCTGATAAGTTTTTCTTCAAGCCTATTTAATTTCTCAGGCATTTTCTCAAGAGCGTTATCAAGTCTTGTAATGTTACCGTCCACACTTGTTCCAAGCTCTCCTGAATGCTTTGCAGCACCGTTTAAGCTAAAGTTATGCTCATTGGTAAAGAAGTTATAGCTTACCTCTAAATCCATATTTCTATACCTTCCTATAACCTTGCTTTCATTGATTTTAACCTTTGAAATTGCTTCAAGCAGTCTTTCTCCGGCTAATTTCTTATCGGTAATCTTTTCTCCTGCAATAGTAATAGAAGTAAACTTTTCCTCACCTTCCGCTTTAGGTTCTACACTTGCTATATCTTTCTTAACAGCTTCTATGAGCTTTTCCGTTCTTGCGATTTCTTCAGGATAGTTTTTCGCCACTTTATCCTCTAATCTGTAACGGTTAGACTTATAGTTTGCTTCAAGCATTTTAAGTTTTGTAACCTCGTTGTCCAAATCCATCTTCTCTTTAATCTTTGGATCACCCGTTGCAAGAGCTTTAATCTCTGCATAGTTAAGAGAGCTTTCGTCCACATCTTCCGCAACACGAACAGGAGTCTTTGAAGTCATAATCTGAGAAATGAATTTCTGCTTATTCTCTATCGTCTGCCATAAGTAGCTGTCAAATGTATTCTCTGTAACATAACGATAGATATTTACTTTCTCATTTTCGTTTCCCTGTCTTACAATTCTCCCTGCTCTTTGCTCTAAGTCAGCAGGTCTCCATGGTACGTCTAAATCATGCATTGCAATTAGTTTATTTTGCACATTTGTACCAGCACCCATCTTCTGTGTCGAACCCATTAAGATACGAACTTCGCCTTTTCTTACCTTTGCAAAGAGTTCATCTTTTTGCTTATCGGAATTCGCTTCATGGATAAAGGCGATTTCTTCTTTCGGTATTCCCATAGATACGAGCTTTTCTCTAATATCATCATAGATGTTAAATTCTCCATCTCCTTTTGGAGTAGACATATCGGAAAAAAGTAGCTGTGTTGACCTGTTTTCTTTTGTCTTATCCCAAATAGCAAATACATTTTTCACGCATACATTGACCTTGCTATCAGGATTATCAGGAAGAAGTGGATTGATTAAACGCTGATCTAAGGCAAGTTTCTTACCATCGTTGGTAATCTTAAGCATATTATCAACATCTGGCTCTACAACCCTATTTCTGACATCATCTGCTCTTTCAGAGAGACTCTTTAGAATTTCCTTTTGTTCCTCACTTGGCTCTGTCTTAATAACCTCGTAGTTAGCTTCAGGTGTAGGAAGATTAAGCATATCTGCCGTCTGAATATCAGCAACTTCCTTAAACATAGACATAAGCTCAGGCAAGTTATAGAACTTTGAAAATCTCGTTTTCACCCTATATCCTGTACCTTCAGGCGATAATTCAAAGGAGGATTGTGTTTCTCCAAAAGTGGAAGCCCAAGAGTCAAAATGCTCCAGATTATTTTTCTTTAAGCTCTCATACTGAAGATAACGCTGCATGGTATAAAGCTCGGTCATTGAGTTACTTACAGGCGTTCCTGTGGCAAAGACCACGCCTTTGCCGCCTGTCATTTCGTCCATATATCTGCATTTCATAAACATATCGGAGGACTTAAAGGCTTCTGACTGCCCTATACCTGCAACATTTCTCATTTTGGTATAGAGATAAAGGTTTTTAAAGCCATGTGCTTCGTCAACAAAGAGCTTATCAACTCCCAGCTCCTCAAAGGTAATCACATCGTCTTTCTTAAAATCATCATTTAATTTTTCAAGCCTTGTTTCCAGTTTTTTCTTTGTCTTTTCAAGCTGTTTTACGGTAAAGTTCTGATTTCTATCATGCTTGTATTCTTCTACATAGTTTACGATTTCATCAATCTGATCTTGAATATGCTTTTCCTGATATTCCTTACTCATCGGGATTTTTTCAAACTGCGTATGTCCGATAACAACCGCATCATATTCCCCTGTGGCAATCTTACCAATAAATCTCTTTCTGTTTTTCGGCTCAAAATCTTTCTTATCAGCCACCATAATGTTAGCCGATGGATATAGCTGCATAAACTCACGCCCGATTTGCCCTGTTAAATGATTTGGTACAACAAACAAGGACTTACTGCACATTCCAAGCCTTTTACTCTCCATTGCGGAAGCTACCATTTCAAAGGTCTTTCCACTTCCTACTACATGGGCAAGCAAGGTATTTCCTCCATAAAGGCTTCTTGCTATGGCATTTCTTTGATGAGGTCTTAAGTCAATCTCTGTATTCATTCCCTCAAAAGAGAGATTGCTTCCGTCATATTCTCTGTTGCGGATTGAGTTAAAACGCTCATTATACAGTTTTACAAGACGGTTTCTTCTTTCCTGATCGTTAAATATCCAGTTCTTAAATTCTTCTTTTAATAACTCCTGCTTTTGTCCTGCAAGCATGGTTTCTTTTTTATTTAAGACAGAAGTTTTAGAGCCATCCGGATTTACAATCTGGTCAAATACCTTTGTTTCTTTTAGGTTTAAGGCATCTTCAATCAGCTTATAGGCATTAACTCTATTTGTACCAAAGGTCATTTCTGCAAGGTCATTTCCTCTGTCCTTGCTTTTTCCTTCTACATTCCATTCGCTTGTAAGGTTGGAAAATTTTACCTTAATATCCCATTTGGCATATCCCGGAGTTTTTAGCGTTTCAAAAATAAATTTCTCAATATCTTTAATAGGTATCCAAGTTGCACCAAGACGCACATTGATTTCACTTGCTTCCAATTCCTTTGGAAGAACTTTTGTAAGCTCTGTTTTTTGATATTCCAAACGGTTCATTTCATAGCTTATCAGCTCTTTTTCTTTGCCATTTTCTTCATAGCCAAGATGAGGAAGTTCTCTTTCCGTTTGTCTTAGCTTTGATAAGTAGCTGTCTACTATGACAATCTTATCCCTGATATTTCCACTCAAATATTCATCTTTTGTTACATAGCCATATTTATATGAATTACTGCCATTAGCACAGGCAAAAGGTAAATCGCCATCTTCTAAGTTAAAGGAAAGTGGTCTGTAAAAGTTTTGTTCTTCTCTGATGTTTAGATAGATTTCCCCTCGAAGCTCCTCAATTAAAGTTGGTCTGTCTTTTCCGGTAAGACTTCCCATATAGTCAAAGTCCACATATCCTTTTTCAGATACCGATAAAACAAGAGCTTCTAAAGAGGTATCCACATGGTCTATGATTTTGGCTTTTGTAATGGTTCTTTTGGAGAAAATATCTCCCTTTGCCTTGAAATTTTCTTCTTCATCAAGGATTTCTATGGAGGAAACAAGCGGGAAGTTGCTATCCTCTTTTAAGGCTCTGGTATTGCTTAGGTTATTGACAAAGCCATGCTTTTTAGAAAAGTTGTCATATACTTCATTTAGTTTTTCCTGTGAAGCCTTGATTTCTTCTTCGTTAAAATCTTCTTTCTGCTTGTAAATCACATCTTTTAAGGCAGCATTCAGCTCAAGGTAATCCTTGATTTTTTCTTTATTCTTGTCTGATACTTCCTTTTTGATAAAAAGTGAGTTTTCTCTGTAATAGACTTCATCGTCAATCAAGGTATAAGAGAAGTTCTTTACATCATCGGTTGCAGGGATAGAAGTTATTTCATCATCAAGTAGCTCTATTTCTTCATACTTGGCTTCTTTTGAAATTCTTTCTCCTGCAATCTCGATACGCTCCTTTAATGAAGCCATGTTTATCTCTGTACCTAAATAAGCTATCGGCTCACAAGTGAGTGTTTTCCCAAACCTTCCGCTAACTTCACGCATAGAACCAAGCACCTGCTCAGGATGATCGACAAAGTATTTGTTATATGAAAGTCCATTTTCATCTTCCGCAAGGTGTATCCAATCTTCATCTCGCTCTAATACACTATCTCTTTTCTTTAAGAAGATAATATCCGAAGTTACTTCTGTGCCGGCAACACCCTTAAAGGTATCGTTTGGAAGTCTGATTGCTCCTATAAATTCGGTTCTTGCTGCAAGATATCTTCTTACACTTTCGTCTTTTTTATCCATTGTTCCTGAAGATGTAATAAAGGCGATAACACCGCCGTTTCTTACCTTATCAATGGACTTGGCAAAGAAATAATCGTGGATAAGAAAGTTATTACGATTGTATTCCCTGTCATTTACCTTATACTCTCCAAATGGAACATTTCCGATTGCTACATCGAAGAAGTTATTGGAAAATCCCGTTTCTTCAAGTCCCTTTACCTGTATATCACTTTCAGGGTATAGCAGCTTTCCAATACGACCGCTTACCGAATCAAGCTCTACTCCATAAAACTTTGACTGATTCATTTCATCAGGTAAATTACCGATAAAGTTCCCGATACCCATTGACGGTTCAAGGATATTTCCCTGTTTAAATCCCATACCTGAAAGCGTCTTATATACGCCATCTATAACGGTTTTCGGTGTGTAAAAGCTCGTTAAGGTTGATTCTCTTGCAGCTTCATATTCTGATGACGATAGATTTTCCTTTAAGAAGGCTCTTGCCTCTTTCCACTGTCCATCCTTACTTTCATCAAAGACATCAGCAAGTCCACCCCAACCAACATATTTCGCTAAAACTTCCTGAGCTGTAATATCAAGCTCTCGTTCTCCACTTTCCACCCTGTTGAGCATAGAGATTGCTTCAAGGTTATTGTTTAACCTCTCACTTGGAAATAACTTTGAAGGAAGCGTTTCTTCTGTAATCTTGAAATTGTGAGCCTGATTTTTCTTTATCTCTGCTTCCTCAAAAGTCTTTTCAGGTTTCGCATAAGTCAAATTTTCAAAGATTTTACCAATCTCACTTTCCTTACGATAAGGAATAACATCGGAGCCTGTAATCATGCCTCCAAGATATTCGGTATTATCCTTAATCGTTACTGTCTTTAGGTTATTTCCCATATCATCAAATCTTGTGATGGTATAGTCTTTTCCCTTATATTTCACTTCATCACCTATGATAAAGTCAGGTCTTTCAAGACTTACTTGTCTTAATAAATCCTCATTATCAGTAAAGGCTACAATCGGTATTTGATGATTACCTTGCCTTGCAGGATCAAGCCACAAATCATTTCTTCCTGTGATTGGATTTTTGGAAATCTCTCTTACTTTGTACTCCTCATGATTAAAATAGACGGTATCATCTTCTTTAACTGCAAACTCATCTGAAGATCTGTCCTCTTTTTCATTAAGCTCTACTTCTTCTTTTTCCTTTAGATAATCTAATAAGGTAGCCTGAAAAGGTTCTGCCTGTATGCTTTCTTCTACTTCTTCAGGTGCTTCAAGGTCTGCAATATTCTCCTCAAAGCTAAGTTCTCCGTTAAATACATTGTGAAGCTCCTGCTCATCCATCTGCTTTTTAAGCTCACTGTCTCTAAGTTCTCTAAAGGTCTTTGGAAAATCCTCTAAAATGAGCCTTTGTGCATTTAGTTCCTTTAGCTCTTCAAGATTAAAATATCCCCATTCAGGCTCTATTCCAAGCACAAGTCCAAAAGCGTCTTTACTTTCCCTGTCATATTCCGTCATATACCAAGTCCAGTTACTTCTAAATGGAATGATATATGCTGCATGAACCTGTTTATCCGCTAAAGCTACATCCTCTTGTGCATAAAGTTCAGGAACTTTCTCAAGCATTTCATCAGTCATTAGATTATATGGATCGCCTTTAGAGTAATAACTTGGCTCTTTTTGTTCTTCTATCGCTGTCTTGCTTTCAATTTTATTCTCTTCAAGATAAATATTTTTAGAAAGCAGCTCATCTATATGCTTTGCTACATTTGACCATGTAAGAAAAACATCGTTACAATGATTCTTCTGTAATTTCAGTCCCTTTGCATCATGCCATTCATCACTTCCCTTTGCTCCTGAAACAGCATGAGAACCTCCACCGATTCCATACTCATCTTTTAAGAAATTCGCTTTTTCCTGCAAGGTATGATTTTCTTTGAAAAACTTAATAATTCGCTCTTTTCCTCTATCAAAGCCGCTTCCTCTTGAAATCGTAGCAAGGACTTCATCTTCTGTAATAAAGCCTTGTACCTTTGGAGGTTCGATAAGGTTAGAAGTATATTCCTTTCTTGTAAGTTCAAGCTCCTGCAATTTTTGATAAAGGCTATCTACCTTGTGATAATGAAACCTTAGTACATCTCTATTTTCTTTGTATCCTGCTAAAAAACGGCTGTACTCGGAAATAACATTTTTTAGATAGTCAGGATTTTTAAGAGCTTCCGATAACTGTCTTGTTTCTTTAGGAAACTCACCTCCTCTTTCCATAAAGTCAAAATATCCCTGTGCTTTCCCTTCTTCACTTAAATCGTGATATAAATACCATAAGGATTCTGAAACTCTATCTCTTTCATAGTCATGTGCTTCCAAAAGCTCTACATTTGTGGCAAACTCTCCATTTTCCAAAAGCTCATTGATTCTTCTTACAGCATCACTCCAGCTTAAAATTTGCGTCATATCTTCTCTTGCAGAAGTTCCATAAGCTAAATGAATACCTTTATCCGAATACCAGGAAGATACTTCTGCTCCATTAAGAAATAAACCGTTTCCGCCTCTAAAGGTATCTTTAAGGTATTCTCCTAATTCTTCTACTGTTTTCCCTTTGGAAAATTCAGCAATGATAGGAAGTCTTTCGCCCTCATGGTTTCCACCGTTTACAAGAATACTGTCAATATCATTTTGTGTAAGAGGTATTGTAAGTTTAATCTGTCCTGATCTGTTTTCGGGTAAAGAAAAAGAAGCCTTGTCAGCTTCTCTTATCTCTTTATCCGTATTTTCTTTTAGATTTCCACTATTTCCTTGATTGTCATCTCTTTGAGGGCTGAAATCATCGCTTTGTACTGCGGATGGCTCTCGTCCTCTATCTCCCAAGCTGCCATCAGTTTCGGCTTCTCTGCTCTCATAAATTCTATTGCTTGTTTCTGCGTATCCATCAGATGCCCTATCAGTTTCTTCTCCTTGTATAGATCCACTAACATCTCGAAGTTGCTCTGCTCCTCGCTGTTTGAAAGATAATCCAGTCTCATCACTGCGTATGTCGGATTCGGATATTCCCTCATAAAGTCCATCTCTTCCTCCAACTGATTCAGTGTATTCTCTTTGATTTTCTCTATTATCTCGTCCGTACTCTCCATTTCGGAAAATTCGCTCGTTTTCACTAATTCTTTCCTGATCATCTCGTCGAAGTACATTTTCTTCTACCTCCTCTAATTTTTCTTTTATTTTATTATATCCTGCTTCTTTACCTCTTAAAACTTCTTTTTGAAGCTCTAATTCTTTGCTTTTTTGAATGGTTGCATCAATGACTGTTCCGCTAATATCCGATACAGTTTCTCCAAGGCTCATAAGAGAAATGCTGTCAAGCATTGCAAAGTTTTCCTTTAACAGCTCCTTATCCATTGGATAGTCTAACTTAAATCTTGAAGCTACTGCATAACTTACCGAGTCCCTTGCAAACTTGGTAAAGGATATTCTGTCCTCATCAGATATTCTAAGTTCATTCATCAAGCTATCTATTTTTTCATCTCCGTAAAGCCTACTTAAAGAAAAGATATTTTCCAAGGTGCTTTCACTTTCTTCATAGCCTTCAGCTTTTATCATTTCTTTTAATACATCTCTATGAGCTTCTTTATCAAATCTCCAAAGATTTACCTCATTGACATCTCTGTTTTTGGAAACTGTCTGACTAATATCAAAGATATAGTCCACCTTTTTGTATGTGCCATAGTCCTCTAAAATGGGAATACCCTTTTGACCTCGCATGACAGTTCGGTTAAAGTGTTCTCTCCAGTAGTCAAACTTGGCACAAGCTGTCGCTTCAGGATTTTTATCATAAATACTTAACTGACTTCTAAAATCGTACTTCTGATTGTTCCCGACAACTTTTAAGAGCTTCAGATACTCTGCTTCACTCTGCAGAACATCTTGTTTTATCAGCTCCAAAATGTTATGAAAATCATTTATTCGCATGTTTACCTCCTTCTTTTTTTACAAACAAAAAAGGCGGTTAGATTTTACTCTAATCACCTTTAAATTCTGTGTGCTACAACTTACTGCTATTCATTCAGTTCCCAATGACCATTACTTCCACTTCCTACATATTGTAGATTATCCATTTCTTTAATGGTTCTTTCTATAGTCTTTACACTAACTCCAGCTTCATCTGCAATTGCTTTTCTTGTAATCTTGTTGTTTCCTCTTATTTTTTCTTTTATAAACTCTGCAAGAGCTATCTTATCGTGAGCGACATCCTGAGCGACACTATGAGCGACATCCTGAGCGACACCGCTTCCTCCAACTTTTTGAGTCGCTATTTTCTTCAAAGGAATAATCGTTCTAAATATATCTCCCTCCTCAAACAGAGGATCAACACCTGAATATAGCCTTGTATATTTATAGGTGTTTCTCATACCTGAACCAAGCTCATCAGCAAGTCCTATTTCTCTAAATACTTTTGAAATAGCCGGATTTTTAGGAAAAGGTTCAAACTTTTGTAAATCCAATGCTCCCATGCCATGAGCTAAGTTACTGTTTTCAATCATAATCTTCTCATCGTCAATAATCATTTTTGCAGGGAAACCACTTGAATAATCTCTGTGAGCCAATGTATTAGAAACAATTTCTCTAAGTATTCTATCCCTTGCATTGACATTTACAATTCCGTCTAAGACAAATAAGTCATTCAAATGCTTCTGTCCAAACGCAATAAGCCTATCGTAGCTATCAATCAGATTTGTTATGACAACATCTCTATCGTCATACCTATCCTTGTTTTCAACTCTAAATATTGCATCAGTTTTATGCTGTGGGAGAACTGACATAATAGAGTTGTCTTTTCCAAATAACAAAATTGCCGCTAATGTAATGCCCTCATGCTTTGTTTCAGGATCTGTCAGAATGAGATTTGCACTTCGGAGCAGTTCCTCATAACTCATATTTTCCCAGACATGATTTTTATTTCTTGCTACTGCCATTCTCTTGGCTTTATCAATAACATCAGTATCAAGAAATTCTATATCGAGGTTTGGATACACCTTATTCACAAAATAGCTTCCCTGTTTCCTCGCATATAGCTTATAAACAAGTTCTGCATGGTCTGTGATATTGATGTCTCCTTCATAAGACCTGTCCCATATTCTTCCGTTATGCCTGCATACCTGATAACCTTCAGGTACTCGGATATAAATCACTTTTTTACTGTCAAGCTCAAATACTTCCGGTAATAAATAAAGTGGTGGGTACATCTTCTGCGAATTGTTGATAGATGTTGTAAATTCTTTAATAATCTTGTCAACTTTATCTTCACTAACACCAACAATATCTCTTTTATCATTTACACCAAGTAAAATATGTCCTCCATTTCTATTGTTGAAAGAGCATACTGTATCAAAGACATCTTTGGTTAGAGCATTCCTCGATTCTTTAAATTCAACATCTATCTTTTCTCCATTTTGAATTAACTTTTTTATTTCATCTATAGTCATCTTTGTTGTTTCACCACCTTTATTTATCAATGTTTTCTTCAATAAAAGTCTTGGAGTTTTGAATTTGCACTTTATCTTTATTGACTACAAAAGTAACATAATCTCCATTTTGTAAGTCCAAAAGTTCTCTTATCCTTTTTGGAATAGTAACCTGCCCTTTTGACATAACTTTTGCAGTATCCATAAATGTATCTTTCATACCTGTTTCCTTTCTCCCTACTTTTCCTACAAAAGATTATATCATTTTTAGGGCATTTTTTCCACCTTGAAATTAGTGGCATCTTACTTGGTATAAGTGGAAACCACTTCTTTTATCTCATTTTCAATCGCTTCTAAAAAGTTTTCCTCTGAAGATTGCCCCTGTGCAATATCCGATAACTCCATTTCCCACTTTGCTGTTGTTTCTGCTGATTTAAAAGTATCGGCTACAATCGTTACAAGGCTGATTCCCTTATGTGTAGCAATAAGGTTCTTTTTATCTCTTTCTACAAATCCCTTGAAAATCAGATTTTCAATAATCCCTGCTCTTGTTGCAGGTGTTCCAAGTCCTTTTCGCTCAACTTCTACACCTTTTTCCAATGCGTCATTTCCTGCAAGCTCCATCGCCTTTAGGAGAAGATCTTCCGTAAAATGCTTAGCTGGTTGAGTGTATTTTTCTTTTATCTCTTTATCTTTAATATCAAGACTATAACCAATCTTTACATCCGGAAGCACTGTATCTTCATTTTTCTTTTTCGCATATTCGTTTAGGTATTTGGTAAAGCCATCATCTACAATCACCTTTCCACTACTTGTAAATTCAAATCCATCAAATTCAGCCACAATCTTCGTTGTATTCTCAATTAAAGGATAGCCTACACTTGCATGTAGCTTATTTAAAATAAGTTCATATACCTTCAATTCACTTTCCGGAAGAGAAGTTAAGTTCTCATTCATACTGCTTGCTGTCGGTATAATCGCATGATGGTCTGTAACCTTTTTAGAATTAAATACCGTCTTGATACGCTCTGTGTCAAAATCATTCTTTCCTAAAATGTTATTAACCGTACTTACAATCATATCTTCCGTAAGGCATCTGCTGTCTGTTCTTGGATAGGTAATCAGTTTCTTTTCGTAAAGACTTTGAGCATAATCAAGTGTCTGCTTAGCTGAGTATCCAAAATATTTATTGCACTCTCTTTGAAGCGTCGTCAGGTCAAATGGCAGCTCAGGCTTTGTTATCTTTTCCTTTTGAATAACATCGGTAATTTCTATCTTATCGCCTACTAAATTTAAGAGCTGTTCCGCTGTTATTTCATCATCAATTCTATCTGTTGATAGTGTAAAGCCATTAAGGCTTAATTCCACTGTAAAATATTTTTCTTTCTTGAAATTGGCTATCTCACCATCTCTTTTTACAATCATTGCAAGGGTAGGTGTCTGCACTCTGCCCACACTGTAATTTTGCTTGTATAGACACGAATACAGTCTGCTTAAATTCATTCCCACAAGCCAATCTGCTATTGCTCTTGCTTGTGCAGACTCAAATAGATTATCGTAAGAACTTCCATCTTTTAGGTTATCAAAGCCCTCTTTTATGGCACTATCTTCCATTGATGAAATCCAAAGACGCTTCATTCTCTTTTTACAATTTGCCTGATTATATACAAGCCTGAAGATGGCTTCTCCTTCACGCCCTGCATCGCAGGCATTTATCACGATGTCTATATCCTTATCATTCATCAGCTTTTTAAGAATCGTAAATTGTTTCTTTGTAGACTTTGCAATCTCATACTTATATTCCTTTGGAATAATCGGTAAATCCGCCATATTCCACTTAGCATACTTTTCATCATAGCTTTCCGGATTTGCCATTTTAATTAAATGTCCAACACACCAGCTTACCTTATATCCGTTTCCTTCATAATATCCGTCTTTCTTCTTTGTTGCTCCGATCACTTTTGCAATAGAAATTGCAACACTTGGCTTTTCAGCAATTACTAAATTCATCTATTTTTTCCTCCTGTTTTTCAAAATAATAGGGCGGAAGATGTTACTCTCCCGCCCTGTCTTTTGCACCAAATATTGTATAGTTTTGGGTGCAAATTTATTCCAATTCATCTTCTTTATCTTCTGTTTCTGTTTCATCTACTTCATTTTCACTTTCTTCTGCCTCTGAAAAGAAATCATCATCTTCCTCCTCAAAGCCTTCAAGCTCCTTATCTTCTTTTTTCTTAACGACCTTGAAATAATATCCTGCACCTAATGCTCCTGCTACTACAAGAATGAGAATTAAGTAGGTTCCCATATTGCTGCTTTCTTCTTTTTTTACTGGCTTAGGTTCTTCTTTTTCAGGTTCTTCCTTTGTAATTTCCTGTTTTGGAGCTTCTTTCTTTTCAACCATATTAAGAAGATCATCTTCGGATACTTCTGTTAGGAGCATGACATTTTCGCTATCCTCATCGTGATTGATGATTAAATGAAAGGTCTTGCCATTCTTAGTAGTAAAGGTAACAAACTGTCTTGCATCCGCTGAATACATATCCGTTTCTTTATTATCTTTACTGTCATTATGGTGTATTGGATAATCCTTGTTCGCATTATCCTTATTTTCCGTAACAGTTCCTCTTGCCTTTGATGGTGCTGACGCAACTCCTTTATTGGTATTTACATTCTTACTTGAACCATCCATAGAGGAATCCTGACTGCTGTTATTGGCAGGCTGTTTCGGTGTCAGCTTATTGGGATAACGAACTTCTTTTTCTTTGTCATTATTCTTACCAATATTTGTGTCCTTTGTAATCTTTCCTGTATTATCCTGTGATGATGAGCCTTTACCCGTATCACTTACAGATGTTTGAGGAAAGTTTCCTGTTCCTGTTTTCATTCCGGAGATAGGGCTGATTGGTGTTACAGTAGGATTATGCGTAACTGTAGCCTTGCCAACCTCATTCGTCTTTTTCTCAAGCTCCTTAATTTTCTCAGTTAGCTTCTCAATCTCCTTTTTAATATCCGCCGATAAATCCTTATCGTCTTTGCCCTTTTCAAGTTTTTCCTTCAGCTTATCTATTTTTTCCTCAAGGTCTTTGATTTTCTCCTTTTGCTTGTCGCTTAATTTATCCTTGTCCTTAATCTCCTGATTTAGCTTATCAAGTTTTTCCTGAAGTTCCTTAGATTCCTTTTCCATTTTGGAAATGTCATCTTTGCTAAGCTCTGTTTGAATTCCCTTATCTTCAGTTTTTGGCTTTTCTGTCTGCGTCTGAGCATTACTTTCTAACTTCTTTACAATTCGGATAATACTATCGCTTCCATCACCTTTTACTGTGTAGCTTACAAAATCGTCATTAAAACTCATATTATCCGGAAGCATTTCAAGATCAGACGCATCAATCATCTGATTTTTGTCAAAGGAAGCTGAATACTCCTTATATACATTTCCGTCCTGATATTGATATTTGATCTTTACTTCACTTTTTGTCTGACTTTCCTCATCCTTAGTATCCTTATTGTCTGTTTGAGCTGACGCATTCGCTACCCTCTTATATAAATCCTCTAAAGGTAATTCAAGGTAGGGTACACCAGTATGAAATCTATTCCATGTTTCAATAATCAGCTTGTCCTTAACAATCTTAATTTCTTTTACATTGTTGATATTGGGATTTGCTTCTTTTACTCTGCCAATAATAGAATTCTTTGTTTCCTCTTTAAACTCTCCCTCATAGTCAACAGTTACTTTCTCAATATTTCTATTTAACTGTAGAACAGGGCAGGTATAGACAATGACATTTGCTTTCTTTCCTTTTACGGTTCGTTCTTCTGCATTTTCTGTAATATCTCCAATATAGTAATTATCCTTATCTCTTGGAGAAACGATACTTGTAAAAGCACCTGTCCCTATATTATGAATTCGATAATATGGATAGGGTTTCTTTGTCATATATCTTAGATCATCTAACTGATTTACCTTGTCCATATTCTCATTGGTAAAGGTTTCATTATACTTATCGACAACTACACCGCCCTTTTCTTCAAAGGATTTTGATAAGGAAAATTTAAAGTTCAATGGCTGACCTTCCTTATTTCCTTTTCCGAGATGATAAAATCCTCTAAAGGTGTCATCTGAAGTATGATCCTCAAATTTCAGTTCATAATATGTTTCATATTTTTCAGGCGGTTCATTTGATGCAAATACTGTCTTTGCACCAACTTTTAACACCCCTAAAACTCCACCCATTAGCAGGGTAAAAGCTACAACAATGGCTGTAATTCTTTTATTTTTCAAACTGGTTTTCATTTGTTTTCTCCTTTTTCACTTCTGCTTTTTCTCTGTTTACTTTTGCCATTAAATCACCGATTGTAATGTTGTTCTTTCTGCAAATGGCAATAATTTCTTCGTTTTCAAGTTCTTCCTCACGAATGAACAAAGGCTCCAATTCTTCATCAATCAGAGCCTTTTTATCTTTTAATTTCTTTATTCTGTTTTTTACTGCTGTAAGTTCTTTTTTCAAATTGTGTCCTCCTTATCTGTTTACATTTGGCGGAAAGCCGAAGCCTACTGGATGATGCTGACAAAAAGATGCTATCCAATCATCTAAAGTTGTTACTCTGATTCGACCGATATTATCTATTACTTTGCCATCGCCTATATAAATGCCTACATGACCATAAGTAAGTCCTGCTGTACTTCCGCTGCTACTACTTTCCACCGCAACAAGCATTCCCACCTTGAGTTTTGATTTGTCCGATGTAAAGGTGTAGTTTCGATACATATCACAGGCATTTCCGCCAATATATCCAAGTCCTGCATTTTGATAGACCTGTGATACCCACATGGCACACCAGCCTGCCCCCGGAGATGGCGTAATGTATGCAGCATTTACAATCTTCTTTTGAACTTCCGTAGAAGCCTCATACTCTTTTCCGCCTCCGATACCTCCATTGGAAGCAATAAGGTCGCTATTACCAAAGGCTTCTCCCATATTGCCTTGAGCAAGGAATAGGGCTTCATAGTGCTTCAGATTGTCAGGATAGTTTGCAAAAACCTTTCTGATAATGCTATCCATCTCTTTTTTATGAAGCGTTACAATCAGTTTCTTGTACTCGTAAGGTTCTTCATGGCTTTCGGTATATTCATTTCCATCTTCATCGGTATAAGTTTCTGTAACTGTCCTATATCTGATTTCCACTTCTTCCTTATACTCAAGGTCATACATGGACTTAAAAAGCTCATTTAATACGGAGCTTACTTCCGATGCATTCTTTACTTCCCCGCACCTTGATGTAATGTAGGATAAAAGCTCGTGGACATTATGACCGATGTACTCTGTGTTATTTAGGATGTACTCATCATATCCGGGATAATTTTCTTCTACATTGTCAACCTCACTTTGAAGCTCCTTTTCCATCTCCGAAAAATTCTCATTGATTTCACTTAGGACATTTGGCTTTGACAAATAGCTTGTTGTAAGAACAGAACTTGTGGAGTTCATAAAGCCTGTCATTCCTGTTCCTGCAAAGTTGATAAAGAAAGTTCCCAAAATAATAAGACCTATGAAAATAATCATAAGTCCCTTCGCTTTTCTTAATATAACTTCCTTTGAACTTTTAAGACTTCCTATAAGCCCTTCCTTAATGCGATCTCTAAGCCTTGACTTATTCTTCCTTTTAATGGAATCTTTCATCTGCTTTCGCTTCTGAAATCGCTTAAAGTTATTTGCTTTTTGATACTCCTGTGTCTTTTTCAGCTCCTCTTTGGCATCTCGAAACTCAAGTTTGGATTTTCTCTTTCTGATTTTATAGTCCTTATTCGTAAGGTCATATCCTTTTTTTGCTTTTTTCTTATCCGAGTAGTTCTTAATGCCATGAATGAGCTTTGAGCTTGTATCTGCTGTCTTCTCTCCTGCCTCTACCCCTTGATTTTCATCGCTTCCATGAGATAGGTAATCTCTTACGGTTTCACTTCCTTTAGCAAGTCCTGATAAAGCGGACACTTTAGAAGTCTTATTCTTAAAGGCTCTTTCCTGTTCTTTAGAAAGCCTGTTTTTCTTTTCTCTATCAAGAATGGCTTCTTTTCCGCTTTTTTTACTATCCGCCTTTTCCTCTTTGGCTTCTTTATCCTTTTTTCTGGTATAGAGCTTATCAGAATAGTTTTTTCTCTTATAATTTTTCTTTTGAGCTTTTTGGCTTTTTGAAAAGCCTTTTGTATCTTCTACTTTATGTTGCAGATTATCCTCTACATCATAGGTTGACTCAAAATAGTCGCTGTCCCTAAAGTCATTGTCATATCTGTCTATGATTCCGTCATTGTCGAGGTCTTTTCCTAAAGGATCATAGATTTTTCCATCCTTAACCTCAGTATCATAATCCGCTTTCCCGATTTCTTCCTGACTTACACTTCCTGTTTCAGGACTTCTATACCTTGCATTTCTTTTAGAAGTTTTTCCGTTTAATTCAGTTTCTGCACTTCTCTTACTGACCTTTTCATGAACCTTATCTTGAAATCTGTCTTTGTCATGGACGATTTTCCCTCTGTAATCATCGTTATGCTTTAGCTTATTTTCTTCAGGCTCTATGCTGCTATTACTTTGCAGCCTTTCCTTTTCAATCCTTGCCCTTTGCCTTTCCTTAAAGTCCTTTTTCAGTTTCTTTCCCATAAGCCTACCTCACTTCTTCAGGCTTGGTTGTCATTTTCTGATAAAGGATTGTGTCTTTCGGGAATTTATCAAGGAAAGGGACAATGGTATTTCCAAAGAACAAAAGTCCTTCTCCTGCATTGGAATTGGTTACATATTTTAGCTGTGGCTGTGAGATTTTAAGTTTCCTTGCTAAAATCTCTCTATCTCCTGAAGCCTGATTAAGCATTAAAACAAAGTCCGTATTATCAAAGATATTTTCAATTTCCTTGCTCATAAGTAAGTCTTTGACATTTTGTGTAATGCCTGTCGGGATTCCTCCCCACTTACGAAATCTTTTCCAAATTTCTACGGAATAGGAAGCTGTCTGCTCATCTTTTAACAATAAGTGAAACTCGTCGATATAGTACCTTGTAGCCTTATTTCCTCTGTTTTGCGATACCTTATTCCACACCTGATCCTGAATAACAAGCATTCCGATTTTTTTAAGCTGTGAGCCTAACTCCTTAATATCAAAACAAAGTAGCTGCTTATTTAAGTCCACATTGGACTGATGGTTAAATACATTTAAGGATCCTGTTACATAAATCTCCATTTCCGTTGCCAGCTTTTTACCGACTTTTTCTTCCTGATTTTTGAGCATATCATACAGGTTTTGAAGAATCGGCATATTACAAGGCTTTGGATTTTCAAAATACTTTTCATAAATCTTAGGAAGGCATCTGTCTATAACCGACTTTTCTTCTGCTGTAAGACCACTACCGCCAACTACTAATTCAAGCATCGACATAATGAAGTTTGCTTTATCTTTCAGTGGTGCGTCCCCATCGCCATAGTTCATATTTATATCTAAAGGATTAAGGTAGTCTTTTGACTTACTGCTGACCTTTATTACTTCTCCTTTAAACTGACGAACAAGGTTTCCGTACTCGCCTTCCGGATCGCAGATAATAACGTCATCATCCGTTGTAAGAATGGCATTTGCCATTTCTCTTTTTGCACTAAAGGATTTACCACTTCCCGGAGTTCCGAGAATTAAACCGTTCGGGTTTTTCAATTTCTTTCTATCAGCCATAATCAGGTTATGGCTTAGGGCATTTAGTCCATAATACAAACTGTTCGCCGAATTTATGAAAAGCTCCTCTGTGGTAAAAGGCATAAATACTGCCGTAGATGATGAGGTTAGTCCTCTGTCAATTTCAATCTTATTTACCCCAAGTGGAAGTACACTGATTAAGCCCTGCTCCTGTGAGTGATCAAGTCTTTTTAACTTGCAATTATGCTTATTGGCAATGGAGCTGATTTGAGAAATGGTATTGTCCAGCCTTTGAATTGTCCTTGCAAAGTTCATAAAGATGATGGTTACGACAAACATACGCTCATCTCTTGTCTGAAGGTCTTTTAAGAGGCTTTTTACATCTTCCCCATAGGTGATTAAATCACTTGGAAGAATGTCCATATCATAACCGCTTCTTACAGCCTTTTTATTCTCCTCAATCTTCATCTTGTCAATATCGGTATTTTTTCTTTTTACCATCTTGATGGCTTCCGACTGTTCGATTGCCTTGATATGAAAAGAGATATTGATGTTATCGTCTATATCCAAAAACTCTGCAAGCATACGGTCTGAAAGCTCACTTGCAAGGATTTGAAAATGACTTGCTGCTCCGATAAATTTCCCAAACTTAAAATACCTTGACGGTGTAAAGTTAAATTCATCAGGAGCAATATATGTCTTTGTGCTTTCTTTCTTCTTTAAGTCCTTATATGAAAATTCAAAGGTCTTATTGGGATTTAAAACATCATGAAGTATCTTCAGCCTTTCTTCTCCGTTTAGACTTTCTGCTCTTACTCCCATACTTTTAAGACTTGATAATATATCTATCTCCAGTCTTTCAAGTTTTGATGTTGCCTGCTCTAAATTATCCGCTTCCACTGTAAAGGTTACATACTTTGATTTTTTCAGTCCGTTATTTCCCTTTACAATCTGGCTTTTCAGCATTTCTCTAAACTCAAGGCGAATATCGTCAAAACCGTCCTTTTTATCCGGTATTTGAATGGCTGATTTCATTTCTTCATTTCTGCCAAGCTGATTAATATATGAAAACTCTATGCTGACACTTGGATCAAAGGAATTAAGAAAATTTGCAAACTGATTAAAAATCAAATCTCTATCTTCTTCTAAGGCAAGCTGATAGTTTATATCCTCAAAGGCAATACTCTTATTAAAATGCTTTTCATCAATCTGACATATCCCGCTTTTTAAGAGTCTAAGATAGGGAATGGTATCTTCAACAGTGTATCTTTTCGGTTCTTTCCTAAAGATAAGGTCAAGTAATCCGCCCCTATCTTTTTTAGACTTTCCCTTATTTTGCTTTAAGTCCTGTTTTTGACTTCTTAACTTCTTTTGGTTTTGTTCTAACTTTAGCTGCTGAATTTTTCTTTTGTCTTTCAAGATAAACCTCCTTTCTCACTCTTTTTTGTGGCTGATAAAATTTGTGAAGGTAAATATACTTAAAATATTTCTCAAAGCTAAGTCCGTCCTTTTCAAAAAGAGTTATGAAAAATATAGGGAGAGTGGACACAATGAGAAAGATGACTGCTATATCATTTGGAACGACCTTTCGCATAAATAAATAGATTGGTATTCCAATAAGTCCTGCAATCGTAAAACCTATAAGCTGTCTTTTCGTCAAATTGAATGCAACCTTTGTTTTTACCTTCTTTAAGTCTTTTGGGATAGGTACATACGCCATAACTTACCTCCCATCTTCTTTTCCCTTTGAAAGCTCCTCTATATGCTCATATACGGAGCCGATTTCTTCCTGAATACTTGCAATCTGTTCATCTGTACTTCTGTTATATCTTTCCTGCATTAGACAAAAATCATTGTGGCAGCGACCGATGTCTTTTGTTCTTTCTTCCAAATCATTCTCTTTGATGTGAAGCCTGATTCTATCCATCACTGCCAAAATACCTGTTCCAACTGCTACCGCTATCAATACTGTTTTTCTTTTGTTCATCATATCTATCCTTTCTTTTAGTGTGCATTTAATACGCTTTTGGCCAGTGTTCCGCTCTTTAGCATCATTAACCCCAGCAAAACCGCATATCCAAGTATCGTAAAGGTACTTGTGTGTATATCTGTTATTTGTATTGTCTTAACTAATACTGCGTATATTCCAAGACAAACCATTAAAAAGAGTCCTTGTAATCCTATGGCAAATAAGCCTTTGATATAGTTTGTTCCGATTTGTCCCCACTCTTTGTTTCCCATTGTGGCAAAAGGAATGGCTGAAACGGATGAGTAAACATAAATCTCAAACATTCTGCCGTATACCACAAGCATAATCACAATGGAAATGACCTGTATTGCCACCTTTATGAGCGAGGTTTCAAAGAGTATCATGACAAGCTCTCCAAGACCTTTATCTTTTAAGCCTTCTACCATCGTTACAATCTGATCTCCAGAGATAACGGCAGAGGTGTTAATTACCCCTGCCGCTTTATTTACCATGTGCTGTGCCACATCAAAGACTGCCATAGAAAACTGAAAAGCATGGGACACTAACCATACGGCAATCCACATCTTTATGATGTATTTGAAAAATTCAAAGGTATCCGTATCGTGCATATTGTTCTTTTGCATAACCATATTGATAAGCTCGATACAAAGGACTGCCGTTATGATTAGCCCTGCAATGGGGATAATGACAGAGTCGTTAATGCTTTTGATAAAACTAAAAACCTGTCCATTCCACCCCATCGGTGTCTTTCCCACATCCGTTGCAATCGCACCAACTTTATCGTTGATGTCAAGAAACATGGACTCTAAGTTTGCTTGGATACCGCCCAGTAGAAGATCTTTGAAAAACTCCTCTATCTTGTCGAATATCCCAAACATTTAATTTCTCCTTTTCTTCTTACTTGAGTACATTTGCAAGAAGCGGAATCAGCTTTAATCCGATAAGGACAATACCGCCTCCTGCCATAAGCTGCTTAATGCCCTGAGATTTTGCACCCGGATTGTCATTACCATAACCTTCCATCAGGTTAATAACGCCCCATGCTCCAAGTCCTGCACCTACTGCCATAACTAAAATCTTTAATACATTTACTGCCTGTGTAAAAAATTCCATAATTTATTCCTCCTCGTTTTCTTCTTTCTTTTCAATTTTGTTGTATGACTTCACAACAAAGTTTTTGTAAGTCTTTCCATCTTTTTCACGCTTCTTAAAGTATCCAAAGATATGGATCAAATCACCTTTTTCAAAGGCTTTTGCTGTTTCTGACTTTTCACCATAGGCTGCACAATTGATATATTCCTTGCCTTTCCCATACTTTTTTACAAGCGTAAAGTTTACAACTTCAACCGTTTCTCCCTCTTTGTCAAAACTTGAAAAAGTTGGTTCTGCCAATAAGTTGGCATTGATGTTAATCATTTCTTGCTTCATTAAAAATTTCTCCTTTTCTTTTCAATAAAAAAAGCGATCGGAGTTTTTCTTTTCCAATCGCTGATACTCTTGCTATTTAGTTTTCCTTAGTGGGACTTCTTATCCTTACCATCTTTCCTCCTGATTTTGAGTAATAAAAAAGCAGCAAATCTATGTTCTTTAGACTTACTGCACTCTTGTAATAACCGTTTCTCTATTTAATTTTGCTTTCCCTTTTCTCTTGATATATTCCTCAATATCAAAGGCATTTTTCTTATTAAAATCTTCAAGTAACTTGTAATTCTTATGCTTTGTAATATCAAATTTATCTGATAAAAACGGTCTTACACCTCTAAGCTGAAAGATACATTTACTGCCATCCATAACCGTTATCTCATCTTGACTCATCAGCTCTTTTCCTGTCTTTTGGTAATTGAGTCCATAACTATTAGCATTGGAGCGTGTTTCAGAAGTGTTATATAGATCTATCGTTTCCTTTCCAAGCGTTTCTGATAGCTCTTTTAATGTGGTCTTTTCCTTTCCACCTAAAAACAATGTACTATCACAGTTGCCCACGATTGTGTCAGCATTATCCTTATATATCGCCTTTAACTGAGATTGTGCTTGCAAAATAATGCTTGCAGATATTTCTCTTGAACGGATTGTCGCTATTAACTTCTCAAACTTTGGAATTAAGCCGATATTTGCAAACTCATCAAGAAGGCATCTTACATGAACAGGTAATCTTCCTCCATACTCATCATCTGCCTTATCACAAAGTAGATTAAATAACTGTGAGTACATGATAGATACCACAAAGTTAAAAGTATCATCTGTATCAGATATAATGACAAAAAGTGCTGTCTTTCTATCTCCAAGAGTATCAAGCTCAAGTTCATCTTCTTTCATCAAGTCCCTAAGTTCCTGAATATCAAAAGGAGCAAGTCTTGCACCACATGAAATAAGAATAGACTTCGCCGTTTTTCCAGCAGCAAGTTTGTATTTCTTATATTGCTTTACCGCAAAGTGCGTAGGCTCTTTCTTTTCCAATGCTTCAAATAGTCTATCAATGGGATTCATATATGTTTCATCATCTTCCCTGACTTCTGAAGCATCTATCATATCCAGTAGTGTCGCAAAGTTCTTTTCTTCTCTTGGAGCTTCATAAAAAATATAACCTATCAAAGCCGTATAGTAGAGTTTCTCGGCTTTCACCCAAAAATCCTCACCTGCCTTTTCCCCTTCACCCTTAGTGTTTGCAATGATTGTCTGCACTAATTTGAGGATGTCTTTTTCACTTCTGAGATAGGCAAAGGGATTGTACTTCATACTCTTTTTGAAGTTGATGGTATTTAAGATTTTTATCTCATAGCCATTATCTTCAAGCATCTTGCCACACTCAATGACTATCGTTCCTTTAGGATCTGTAACACAATATGACGAGTGCATTTGCATTAGGTTTGGCTTTACATAAAATCTCGTCTTTCCGGAGCCAGAACCACCAATAACAAGTACATTCTTATTTCTTGCATACTTTGGATTTGCCGGTCTGCCATTCATGGTTAATCGCTCTGTTTGAGTAAGCAAGATATTGTTTTGGAACTTTTCATCCACATACGGCTCTATATCTTTTCTCGTTCCCCATCGGGCTGAACCATACTCTTTCCCCTGTCTGAACTTTTTTGCATTTTTACCTTTGGTATAGACAATAAATTTAATTAAAACTGCCACTCCCACGCCCATTAAAATATCTATTGGATGAATGCTCGGAATAAAGCTCATGGTATTAAGCTCTAATATTCCTTGAAATATTTTATCTATTACATCGCCACCTGTATAGGCTCTTACATGGTGAGAGAAGATGTTTCCAACATAGAAAAATGCAAGATAGGGAATATTCTGCTTGAAAAACTTTGACTTATCTTGCACCTTAAATAAGCCTTTGATGTCTTTTAGTATCTTATCTATCATAGGCTCTGCTCCTTTTGTTTATTCTTGACTTTATCTTTAGAAAGAGCGTTCTTTGCCATTTCCTTGAACTTCTCAATATTCTTGTGGATAGATTCTTTTCTTTCCGTTTTCTTTTCTGATTCCGAAAGAGCGTGTTTAAAGGCTTTATCCATGACTTTCATGTCTTTTGCCTGAAAGAATACGGAGTATTTACCGCTTTCTTTATCTTTCATCACCGAAAACTTTACCCCATACCGATTAAGTTCCTTTTTCAGTTCCTTCAGCTCTGCTTCTTCTACCGGAATTTCTTCAAGCTGTCCCTTTTTAACCATATCTTTTAGCTTTACTTCATTTCCGTTAGCATTAACCAGCTTTTCCAGTCCTCCAAGTTTTTCAGCCTCTTTCATCAGTTTCTTTAATAAGTTCAGAATTAGCTTTCCTGTTACTTTAGCAGCTTTCACTTCCATGTTAAGCGTTTTTCTTGCGATTTCTTCATTGATCAAGTTCTCTCACCTCCAGTCAGTAATCTTTCTTTATTCCTCTTTAATTTTTCTTCCTGAATAACTTTCCTGTAATCTTCTCCGAGTACCATCACAGGAATACACATCTCGATAATTCTTGAGTAAATTCTTTGGTATTCCACACTCTCCGTACAGTTTTCAATTTGGCTGTATGAAAGATTTGTGGTAAAGATTGTTGGCTTATGCTTTAAGTACCTGTTATTGACAATGTTATATACCTGCTCTTTGGCATAGCTTGTATCTCTTTCAATTCCTAAATCATCTAAGATGAGAACGGAAGTGTTTACAAGGGATTCGATATATGCGTTTTTATCAATGTCAAATCCTCCTTTTTGCAGTTCGTTGATTATCTGTGAAAAGTTTCTAATCTTAACGCTTATCTGATACTGTTCAATCAGTGCATTGGCAATAGAGCAGGCAAGATAGGTCTTTCCGCTTCCAACTGTTCCATAGAACAGAAGTCCGATATTTTCCTTTTTCATCAATTCATAATCTTTTACAAAATTCTTTGCGATGATAAGACTCTGATTTTCTTTTCCCTGATAGTTTTCAAAGGTATATGACCACTGAATAATAGATGTGAAGCAGATACTTTTTAATCTCTCGATTTCAAGCTGCTTTTGTCTTTCTTTTTCTTTTGCTTCTCTATCTCTATCGCATTTACAAGCTGTCTTAAATATCATCTGCTTTCCGAAAAATTCTAATGCTTTTCCATCTTTTCTTTCATGGCACACTTTACAGTAGGCGTGTCCGTCTTTGATGTATTCTTTTTCAGGATTGAAGCTGTATTCCACATCTTCTATCATCACTTTTTCTAATTCTTTAATCATAAATGTACTCCCTTGTTATATTCCTCCCATGTAGGGATATTGGTTTTTTTCTTACTTCCCTGATCTTTATAAAACCAAGAAAGGATTGTTGCTTTATGGTCTTTATATGTCTTTCCGGTACTTTGAAGATAGGTTGATAGTCTTTCAATGTAGTTATCAAGCTCTCCTGCCATTATTATTTGTAATTCTCCTATGTCTTCGTCCTTTAAAAAGACATTTTGAAATGTTCCAAGTCCGCTTTTCCCAAAACTATATTCTCTCTTACTATACTTACTCTTATTATTCTCTATATAGTTAGAGTCAAGGTTCTTAACCTCTTGAAGTTCATTTTCTTTACTTCTGAGGTTAAAATCTTTTA
>ERZ773001.70-NODE-70-length-40886-cov-152.74_pt1 | contig 40886 bp, 26 predicted proteins | sample MGYA00511673_ERZ773001 | MGnify/ENA primary metagenome ERZ773001 (study PRJEB29015, sample SAMEA2738091) | human oral metagenome | biome: human oral; feature: human-associated habitat; material: saliva | place: China | collected 2162 ... | reverse complement strand
GCACGGTGACGCTCGTGGACTTCTGGTCGAGCTCGTGCACGAACTGCCAGCGCGAAATCCCCGAGCTTGAGCGCATCTACGAGAAGTACAAGGACTACGGCCTCGTCGTGGTCGGCGTGCACTCGCCCCAGCAGCCCCACGACCGCGACGCCGCCGTTGTCAGCGGCGCAATCTCGAAGCTGGGCATCACCTACCCGGTGGCGCTGGACCCTGAGCTCGAGGCCTTCCAGGCCTACGGCGCCACCGCCTGGCCCACGCACTACATTGCAGGCGCGGACGGCCAGCTCCGCGAGGTCGGCCGCGGCACCAAGGGCGTCGAGGAGCAGATCCGTGCTCTCCTCGCCGAGGCCGGGGCAGCTCTCCCCGACTGAGCGACCTATCGGCTCACTGCGGTGAGCAACTTAGTGCCAGCCAGCCAGCCACGCGGGCGGCTACCCTTTCGGGTGACCGAGGTGGCCCGACTGAGGCGGCCAAGGCCTCGCGACAGCACACGGGCGGCCACCCTTTCGGGTGGCCGAGGTGGCCCGACTGAGGCGGCCAAGGCCTCGCGACAGCACACGGGCGGCTACCCGAGAGGGTGGCCGAGGTGGCCCGACTGAGGCGGCCAAGGCCTCGCGACGGCACACGGGCGGCTACTCTCTCGGGTGGGCCGAGGCCTCGCGACGGCACACGGGCGGCTACCCTTTCGGGTGACCGAGGTGGCCCGACTGAGGCGGCCAAGGCCTCGCGACAGCACGCGGGCGGCTACCCGAGAGGGTGGCCGCCCGCGTTGCTATACCGTTCTGCCGATCAGGCGAGCTGAGCACACTGTTACGCCTCACACGCTGCATGGACCCTACAACCCCGGCCCAGGCCTCGTCCCCCGGCCGCGGCTTTTCTCCACACCCTCCACACCCTCAAAGCCCAGTTACCCAAAAATGTCGCACGTAATTCCCCCACCACTATTTCAACTTTTGAATCCACATCGTTGAAATTCCGCGGTTTTCAGAGGACTCCAAAACTTACCGCTTTGGAATTACGTGCGACTTTCGAGGGCCGCCGAGCATGGCGAACAGACGGGATACCAGCCGCACAGATCCACGTCCCACGCGACCTCGCGCCGATCAGTGCCACTCGGCGTTACCGACAGCCCAGGTACCGTCCTCCTGCTCGACGAGGGTCAGGAACACCAGCTCGTGGACCGGCTCGTGCGAGTCGTCCGCGTAGGAGCGCGTGAAGCTGACGAGCCTCACCCACTTATTACCTTCGCGGCGGGTCGATTCCCTGCCTTCAACGCCGATGTTCTCAATCGTGACAGTCGTGTGGGAGTGATTTGGCACCAGCGGCAGAAACTCACCCTGCCCCCTCGCCAGCTCGGGGGTCGGCGTGTGCTTACGCTGCAGCTCGGGCGTTTCGTAGACGCTCGCACGGATGGACGCGAACGCGTCCGTGACGTCGCGCGACGCGTCCCACGTTTGATTGGTGATGACGTAGGCGGAGCACACCGCGTCAGCATCCTTGCGGTCAACGGTGGATGGGTCGGGCAGGAGGTCGTCGAGCCACTGAACCGATGCTGGGTGCAGGCAGGTTCCATCGGGCGCAGAGGTACCGTCCTCACACGGGGGCATGCTCGAGGCCGTGGCCTCCGGGGTGGGAGCAGCCGCCTCGGACTGCGGCGCGGTGTCGGGCGCCTGTGAAGTCTCGCTGGGCGAGGACGAGGACGAGGAGTCGCCACTCATTCCTCCGTTGGAATCGGAGCTCGCCTTCGAGGCCGTGGTTCCCGAGTCCGCGCTAGTCAGGAACGTGCGCGCCATGAAGAAGCCACCGACGGCCAGGGCGAGGGCAACGGCTGCGACAAGCGCAATGACGATCATCGTCGTCCGCTCGCCACGTGCAACTCTTTTCAGTGCGTTCATATGCATCCTTAGTTCGTGTCGTGTATGCGCGCGCAATCGCCTGTGGCGTATGGCCGCTCAGCGGCGTTGTCGTGCGCGACCAATACTCGTGCGTGAGCGCCCGGCATGACACGCTCGACGAGGTCCCACCAGGATCCTCGCTACCCGCAGGCCGCGCAGCTGCTGACCGAGAAGTCAACGATCCCACCTTAGTCCGTGACGCGAGCAACAAACAACCTCATCCCATTGGCAAGACGCGTTTGTCGACGGCTTCACCAGCCCCGCACTCGGCTCCGCCATGGAGTCGTTTCCAGACCCAGGCCTCGTCACCCCTTTCACCCTCAACTACCATCCCCACTACCCGGCCCACGACTCCCAACCCACGGCCCCCGACCCACGGCCCAGGGCCCCCACTCCCCGACCCCCGAGCCCGGACCCACGACCCACGGCCCCCGACCCCCACTCCCCAGCCCACGGCCCCCGGTCCCCGGTCCCCGGCCCACGACCCACGCTTACCCAAAAATGTCGCACGTAATTCCCCCACAGATATTTCAACTTTTGAATCCACATCGTTGAAATTCCGCGGTTTTCAGAGGACTCTAAAACTTACCGTTTTGGAATTACGTGCGACTTTCTGAGTTATCCACAGATTATTCAAACTACACACACGAACTGCTACAAAGGTGCACAATAAGCCCATGGACCTCAACGAAGAGCTTCGCAAGCGACATGGAATCACACGAATCACGAGCCTGCACCACGCAGAGCTCACACCGGCGATGCTGCCACAATCCATCGGACACTACCGGGGCTGGATCTATGACAAGAACAGCTTCACTCTCGACCAGGTACGCGCCTTCGTCTACAACGCCAGCCTCTCCTGCGTGAGCGCCGCGCAAATGTACGGGCTGCCGATTCTCATGGAGGACCGCCCGCACAAGACCCACCTGTCGGTCGCATATAACCGAGGAATGCACGCGTCGAAACTACGCCGCTTCGACGACGTGCTCATTCACAGGGAACCCATTCTGAGCGCCGAAGAGGAACGCACGCACGTAGCCAGCATCGGCACAGTCTTGGAGCGAGTGCTCGTCTGTATGCCTCTCAAGGTATCCCTACCGATGCTCGACGCCGCACGAAACCAAGGCTTGTACGACATCTCAACCCTGACGTTGCCAACGTCCGGCAGCAGAGTCCCCCACCTGCGCGAGGCCGCCCTGTCATCTGATCGCGCGCGGTCGATCTTGGAGACGGTTGCGCGCCTGATCCTGATTGACATGGGATTGAACCCGCAGGTGGGCGTATGGATCGAGGGGGTCGGCGAGGTCGACATGATCATCCTCGGCTTCATCGTCATCGAGGTGGACGGCTGGGCGTTCCATTCCTCGAAAGAACAGCGTGAGACGGACCTGAAGCGCGACCGCGAGCTCCTGCGTCGCGGGTACGTGGTCCTGCGTTTCACCTACGACGATGTCATGAACGGCGATTTCGAGAGGGAGGTGCCCGAATCGGTGAAGGCGATCCGAGGCCTCGTGTCGCACGAGGACGCCGAGGGAGCTCGCGCGGCCGCCACGAACATCGATTTCCTGCAGATCCTGGGCGGGCTCTACCTGCCGAACCACGGCCTCGGACAGGCGTCGTAACACCCACACACCACGCTTACCCAAAAATGTCGCACGTAATTCCCCCACCGCTATTTCAACTTTTGAATCCATATCGTTGAAATCATGCGGTTTTCAGAGGACTCCAAAACTTACCGTTTTGGAATTACGTGCGACATTGGGGGGAGGAAGCGCGCTCAGCGGGCCAGGTCGAGGATGACCGGCGTGACTCGCTCGATGACCTCCAGGGTGTCCAGGAAGTCCTGGTGGCCGCCGTACCACGGGTCGGGCACGTCGCCGCGCCCCGCGGGGTCCAGGTCACGGTACAGGCAGATGCGTGGCCCCGCGCCCTCGTCGCTCGCCAGAGCTCGGCCAGACAACGAGCCTGCTCCACCTGCAGGTCCCCCGCCTGCGCTCGGCGCGCCCCCGTACTCGACCCCCGCGCGATCAGCGAGGCGCTGCAGCACGCTCAGGTGCCGCGAGGTCATGGCCAGGATCAGGTCCCACTCCCCCAGCTCGCCGGCGCGGATCTGGCGCGCACGGTGGTCGGGCACGGCGTACCCGGCGTCCCGCAGGACGCGGGCGGCGCGGCGGTCGATCGGGTTTCCCTGCTCCTCGTCAGAGACGCCGGCGCTATCGACGACGACGTCCACGCCGGCGCGCGCGGCGGCCTGTTCGAGGACCGCGTGAGCCATCGTGGATCGGCAGATGTTGCCGGTGCAGACCATGAGGACGCGGGCGGGGCGGGGCTGGGTCATGGGGGGTTCCCTTCTGTGTGGGGTCTGTGGGACGAGGCCTTGGCTGAGTCACCGGCACCCGTTTCCTATCGCTGCGGGGCCGACCGCTCGGGGCCGACCACGCGGCGCGGTTGAGCGGAGCCCTCGCGCACCCGAGGCCGGGCCGCGGGGCAGCAGGCGCGCGAGCAGGCACAAGCCCGGGGCAGCAGGCGCGCGAGCAAGCACAAGCCCGGACTAGCGCCCGCAGCCCCGCCGCGCGAACGGTTACAGCAGGCTCAGGTACGCGCGCACGGCTTCGGCGCTGTGTCCGGCGGCGCGCTGTCCGTCCATGTGGAAGGCCTGGTCGGCGCTGGGTCCGCACAGGTCGGAGACGGCGCGCAGGGAGATCCAGTCGACGCTGGAGGACCAGCAGACTTGGGCCATGGCGCAGGTTTCCATGTCGGCGCCGATGGCGTCGGGGAAGCGCGTCCGCATGGGGTCGGCGACTTGTTCGGTGCAGAAGGAGTCGGAGGAGACGATGCGGCCTTCGCGCACGGGGTGGCTGATGAGCGCGGGCAGTTCGGCCAGTCGTGCGACGGCGGCGTCGGAGGAGGTGTAGTCGACGGGCATTTGGGGGACCTGGCCCATGGCGTAGCCGAAGGCGGTGGCGTCGGCCTGCCCGTAGATGGCGGTGGTGCCGACGGCGATGTCGCCGACGTTGATGTCGCGGGCGAGCCCGCCGGTGGTACCGGCGGCGATGACGATGGGTGCGTCGACGAGGGTAAGGGCGCGCGCGGTGGCGGAGGCCGCGTTGGCCAGGCCGATGCCGGAGGTGACGACGAGGACGGTCTTGCCCTCGAGGATGCCAAGCGCGAAGCGCTGCGTCTTGTGGGTGCCGGCCAGCACGGCCTGCGGGGTTTCGTCGTCGCCGATGGGGGCGAGCGCGTGCAGGAGGGGCGCGGCCTCCATGTCCATGGCGGCTTGGATGATGGCGTCGACGCGGGTGCGCTGGGGGAAGCTGAGGTTCATGGCTCCATGGTAGGCGACGAGGCCGACTCGGGTCTCGCTCGCCTCGCCCGCGGGGTGCATGGACGAGGCCGTGGCGTGTTTGTCGGGCCCGTCCACTCCTGGGTCCCCCAAAAGTCGCACGTAATTTAACACGGTCATTTTTGGACATAGCCCACAAACGTTGCAATTCCAACGATACAATTTCAACATCTGAAATACACACAGGGGAATTACGTGCGACATTGTTGAGGAACCACGGGGACGCGAAGCGGGGCCGAGCCCCGGCCTCGTTCCGGTCAGGAAGCGCGGCGGCGCGCCCACGCGCACGCGCCGGCGAGGCCGAGGAGGGCGGCGCCGAGGCCCAGGTGGGGGTAGATGCCGGCGGCACCGGAGTTGGGCAGGACGCCGACCTGGGTGTCGACGACGCGGATGGCGGGCAGCGCGCCGTTCCCGGTGCCTGCGGAGGCGGGGATGACGCGCACGGAGGTGAAGCCCTCGTCGGCGCCGAAGTCGGTGGTGATCACCGTGGAGGCCGAGGCGTCGGCGCCCACCTCGATGTGGAAGGGCACGGCGCGGGGCAGGAGGACGTGTCCGGCGGGGGCGCGGGTCTCGACGAGCCAGTAGGTCTTGCCGGTCTCGAGGGGCGCGGTGACGAACTGCGAGTCGCCGTCGGAGGTGGACACGGGGGTGCCGGTCAGGGCCTCGTTGTCGTAGATCGCGAAGGCGGCGCCTTCGAGCGGGTAGGTGCCGTCCTCGTTGGCGGTGCCGACGGGCTGGGTGCCGGCCTTTTCGATGCGGATGGTGCGCGGGCGGGCGGGGGCGCAGGCCTCGTTGTTGGCGGCGCCGTCGTGGTCGTAGGGGCCGGCGACGGAGTTGTAGAGGCCGCGCTTGGGGGTCATGCGCCCGTTCGAGGAGACGCACTCGAGGGCGGACTCGCTGTATCCGGCGGCCGCCTTGTCGCGGGCGACCTTCATGCGGATGAACCAGGTCGCGCTCTCCCCGGGGGCGACGTTGGTGCCCTGGGTGAGGACGTAGGTGGCGGCGCGGTTCTGCTCGCGGGCGCTGCCCAGGCCCTCGAGTGAGGTGGCGATCGCCGCGGAGCGCAGGGTGAGGCCGGGCGCGAAGGCCGGGGTGTCGACGAGGCGACCGGTCGTGCCCGCGATCGTGCCGTCGTTCGTGGCGGTCACGCGGTAGGTGACGGTGATCGTGTCACCGGAGGCGCCCTCGACGCTTTCGACGGTCTTGTCGATGCGCAGCTTGGGGGCCTGCTGCTGGATCGTGAAGTTGCAGGTGATCGGCACGGCGGCCGCGGTCTTGGCCGGGGGCACGTCGGAAAAGTCGATGCCACCGGTCATGGGGTCGCGCGTGACGTTGACGGCCTCGCCGACGCCGTTGACGCAGCTGATGTCGGTGAGCTCCCAGCGCCCGGAGTTGGGGTCGTCGCTGATTTTCCAGGGCCCGAAGTATCCGGGTTCGCCGAAGCGCAGGGGGCGGCGCCCGGGGATGCGCGGGCCGGTTTCGGCGATGACGAACTGGGAGTATCCGGGGATGAAGGCCTGGTACCCGGACGTCACGGTGCCGTCCTTGCCGTAGCCGGTTGGGGTCAGGGGCGTGTCGGAGAAGGAGGACCAGTCGACGAATCCGGAGGCGTTTTGGTCGGTGGCGAGGGGTTCGCCCGTGGGCGAGACGAAGTCGCCGATGCCCAGGGTCGTGAAGTTGAAGGAGGGGATTGTGCCGCCGATAACCTCAGATTCCGGGGTGACGGTCTTCGCGATGCGGATGTAGCGCTCCTGGCTGAAGGTGGCGTACAGGCACCCGTAGGAGGTCTTGTTTTCCTTCGAGCTGAAGGTGGACACGGGGGTGACGCCGCCTGGCGGCGTGTCCGGGCAGGTGCCGTCGCCGCTGGGGGTGAAGCCGGCGATGACGAGGCGGTACGGGATTCCGTCGATCATGACGGTCTTGTTCGAGGTGGTCCTTGAGATCGTCAGGACGTCCTCGGAGCCCGGGCTCTGGTCGGGCGTGCCCGCAGCGTCGGGGTAGGCGGCCGGGTTGTTCGTGTAGATGTCACGGTTGCCTCGGCCCTTGCCGACGTGGCGGTAGCAGTACCAGACGCCCGGTCCGGCGTCGCGGTTGAGGGCGGCGTAGGGCGCGTTGGCGGGGCAGGAGTTCGGTCCGCTGGCGCGCGAGGCGAGCATGTAGGCACCCTCGTCGCTCAGGGCCGCGGTGGTGTCAGTGTCGTCTTCGGTCTCCTCCTGGTCAAAGGGGAAGGTGTCCTCGATGCCGCCGATGTTAACGTCGATCGACGAGTGGACCCACTGGCTGGCCGAGTGCACCTGGAAGTTGTTGTGTCGCACGGTGCCCAGCAGGAAGGGCTTGCCGATGGGGACGTCGCCCGGGTTGTTGGGCTTGTAGCCCAGGGCGTTGGTGTTCTGCGGCGAGATGACGCCGGTGGCGACGGGGTTGGCGGCGGGCAGGCCGCGCGCGATGTAGGTCCAGTAGTCGCCCGAGGCGACGGCGGCGTCCAGCATGGGCTGGGCGGTTCCGGGCTGGAGGGGGGCCGAGGACTGGGCTGGATCTGCGGGATCATAGGGGCCCGCGCCGCGCACGGTCCCGACGTAGGCGTTGTCGGGAACGTTGGTCGTGCGGTCGAAGCCGGAGCCGTTGATGGTGGTCGCACCAAGGCGGCCGGCGGATGAGGTGACGGGGACGGTGCCGCCGCCGGGGGGTTCAAGCGCGGGGTCTGCGTCGGCGCGCTCGGGGGCGACAAGGCCGGGGAGGGCGGCACCCGCGACGAGGAGGGCAGCCAGGGCACGCGCGACAATGCGACGAGGCCGGGACTCGGTCCTCGCGTGCGTGGCGCGGCGGGAGCGTGCGCCGCTGGGGTGATGCTCCACATGCCCCCCAGATTGTTTGACAGTTACTCACTGACTTTAGCGTAGATGCGCGGAAACGCGCGGGTGAGCTTGCTCGCTCATACCCGCGCGTTTCCGCGTCTCGGGTGGCCCTCGGAGACCACGCGACAGTGTTGCTTACTGCTTGCCGCGCTCCTCGAGCATCTTCCTCAGGGCGGCGGTGCGCCCGGCGGCGATCTCCTCCTCGGAGATCTGCTCGGCGTCCGTCAGCAGGTCGGGGGCGGCGGCGGGCGCCTCGGGGGACGCAGCCTCAGCGGCGGGAACGCCGGACTCAGCGGCCTCGACGGGCTCAGCCCCGGCCTCGTCCCCATCCTCAGAGGCAGCCAGCGCGCCAGCGGCGGCGCCGTCGAGCTCCTGCGGCTCGTCCTTCCTGCGCTTGCGGGACACGACCCACAGGGCGGTGGAGACGACGATGATGAGGGCGACGGCGGCGAGGACGGCGATCATCCAGGGCTTCATGACGGCGCCCTTGACCTGCGCGGCTTCGGCGGCCACGGCCTCTTCGTCCATGGGGACGCGCTCGCCGGTGACTAGGAGGCGGTGGGTGTTGATGCCGTAGGGCGTGCAGGTGATGAGGGTGGCCAGGTCCTTGCCTTCGACCTTGTTGAGGGTCTCGGTTTCGTTGGGTAGGACGACGCGGATGTCGGTGACCTGGTACTTGAGGTGGCGGCCGGGGACTTCGATGTAGAAGACGTCGCCTTCCTTGAGGCTGGTGAGCTGGTCGAACATGGTGGCGGTGCCCAGGCCGGTGTGTCCGGTCAGGACGGTGTGCGTGGACTCGCCGCCGACGGGCAGGGCGGTGCCGAAGAGGTGGCCGATGCCCTTGTCGAGGGTCGCGGTTTCGGTGCCGTGGTAGATGGGGAGGTTGACGTCGATGGAGGGGATCTTGACGGTGGCCATGACGTCGTTGATGTTGAGTTGACTCAGGTATTCCTGGTAGGCCTCGGTGCCGGGGCGCTGCGCGTCGAGCCAGGGGTCGAGGATCGGCGACTCGGCGGCGTTGGCGTTGTATTCGTCGGCGCGGCGCAGGTTTTCGGCGACGGCGTCGGGGCCGGCGTCTTCGGCGACGGCGCTGAATTGGGAGGCGATGGATTCCTGGCGGTAGTTGTTGTACTGGGTCGCGAAGACGGGGTACAGGAGGACCAGGATGCCGGCGAGCAGCAGGATGGGGGGCGCGATGGCCAGGAGACGCCGCTTGAGGGGTATCTTCTTCTTGTCGGGCGCTTGGGTGCTCACGCTTTCTCCGTTCATTGCCGAGGCCGTGGAAGCTTGTCTGGTTACAGGGTAGTACCGCTTGGGGGTGGTTGGGGGCAACGCGAGGGGGGTGTGGACCCGCGGGTCCACACCCCCCTGTGTGTCGCTAGCTAGCGAGGATCAGGCGTCGGCCTGGTCCTTGCGGCGCTTGTTGGCCAGCGCGATCGCACCGGAGCCGCCCACGAGGAGGGCGCCAGCGCCGATCAGCACGCCGATGCCGGCAGCACCGGTCAGCGGCAGGTTGAAGCCACCGTTCTTCGGGACGTCCTTGACGGTCGTCGCGAGGGTGTACTCGTTGTCAGCGTCGGAGTTGGACTCGAGGACCTGGAAGGCGATCGGGCGGGTCTGGAGCTCGAAGCCTTCGGGGGCCTTGGTCTCGACGAGGCAGTACCAGCCGCGGTCGGCCTCGGCGACGGCAGCGTTGTTCTCCCAGTCGTTGTTGCGCAGGCCATCGATGGTGACCTCACCGTTGGCGTCGGTCGCGTAGGTTTCCTTGCCAGCGGGGCTCAGCTTCTTATCCAGGGTGGCGTCAACAGAGTCGAAGTTCTTGGTCGGGGTGGACTGAGGCGTGCACTTGTAGACCTCGAACTCGGCGCCTTCGAGCTTCTGGGTGTCGTCCTTGGCGTTGACCTTGGTGATCTTCACCTTGCCGAACTTGGAGACGACCTCGGAGTTCGGGTAATCCGGCGGGGGAACCTCGCCCGAGTTGGGCTTCCAGCCGTTGGAGGGGGCGTTGGGGAGCAGGATGGCCTTGTTCTTGAACAGGCCGTCGCTCTCCACCTTGTCCTTGACGGTGCCGGCCAGGTCCATCTGGACCTTGGTGTTGTCGTCCTTGCGGTTCTCGACCAGCTTCTGGCGGCCCGCAGCGGTGAACTCGGCGGTCCAGAACTTGGTCTTGCCGTCGGTGCCGTCAGCGGCGACCAGCGTGTAGTCGGTGCCCTTGGCCAGGGCGACCTCGCCGGTCTTGCCGTTGATGAGCTTCAGGGCGATGTTGGCCTCGGGCAGCTCCACGCGCTTGTCGTACTGGTCGACGACGTCGTAGTAGTCGAGGGCCTGAGCGGCGGGCACGTCAGACTTGATGGTGTAGGAGATGTCCGAACCAACGGCGGGGGTGTCCGCGTCGGCGACCGTCTTCTCGACGCCAGCCTTGGAGTTCTTCGGGTAGGCGTGGACGTCGTAGACCCACTTGTTGAGGTCGGTCGGGTGCGTCATGGGCACCGTGATGATGAAGGGCTTGGAGCCGACGTAGCCCGCGGGGGTCACGGTCTCGGTCACGACGTAGGCGCCGAGGGGGAGGCTGTCGAAGGTGGCCAGGCCGCCGCCGGCGGTCTCCTTCTCGACGGCAGTGTCAACGCCGTCAGCCTTCGCGGTGGCAACGTTACCGTTGAAGCCGGCGAGCTTTTCCCAGCCGGCCTGCGTGGTGAGGTCGACGTTGGTCAGCTTCTCGACGGTGAAGGTCGCACCGTCGAGGGGGGTGCCGGAAGCGTTGGCATCCTCGAGGCCGTTGCCGGCGGTGGTGCCGTTGGTGGCGTCCTTGACCAGCTTGTGGATGGTGATGGAGCCGGTCTTGGAGGTGTCGAGGTCGACCAGCGAGGGGGCGCGCTCGACGGTAGCAGCGAGGCCGAAGGCGGGGGCAGCCTGGGTCGCGGAGGTGGCGGCGGGCAGGGCCAGCGCGCCGGCGGCGACGGCGAAGGCTGCGAGCAGGCTCAGGCTGCGGCGGGTCTTCGTGGTGCTCATAGGTTTTCTTTCTCCTGTGTGTGTTTTCGGGAGTTTTTTCTGATGGTGGGTCGCCGTGGTCACGGGACCGCATGGGTGGCTCAGGCGTATGCCTTGCGCCTCTTGGTGGTGACCACGGTCATCACCATCGCCCCGGACATGAGCGCCGCTGCGACGCCGATGTAGGGGTAGATTCCGGTGCTGCCTGCCTTGGGCAGCTCGCCAACCTGGGTGTCCTTGACGACCAGTGTGGCCTTGCGGGTGCCGCCGACCAGGAGGCCCTGGGGGCCGGAGATGCCGGTGGCCTCGGAGGAGAACGCCTGGGCGGCGCTCGTGGCCCACTTGGCCTGGTCCCTCAGGTCGGCCGCAAGCTCAACGGTCGTGCCGGAGCCGTCCGGGCGGGCGGTGGTCAGCTTGAACTCGAGGGGCTGGGGCAGCAGGGAGTGTCCCGCGGGTGCCTTGGTCTCGACCAGCCAGTAGGCGGTGTCAAGATCGAGGTCGTTGACGCTCCAGTAGTATCCGTCGGTCGCGTTGGCCTGGGTCAGGGTCTTGACCACGGTGGCGTTCGCATCCGTGTTGGGGTTGGACTTGTAGATCGCGAACTCGGCGCCCTTCAGGGGGTACATGGCCGCGTTGTTCGGACCGATGTACTGGTTCGAGGCGTCCGCGAAGGTGGAGCCGGTGTTCTGCGTGCCGGCCTTCACGATCACGAAGTCGTGAGGGACAGTGGGGCCACAGGCCTTGTTGTTGGCCGTGCCGTCGGAGTCCTTGCCGTTCTCAGCCAAGACCTCGTTGAAGAGGCCCTTGCCGGGGGCGAACTCGTTGTTTCCGTTGACGGAGCAGGCCAGGTCGACCTCGTTGTAGCCGGCGGCCGCGGGGTTACGGGTGACCGCGAAGCGGATCCAGTATTCCTTCTTGGCACCGGGGGCCAGCTCGACGCCGTCGGTCAGCGTGTAGACGCCGCCGGTAGCGGTCGCGTCGGCCGCGGTGTCCAGGCCAGCCTGGGTTTCGGCGATCTTCGCGGACTGGATCTCGAGACCCTTGGCGAAGTCGGGCTTGTCGGTGAGCTTGCCGGTGTTGGCGGCCAGGGTGCCGTCGTTGGTGGCGACGATCTTGTAGTCCACGTTGAAGCTCGTGGCACCGCCAGCGCCGCCGTTCGTCACGATGGACTTCTCGACGCGCAGCTTGGGAGCCTGGTATTCGTTCACGAACGTACAGGTGATGGGGGCTGCCTCGTTGGACGCTGCGCCGCCGACGTTCTTGAAGTTGACGCCGCGCTCGGTCTTGGTCACGGCGACGTCTTCACCGATGCCGTTGACGCACTTGATGTCCTTGAGGTTCCACTTGTCCTCGCCGCCGGTGTTGATCTCCTTCTCCGTGATGGTGAAGTCGGAGTTGCCGACCTCGAAGGGGATGAACGTCGAGTCGTACTTCGCCTGGCCCTCACCGAAGGCGGTGGGGGTCAGCGACGCGAGCGTCTCGGCGGGCGCCATGTACTTGTTACGCGCCGGGGCGGACGAGGCCGTGGGGGCCGTGACGGACACGGTGCCGGTGGTCGCCGGAGTACGGTCAGTGTTGTCGTGCCAGGTGTCACCGGTCTCCACCGAGAAGCTGGCGGCCGGGATCGTCGGGTTGGCACCCGCCGGGTCCTCGACGGCCTTCGCAATGCGCACGCTTCGCTCCTCGGTGATGACGCCGTAGAGGCAGCCGTAGTTGACCGAGAGTTCCTGCGTGATGAAGGTGTCGGTGCGCTTGGCGTCCGCCGGAGGCGTCGCCGGGCAGTCCGCGGTGGGGATACTGTTGATGTTATCCGGGGTAATGAGCGTCCTGGGGTTGTTCGCGGGAGTGAAGCCCCAGAGCTGCAGGCGGTAGGTGCGGCCATTCTTCGTGAAGGTCTGGTCCGACGTCGTCTTCGTCAGCTTCACGTTGTCCCACACGTAGGGGTTCTCGTTGACGTTACCCTTCGCGCCGGGCCACGTGCGCGGCAGAACCTCGGGATGGGCGGTGCCCAGAGTGCTGGCGGGCTGCGCAGCGCCCTTGTTGTAGTACTGGCTGTACAGGTCGTAGTCGCCGTTACCCTCGCCCACGTACTTGACGCAGTACATGCGTCCGGACTGAGTCTCGGGCTTGTTGACGTAGCCCTTCGAGCGGTCGGAGGGGTCGACCGGGTCCGGCTCGTAGGCGGGGCCAATGAAGTTGCCGGAGGGCGTGCGGCCGGGGGTACCGTACTTACCACCCTCAAGGAGCCAGTCGCGGGGCCACTTGCCCTCGATCTGCTGGGTCGCGGGCCAGCCGTTGAGACCGAAGTCGGAGGAGCAGGTGCCCGTGCCAGGCTCGCCGGCCGTCTTCACGTAGGCGCCACCCTTGCGGTAGATGATCGTCGTCGCCAGGGTGTTGGACGTCTCCTGGTTGACGAAGGGGAAGTTCTCAGGCGTGCTGCCGACCAGGTCCGGGAGCGTAATATTTAGGCTCGAGTGCAGGAACTGCTTGACATTTGCACCGCCTCGAATCGGCAGGTTGTTGTGACGAATGGCGCCGAGCAGGAAGGTCTCGCCCGGCTGGACAGTGCCCGGGTCGTTAGGCTTGAAGCCGATGGCGGACTGGCCGTTCGCCCACAGCTTGGCGTCGCCACCTTTGTTCCACTTCGTGTATTGCGCGTCCATCCACTTTTCGCTGTCGTTTCTCTTCGCCGGATTCTCGTCCCACTTCCAGGGCCAGCCTCGAGTGATGTAGGTCCACAGATCATTGTTCTTGGCGAACGTGCCACCCAGCTGGGTGCCGACAGGCTTGTTGTCAGTAATCGGCTTGCCACCGTTGATGCCAGCTCGGGAGAAAGGGGTCTCCGACATTCCGGGCACGATGCCGTAGCGGATGAAGTTGTCAGGAAGGCTGGTGGTCGTATCCTCCGCGGACGCATTGACGAAGCCCGTTCCCATGTTGGCGCGAACGGGGCCCACCTCAATGCCGGTGGCGGCGGGCTCCTGGGCGGCCTGGGCAGCCTCGGGAGCGGCGACCTGAGAGGCGACCAGTGTGCTGGCCGCAGTAGCCACGACGGCCAGGGCGGCCAGGGCGCGGGTTGCGTACCCCGCTCGCGCATGCCGCGCGTGTCCTGCACATGCTCGACTCGTTGCCATTGATCGTTCTCCTCGATCCCTTGCTTCTGTGTTGTCCCGGTGGGATGTCCGGTTCAGTTTTTCCACAACCTTGATGACACCCAGCCTACGACGCGGTTACTGAAAAATGCAACCCGATTTTCACGACTTTCTTCGTGGCTTACGTTACAGACTAACAGTCAAGACACATTTCCGCAAGATTCTGCGATTCTACCAACTGGTATCAATTCAGATTATTACGACGAATATCGCTATTTGGTTATTTTTAACGGCTGGAAACAAATAACATCGCGGAACTATACAGAGCTTGACACCCTACACAAGATCGGCACCACAAGGCCTTTCATACCCCACACCCGACCCCCGGACGCCCGGCCGGACGCCCGGACGCCACCCGACCCCCCTTCACCGCCCCACCCCAAAAGTCGCACGTAATTCGGCTACCCGAAAAATCAACACCGCCCACAAACGTTGCAATCCCAACGGTCTAGTTTCAAAGTTTGAAAGGTTTACATGGAATTATGTGCGACATTTCCGGGCAACCACGGCCAACGGTGCCCGCACACGCCCGCCCAGACCAGGCCTCGTACCCGACGACCGCCCACGCCCAGCCCACGCCTCGCCCACACCCCCCTTCACCACCCCACCCCAAAAGTCGCACGTAATTCGGCTACCCGAAAATTCAACACCGCCCACAAACATTGCAATCCCAACGGTCTGATTTCAAAGTTTGAAAGGTTTACATGGAATTATGTGCGACATTTTTCGGCAACCACGCCCAACGGTGCCCACACACGCCAACACGCCAACACATGCCAACGCAGCTCCGCACTACCAAACCCCAGGGCGCCCGCCACCGCGCCCCGGCCTCGTCACGCGCGAGCACCCACACACCTGCACAATAGGGCGCATGGATCTACGCCCTGTCGCCCTCGTGCCCGTCACCGCCTACGACCCGTCGCGCCCGACTCCCGCCGCCATCGTCTCCGGCGAGGTCGCCGCGCACGACGCGCCGCACCCCCTGTCGGTCTTCGACATGTTCCGCATCGGGATCGGGCCCTCCTCGTCGCACACGGTGGGGCCGATGCGCGCGGGCCTGGCCTTCACGACGGAGCTGACGGCGCTGAAGCCGCCGTCGCACATCACGATTGACTTGTTCGGGTCGCTCGGCGCGACGGGCCGCGGACACTCGACGGACCGCGCGGTGCTCCTGGGCCTGGCGGGCTACGACCCGGAGACGGTGGACATCCACACGGTGGAGGCGATCCTCCCGACGCTGGCGAGCACGGGAACCCTCACGCTACCCTCGGGCACGCGCTTGCCCCTCAGCGTCACTGACGACATCCGTTTCGTCCCGCGCACGGTCCTGCCCTACCACGTGAACGCGCTGACGATCACCGCGAGCGACGGCGACGGCGACACGATCCTCCAGCGCACCTATTACTCAGTAGGCGGCGGCTTCGTCATGCTACAGACGAACGACGACCCCCAGCATCCCGAGGTTTCCTCCCTCGCCTCCAGCCAGGCCGGCGTCGGCATCGACGTTCCCGCGCCGCACCCCTTCGCGTCGGGCGCGCAGCTGCTCGCCCAATGCGAGGCGTCGGGCCTGAGCGTCGCCGAACTGGTGCGCGCCAACGAGGAGGCGGTGCGCCCCCGCGAGGCCGTCAACGCCTACCTCGACCGCATCGCCGACACGATGTTCGACTGCGTGGACGCGGGCACGTCGGCGGCAGGCATCCTCCCGGGCGGCCTCGACGTGCCGCGCCGCGCCCGCGCGCTGGCCGGCAAGCTCGCGCGGCGCCTGACGGGTACGCCCGTTTCTATGGACGAGGCCGGGGCCTCCCAGGGCGGTCACGCGTCCTCTTCGGGGACGTCCGAGGCGCGGGCGTGGGCCGCCACAACAGCCGATCCCATGCGGGCCATGGACTGGGTGAACCTGTTTGCCCTGGCCGTCAACGAGGAGAACGCGGCGGGCCACCGCGTCGTGACCGCACCGACGAACGGCGCGGCGGGCGTGATCCCGGCGGTCCTGGGCTACCTGGTGACGCACTGCCCGGAGACGGGTTCGACGCCGGGCGTGGCGGCGGGGCCCTCGACGGACGATGGCGCGGTCGCGCCGCTGTGCCACATTCGCATGACACGTGACGCGGTGTCTTGTTGCAACCCCGCGGAGGGCGCGGATTCCGAGGACGCGGCCCAGGCCTCGTCCCACCCGTGTGCCGCCCAGCGTCGCGCCCTCGTGCACGAGTTCCTGCTGGCCGCCACGGCGATCGGCGCCCTCATTAAGACGAACGCGTCCATCGCGGGCGCGGAGGTCGGCTGCCAGGGCGAGGTCGGGTCGGCCTCGGCGATGGCGGCGGCGGGCCTGGCGCAGGCCCTCGGCGGTACCCCGCAGCAGGTGGAGAACGCGGCGGAGATCGCGATGGAGCACTCGCTGGGGCTCACGTGCGACCCGGTGGCGGGCCTCGTGCAGGTGCCGTGCATCGAGCGCAACGCGATCGCGGCCGTCAAGGCAATCAACGCGGCGCGCATGGCCCTGTGGGGCGACGGCCGGCACACGGTGAGCCTGGACGTGGTCATCGAGACGATGCGCCAGACCGGCAACGACATGCTCTCGAAGTACAAGGAGACCTCGGAGGGCGGCCTGGCCGTCAACGTCGTCGAGTGCTAACCGCGCCGCCGAGCCACCGAGCCGCCCCAAGCCACCGAGCCGCCCCGAGCCACCCAAAAGTCGCACGTAATTCGATTGTTTAAATTTTCAACAAAGCCTAGAAACGTTGCAATTCCAACAATGCCAATTCAAAGTTTGAAAGGTTTACATGGAAATTACGTGCGACATTTTTGGGAAACCATCCCCCTGACTGGGTGAGGCAAAGTCATGACTGACAGACACCCGCACACCCTCCCCCCTAAAAGTCGCACGTAATTCGATTGCTTAAACATTCAACAAAGCCTAGAAACGTTGCAATTCCAACGATGTCAATTCAAAGTTTGAAAGGTTTACATGGAAATTACGTGCGACATTTTTGGGGAACCATCCCCCTGACTGGGCGAGGCGGAGCCATGACTGGCGGACGCCCAGAAGCCCCCCCAAGCCACAAGCACCACCGCCAAGCGGCGAGCGCTACTGACAAGCCCAACCCCTCCCCTACCGGCACCACGTCTACACAGAATGTCAAATAGATTACGCACCACGCAAACACCGAGAAATAGGCTGATAGACCGGCACTAATAGGACCCTTTGACTATCCGATTACTCCGAAAACCACCCTGCTGTGACAAATGTTTGCAGGTGCTCACCAACACAGCTAGCATGGCAATCAGTTAGTTTGGCGATAACCACGGGGGCGCAGGCTTCCCCGGCACGACGGAGTAGGCATGGGACTCGAGGCAGCACACAACCGAGACTCCTCGCGCGGCAGCAACCGCGCGGCCGGGCACACAACAGGCACACGCGCGCGCCTCTCCCCAACGCCCGGGCACACACCCGGCACGCAGCCGACCGGCGCCACTCAAGCACGCGCAGCCCACCCAGCGCCCACACATCGAGTCCTACGAACCCTGGCCGGAACGTGCGTGGCGGCGCTGACGGTAGGAGGCCTCGTCGTGGCGCCCCCGAGCGCCCCGCCCGCGCAGGCCGCCCAGGAGCCCGAGGGCGCGGCAACCTTCACGATCAACAACGTCGCCTCGATCTTCACGGACTCGGTCGTCAACAATTCGCCCACCGAGCGCACGTACCCGTTCATCGACCCCAGTGACGAGCCGGGCGTGTGGGACTACAACTTCCGCCGCCTGGTCTACTACGGCACGGTCGAAGATACGCGCAACCAGGTGGACCGATACGCCTACATGGAGACCTACAAGCCGAACATGTGGTCGCGCGACGGCTGGGTCAAGCCCCTGGACCAGTGGGGGCCGTGGCCGGGAGGCTCGCTGCAGGACGGGACAGGCTGGAAGCGGGCCCAGTGGCTGGAATCCTCCCTGGCGTCGCAGGGCTACTGGAGCTACACGACACGCTCGCTGCCGTGGGGCGAAAACCCCGCAGACAACGGCGTCATCTTCTACAACAACGAGACCACCGTCCAGGGCAAGATCGCGCCGTGGAAGCAGACGGCGATGGGCTTCCAGCCGGCCACGCCGGGCACGGTCGCGGCCGGACAGCCATTCCTGCTGGGCACGCTGCGCAACAATAACCTGCCTATCTACAACAATCTGGAACGAGGCACGGGCAGGCAACAGAAGACGCTGACCGATGTGGGTCCTCAGCGTTTCTTCCACGGGGACCTGAACCTGCGCATCCAGGGTGACGGTTTCGCCATGCAGGGGGCGATCCCGTGGGACGTTGAGGAGTCCCAGGACGACACGGAGACGACGGTCGTGCCGCACGCGGGCGGCGCCTACACGGTGGTGGCCAACAGCGTGTGCGACACGAACCCTGACGGATCGGTGGCCGCGAACGGTAGCCGCCGCAAGATCAGGGGCAAGTTCACGGGTCCGGCACGCCTCTACAACCCGGAGGGCCGCAATACCGACCAGTGGCTGACAGGTAAGACCGTGTGCGCCCAGCACGTCGGCGCTGGCAACGGCACGCACGACCTGTACAACAAGGGGCAGAAGGGCCACATCAACCAGACCGCGGGCTGGGCGAAAGCGCAGCGCGCGGAGAACGACTGGCCGGACGCCGTCGATATCTCCCTGCGCACCCCGGCCTCGAACGACACCGTCTCAATCTCGACGTCTACCCTCCCCGAATCCGTGTGGGAGAAGGACGGGATCCGCTACCGCATGACGATCTGGGGCTTCACGGACAACGGCCGCAGCGCCTCGTGCCCGGCCGCTCCCCCGGAGGGTGCCCAGCCGGTGACGTCCATGAGCACACCGGAACTCAACATGAGCTTCGCGTGTCTGTACGCCTCGATCACGCAGGAACGCTACGTGCGCATCCACAAGGTCATCACCACGGACGGTGGCCGCACCTACGCGACCCAGCCGTCGGCGACCTTCACCTCCACGGCCACCCGCGACGCGGTTGACGCGCCGGCCGGTGCCACGGCCTCGTCGACGACCCCGGACGGCACCGCGGTCTCCGGCTGGGTCCAGGACGGCTCCTTCAACCAGACCATCACCCCCACCGGGGTCGGCGCGGACAAGAAGGGGTCCATGGCCTCGTACCAGGCGTTCCTGGTGGGGCACTCGGACTTCACGATCACGGAAAGCGGCGTGACCCCGGACGACCCCGACGAGCAGTGGACGCTTGAGTCGATCTCGTGCGTCAACGGCGCGGACGAGGCCGTGGCCGCGACCGTGGACACCGACGCGAAGAGCGTGAATTTCGCGGGCGTCGGGGCGGTGGCGAGCGCGGCCGCGCAGACGATTGACTGCACGTTCACGAACCACGCGAAGAGCGCGAACGTGAGCGTCAAGCAGGAACTCGTGGCGAACGGGGGCAATGGGCCGGTGACCTTCGACGTGGATTACAAGGTGACCGCGACGAATAGCGGGTCGCTAGATGCGGACACGGGTGCCCTGCAGGTCGCGCCCGGTTTCCCCTCCAGCCTGACGATCAACTCGGTGCGCGTGGCCGCCACGCAGGAGGGCTTGGAGGCGGGGACCGAGCTGGCCGCCGCGGGCGGGCGCTACCAGATCACCGACGGCGACCCGCTGCCCGCGAACTCGTCGCGCGAGTACTGGGTGCGCGTCAACGTGACGCGCTCGGAAGCGGCGAACGTGGACGAGTCGCGATTCTCGTGCCGCTACCTGGGGCCGCCGCGCTCTGGGTATGGCCTGTACAGCGAGGTCATCGCCGCCGCGAACCGTGATTCGGACGGCACCGATAACAACAAGGCGTGCGCCCCCGTGCGCGTGCGCACCGTGATCATTGCCAAGGCCGGCCGCCAGTTCACGAACCTCCAGTGGCCCGAAATCGCCAACGAGTACGTGGACGCGCAGGGCTACTCCTACTACCCGCTGTCCGGGTCCGAGTTCGCGATCTACGACGTGGACCCGCGCGTCGACGGGTCTGCCACCCCGGTCGTCACCCTGGATTCGTCGAACGTCACCGACTGGCAGTACTACTGGAAGGTGACGACGCTGGCGACGGATAAGAAGTACTGGCTGGTTGAGACGAAGGCCCCCGACGGCCACCTGCTCCTGCCCCAGCCGATCCCCTTCACCCTGTCGGCGCAGCTGGGCGACGGCACGGGCACGAACGTCATGCCCGACACCGAGATCTTCGACCAGAACAAGTGGACGAAGGCCTCCGTCCAGGTCTACAACTCCGGCTACAACGACCTGAGCCTGGACGTGCAGGGCATGATCGTCGACGGCAAGTTCATGGCCACCATCATGGTCGCTGACCGCGAGGCACCGGTCCTGCCGAACTCGGGCGGCCCCGGCCTGTACCCGTACCTGGCGGCGTCGGCGGCGTTCCTCGCTTCCTCGCTGGCGGCTCGCCGCGCGGCCCGCAGGAGGGTCGCAAGCTGACGCGAGACGATGACGCGCAGCCCGCAGGAGGGTCGCAAGCTGACGCGAGACGATGGCGCACAGCCCGCAGGAGGGTCGCAAGCTGACGCGAGACGATGACGCGCAGCCCGCAAACGCGCCGCCTGACGGCGGTCGTTGCGGCCGGGCGCGGGCACGTTACCTAAGGCTGGTACCCCGGCTACGCGGGTGTACTGACTGAGGCTGGTACCCCGGCTACGCGGGTGTACTGACTGAGGCGGGTGTACCTTCTGACGCGGGCCCACCGCCTGACGGCGGGCGTTGCCTGCTACTGTGCGCCTCTCCGCACACTCGTTACTCGCACGGGCGGGGGCACTGCGGGATAAACCCGCAGCGCCCCCGCCCGCCCCGATCCGGCAACCCTCATCCGGCGTCCGTCACTCCATGGCCAGTGCCTCCGAGGGGCTGACCTTCGCGGCGCGGCGTCCCGGCAGCCACGAGGCGACCAGCGCACTCAGCACAGCGACGAGGCCCACGCCGACCAGCTGTAGCCACGGCACACTCAGCACGGGGGTGGCCCCCTCAATCGGCAGGCTCATGACGCCAACCCATCCGAAGGCCACGCCCATGCCGACGCCGATGAGCGCGCCGGTCAGCGACAGGAACAGCGCCTCAAGCGCCAGGAGGCTCTTCATCTGTCGGCGAGTCAGGCCCAGCGCCCGCAGCAGCCCGTTCTCGCGGGTGCGTTCGGCGACCGACAGGGACAGCGTGTTGGCCACGCCCACCAGGGACACGAGGACGGACACGCCGAGCAGCCCGACGAGGATGAGCATCAGCTGGTCGATGATCTTCGTGTACATCTGGCGCTCCAGCGCGGAGCCGTTGACGCTCAGATGCGAGTCCTTGAGCAGCGCGCTCTGGACGGCCTCGGCGTCGGCCCCATCGGCCATCTTGATGATGACGGCCTGGCGCTCGGGCGTGGCGATGGATCGCAGGGTCTTCTCCGACACCAGGGCCTCGTGATCGCTGACGTTCTTGCTGTGCACGGCGCTCAGCTCGACGCACGTGTCGGCGCACAGGCGCAGGGTCTGCCCGGCCATGGCCTCGTCCGCGACGCCGACCTGCTCGTCGCCCAGCTGAGTGACGGCCGAGTGTGCGACGCCCGCGTAGTCGGGTTCTCCGGTGATCATGACCGACGAGGCCTGGGCCTCGTCCTCCGAGCCCGCTCCCTCACCGGGGGCGTAGGCGGGCGCGCCCGAGGTGGTCGTCAGAGTCCCGGAGGCGGCGTACTGGTCGGCGGTGGCGGCGACGCCGTCGGTGGCCGCGATGGCGGCCTGCTGGTCATCGGTGAGCTCTCCGGAGGTAGATACGGCCATGAGGTCGAAGGGACGCGCATCGTTGACGGCGTTAGTCAGCGTGGTGCGCACGGAGGCGGCGCCGACCATGATGGTGACGACGAGGGTCACGCCGATGATGATCGCGGTGCCGGTCGCGGAGGTGCGGCCGGGGTTGCGCATCGTGTTCTCGCGGGCCATGGCGGACAGGGTGCCCGGGAAGACGGCACCGAACGCGCGGGTGAAGGCGGGCAGCAGCACGGAGGCGACGAGCAGCGCTCCGAGGAGCGCCAGAAGCGACCCGCCGAAAGCCCCGAGGAATTTCGTGCCGCTACTATCCGAGTGCCACGCAGCCGCGACGCAAGCGCAGCCGACGACCGCGATGAGCGCGCCGATGACGAAGCGCACGGTATGCTTCTTCCGGGTGCCGGCCCCGGCCTCGTTCACGGGGGCGAGGGCGGCGACGGGCGCGACGCGGGAAGCGGCGCGAGCCGGGAAGACGCCAACCAGGGTCGTGAACAGGGTGGCACCCAGCCACGTGAGGGCAAGCTGCCAGACGGAGGCACCCGCAAGCGCAGCGACGACGCTAGAGGCCAGGCCGGTGCCCGCCTCCGCGAGCGCGCCAATCAGCCAGCCGAGCGCGACGCCAATCGCCGACGAGATCGCTCCGATCGCGAGGGCTTCGCGGGTCACGAGCGAGCGGACCTGTCGCCTGGTCGCTCCCAGCGTGCGCAGCAGCGCCAGCTCGCGGGTGCGCTGGGTGAGCACCACTCGGAACGTGGAGGAGACGACGATAGAGGCCACGAGCGCCGCGATCGCCGGGAAGATCAGCATGATTCCCATCGTCATGGATGCTCCCAGGCGCGCCTGGTCGAGGTCGTCCTGGATTGCCTTGTGCACGGCGGTGACGCTCACGCCCGAGATGCCACTGAGCGCAGAGTTTGCTCTCGCCACCCATTCGTCCTGGGTGGCGCTGGGAGGGTTTGCGTTGCTGTCCGTATCCGCTCCGGACGTCGCGACGATGAACCGGCCGGACGCGGTCGTCCCGAAGATCGCGGAGAAACCGCCGTCGGTCACGTAGCTGGCGGGGATGCCCATGCTGATCGTGTTCGAGCGGGTGGTGCCGACGACGGTGAGGGTGCGGTAGTCGCCCTCGGCGAATCCTGCGCGCACGCGGACGGTGTCGCCGACCGTCACCGAGAGGGCCGAGGCCGTGTGCTCGGGGATGGTGATCTGGTCGTCGGCGGTTGGCTTGCTTCCGGCGCTCAGGTCGAGGTCGGCGAAGGGCTTGGGGGCCAGCGGCGAGACGTAGAGCTGGCCGCGCGTCGCGTCGGTCTGGGCGTCGGCGGGCCACTGGGCCATGTGCTTGATGGCGGTGACGCCGCTGGTTGCTGCCAGGGCTTTTTCGGCGCTTTCGATGGCGCCTTCGGGCGCGTCCTTATCTTGAGAGACGACGATCGTGCCGCCCCGGTACTGGTCGTAGACGCTGGAGGTCAGGCCCGAGGTCATCGCCGTCATGACGATGAGAGTGATCGCGATGAAGGCCGTGGAGATGGCGACGGCCAGGCCGGTGGAAATGTATCGGCGGCCGTGGGAGCGCAGGTTGGCGCTCAGGAGTGAGTGTGTTGCAGACATGAGGTGAGCCTTGGGAGATGTGAGGGGACGCGAGCCCCTCCAGTTGGAGTATGCGAGTTCTCGCGGAACTGCGACGTGCAGGTACGCGCGTGTTAGCGGCGTGGAGGTGGGTTCCTCGGAGGGCGCGGTTGTTCAGCGCAGCGCCGAGGTCAGGGTGTCGGCGGTGATGTCGCGCAGGTCGGAGACGATGCGTCCGTCGCGGCACACGAGGACGCGGTCCGCATAGGCGGCGGTGGCGGTGTCGTGGGTGACCATGATGACGCTCTGGCCGAGTTCGTCGACGGCGCGGCGCAAAAGGTCCATGACCTCGTCAGTGGAGTGAGAGTCGAGGTTGCCGGTGGGCTCGTCCGCGACAATGACGGCGGGGCGGCTCATAAGGGCGCGGGCGACGGCGACGCGCTGCTGCTGTCCGCCGGACATCTCGGAGGGGCGGTGGCTCAGGCGGTCCGCGATGCCCAGGGAGTTCACGATGAGGTCGAACCATTCCTTTTCGGGGGCGGCTCCGGCCAGGCGCATGGGCAGGAGGATGTTGGCGCGGGCGTCCAGGGTGGGCACCAGGTTGAAGGACTGGAACACGAAGCCGATGCGGTCGCGGCGCAGCTTGGTCAGCGCGGTGTCTTTGAGGGCGGTGATGTCGGTGTCTTCGACGAAGACGTGCCCGGAGGTGGGGGCGTCGAGGCCGGCGAGGATGTGCATCATCGTGGACTTGCCGGAGCCGGAGGGGCCCATGATGGCGGTGAATTCGCCGGCGCCGAAGCCGACGCTCACGTCGTCGAGGGCACGCACCTGCGCGTCGCCGCTTCCGTAGATCTTGGAGACGCCCTGGAGTCGGACGATGGACGAGGCCGGGGCCTCCTGGGTGGCCACGGGGGCCTGCGCGATTGTCGTGTTCGTGTTCATGCATCCATCGTGCGCCTGCGGTGCGCGTCACCGCTACGGAGGTTTCCCCTGATTCATCCCCGAGACCACCCGGGGTCGTCTCGGGGGCGCTCCTCCCACCCTAGGGGTGCGACCGGAATTCCCGTGCTATGTGCTTGCGGGGCCAGGGCGGGGCTGCGGGCCTGGCTGCGGGCCTGGCTGCGGTGCCTGGCTGCGGGGCCTGGCTGCGGGGCCTGGCTGCAGCACCCAGGAGTGATGGCAGACACACATACCCAAAATCTCGCACGTAATTTCCCTTGGTCAGTTTTTAATTAGCCCCACAAACGTTGCAATTCCAACGGTCTGAATTCAAAGTTTGAAATAGTCGCGGGGGAATTACGTGCGAAATTGCCGAGCGCACAATAGCCGCGCTGGCCCGACTGCAGCACCCAGGAGTGATGGCAGACACACATGCCCAAAATTTCGCACGTAATTTCCCTTGGTCAGTTTTTAATTAGCCCCACAAACGTTGCAATTCCAACGGTCTGAATTCAAAGTTTGAAATAGTCGCGGGGGAATTACGTGCGACATTTTTGGGGAACCATGCCGAGGCCGGGGCAGAGCAGGCAGACGAACGCTAGGCCGCCGTGCGCATCAAGGAGGCCGCCGGGCGCATCAAGGAGGGCACCGGAGGGAACGGAGGGCACGGGCGGGCTTCGAGATCGACCACTCCGAGCGAAGCTCGCGTGTGGCGATCTCGCGGGCGGCCGGGCCCGACGGCGCCCGGAACACCCGTGGCGCCCGACAGCGACTAGGACTCGGAGACCTCGCCGCGCGGCTCGCGCAGGGCCAGGCCGCGGTATCGGTTGATGGCGGCACCCACGTCGATGAGGCGCGGGCGCGCCAGGAACGCCGGGTAGGGGCGGGCGCCGAACTTGCAGACGGCGTCCAGGCCCTCGGAGGCGAGGCGTCGGCCGAGCTTGGCCATGAGCTCGGGCATCGACTGCTTGCCGGCCATCTCCTCGAGGACGCCGCGCACGCACCAGGCGATGGCCTCGGCCTGCCCGGGGTCGACGACCCCGGCGACGTCGGAAATGTCGACGGTCGACCGGTCGATGGTCAGCACAGAAGTGCCCGAGGCCTTGGTGCGCGGGCGGTCCACGCGGGCCTTCGCGGACGGCACGCGGGGTGCGGCCTCCCAGCTGGTGGGCGCGTCGGTGCGGGGGCGCGGCAGGTCGGCGACGACCTCGCGCGCGCGGGAGGTGACGTCGAGGCAGCGGTAGTTGTCCATCATGAGGACCCGGTCGGCGGCGTCGAGGAACGCGCCGGAGCCGCCGACGACCATGATGAGGGAGATCCCGGCCTCGGTGAGGGAGGTGACGCGATCAACGAGGGGCGTGATGGGTTCCTTCTCGGCGGCGACGAGGTCGCGCATGCGGGTGTCGCGAATGAGGAGGTTGGTGGCGGAGGTGTCTTCGTCGATGAGGAGCGTGCGCGCGCCCAGCTCGAGGGATTCGATGATGGAGGCGGCCTGCGAGGTTGAGCCGGAGGCGTTCTCGGTGGAGAAAGACGTGGTGTCGGCGCCGCCGGGCAGGTGGGTGATGAACGGTGAGATGTCGACGCCGGTGACGGCTCGGCCGTCGGCGGCGCGCACCTTCGTGGCGGTGGGGTCGGTGGCGACGAGTTCGCGGCCGTCGCCGGGCACGTGCGCGTAGACGCCTTGGGCGATTGCCTCCAGGAGGGTGGATTTGCCGTGGTAGCCTCCGCCCACGATGAGGGTGAGGCCCGGGGGGATCGCCATGCCGGTGACCTCGCCGGCGTGGGGCAGGGTGACGGTGGCGCGCAGTGTCTCAGGCGCACTGAAGGCGACGACGCCGTCGCCGGCGAGGGGGGCCTCGGACACGCCGGAGCGGCGCGCGAGCATGGCCTCGTCGGCGACGAAGGACACCCACCCGCGCTCCTCGAGGATTCCCTGGAGGGCGCGGTAGTCCTCGTAGGCGGCGACGTGGGCGAGGAGGCGGGAACGCTTGCGGGTGGTGGCCGGGTCCTCGGACACGAAGTCGAAGCAATCCATGACGATGTTAGGCACGTCCACGTCGAAGAGGCGAGCGGCGCTCTTGCCGAGGATCGTACGTCCGCGCGCGGGGAGCTTGACCTGGAAGCGGACTTCGACGCGGTCGGGCAGGACGGTCGCGTAGGAGCGCTGGAGGATGAGGGCGCCGGCGCGGGCGATCGTCACGTCGCGCGCGCCGCGGGCGCGGATGGCCTCGTCGAAGGAGCGGGCGATGAAGTCCGCGGCGGCGAGGCGGGCGTCGGACGAGGCCAGGGTGGCCTCGGGCAGTCCCATGGCCTCGGGCCGTGCCCAGGCTCGCAGGGACGAGGGCGGGGCGTAGGGGTCCGCTTGAACGTGGTCGATCGCGAGGGTGAAGTCGCCATAGTCCCACGAGCCGAGGGCGTTCTTGTAGAAGCCGTAGGGGCGACCATCCGCGTGGCGGAGCTGGTCGAGGAGGTCAGCGTCGGTTCCGGAAATCGAGCGCGAGGGGGCTTCGTATCGGGGAGTCATGCCTTTAAGAATACAGGCGGAGCCTGCGGGAACGGCATCACCGTTCCTACAGGCTCCGGGGTGTGAGGAGTCAGCGCTGTCGCATGAGTCTCACAGTGGCGTCAGTCAAGGATTCTGACAATGATCGCCACGAAAACGAGGAAGAATATGAAGCTCGTTGCAATGATCGTGACAATCTTCGAGGCCTTCGTGACGGTGAGGATCGGAGGCGGGGCACCCATCCGCTTGGCCTTCGAGTGATTGATAATTGCCCAGATCATCGCCGGGATCGTCAGAATGATAGGTGCAAACATGTAGCTCACCACCGACAGGACCATCGCGATGATCGCCTGGGTCCGCATGCTGTCGAATTCGCCGGACATCGCCGATGAGTACATCGGGGAGCCATAGACGGGCTGGCCGTAGCCGCCCTGTCCGTAGCCCGGCTGGCCGTAGGCACCCTGTCCGTAGGCGCCCTGGTCGTAGGCGCCCTGTCCGTAGCCCGGCTGACCGTAGCCGTCCTGGCCGTAAGCCTGCTGAGGGGCCTGACCGTAGGCCGACTGGCCGTACCCGCCCTGTCCGTAGGCCGACTGGCCGTACCCGCCCTGTCCATACCCAGCCTGAACGTAGCCAGCCTGGTCGTACGCTGCACCGATGGCCTGGCCGTCAGGGGCCTGCCCATACGCAGACCCGGAAGCGTAGGGGTAAACGGGGTCGCTCACAATCGTCTCCATATGATGCCGTTGACTATGACGGACCACATCCTAGCAGCGAGGGAAGGAAAGGCGCGGGCCCGGGGAAACCAGACGTTTCCCCGGGCCCGCGCCTGTCAAGCGTCATCAGTGGGAGGATGCTGCCGCGCCGATAAGACCGAAGAGCAGGAAGAGCAGGAAGCCACCGACGAGGAACACGATGTGAATGATCGCGCAAATCTTCGCGGTCGAACGAGCACCCTCCACGTCGCTCATCACGTCCATCGGGGCGCCGTACATCTGGGCATCCTGCACCAGCTTGTTACCCCAGATCCACATGCCACCAGAGAGGAAGAGGCCGCCAAACAAGAAGCTCAGGAACGACAGCAAGCGCACCGTCGACGCGTTCGAACGCAGACTCTGCACCGCCGGGTTCATGGCGTAGACGCCCGGCTGGCCGTAGGCCGCCTGGCCATAGCCCTGCTGGGGTGCTTGGCCGTATCCGGGCTGGCCGTAGGCCGCCTGGCCATAGCCCTGCTGGGGTGCTTGGCCGTAGGGGCCCTGGTCGGCGGGGCCCTGCTGCATGTAGGGGTTAACAGGATCGCTCATGGGAAACTCCAAATGGATGTGTCGTAAATGCAGGATTCATCCTAGCGCACGACTCGCACGAATCAACGAGGCCGTGGCCAATTCCTCCTTGACGGGCAGGTGAGCGGCGGCCCGAGCACCATCCCCGCCTCGCCTCAACGCGCCCCGGCCTCGTCCCGCGCGCACAAAACGGCGCGGGGGCCGGCTTCCCGACCCCCACGCCACCCGACAAACGGGCGCCACGTCACAGCATGCAGGACACGCAGCCCTCAACCGCCGTGCCCTCCAAGGCCATCTGGCGCAGGCGCATGTAGTACAGAGTCTTGATGCCCTTCCTCCACGCGTAAATGTAGGACTTGTTCAGATCACGCGTCGTCACCGTGTCCGGGTAGAACAACGTGAGCGACAGGCCCTGATCCACGTGCTGGGTGGCCACCGCGTAGGTGTCGATGATCTTCTCCGGGCCGATCTCGTACGCGTCCTGGTAGTACTCCAGGTTCTCGTTCGTCATGTACGGTGCCGGGTAGTAGACGCGGCCGATCTTGCCTTCCTTGCGGATCTCCACGCGGGACACGATCGGGTGAATCGACGACGTCGAATTGTTGATGTACGAGATAGAACCCGTCGGCGGAACCGCCTGCAGGTTCTGGTTGTACATGCCGTACGTGGCGACGTCGGCAGCCAGGGCCTCCCAGTCTGCCTGGGTCGGGACCTTGATGGACGAGGCGGCGAGCAGCTCGCGGCACTTGTCCGTGGTGGGAGCCCACTCCTCGTCGATGTACTTACGGAAGAACTCGCCCGACGCGTAGGTCGAGTCCTCGAAGCCCTCGAAACGCTCCCCGCGCTCGCGCGCGATCGTGCACGAGGCCTTGATGGCCTCGAACAGGACCGTCATGAAGTACATGTTCGTGAAGTCCAGCGCCTCCTCGGACCCGTAGTGCACGTGCTCGCGCGCCAGGTACCCGTGCAGGTTCATCTGGCCCAGGCCGATCGCGTGGCTCATCGCGTTGCCGCGCGCAATCGACGGCACCGAACCGATGTCCGACAGATCCGACACAGCCGTCAGGCCGCGGATCGCCATCTCGATCGTCTTGGAGAAGTCCGGGGAATCCATGGTCTTCGCAATGTTGAGCGAACCCAGGTTGCAGGAGATGTCCTTGCCGACGTGCGAGTATGACAGGTCGTCGTTGTAGGTCGAGGCCTCGGACACCTGCAGGATCTCCGAGCACAGGTTCGACATGGTGATGCGACCCTTGATCGGGTTCGCCTTATTCACCGTGTCCTCGAAGACGATGTAGGGGTAGCCGGACTCGAACTGGATCTCCGCGATCGTCTGGAAGAAGCGACGAGCGTTGATCTTGCGCTTGTGGATACGGCCGTCATCCACCATCTCGTGGTACTTCTCCGTCACCGAAATCTCGGAGAAGGGCACGCCGTACACGCGCTCCACGTCGTAGGGGCTGAACAGGTACATGTCCTCGTTCTTGCGGGCCAGCTCGAACGTGATGTCCGGGATGACGACGCCCAGGGACAGCGTCTTGATGCGGATCTTCTCGTCCGCGTTCTCACGCTTGGTGTCCAGGAACTGCATGATGTCCGGGTGGTGCGCGTGCAGGTACACGGCACCCGCGCCCTGACGCGCGCCCAGCTGGTTCGCGTAGGAGAAAGAGTCCTCGAGCAGCTTCATGACGGGCACGACGCCGCTGGACTGGTTCTGAATCTTCTTGATCGGGGCACCCGACTCACGCAGGTTCGTCAGCTGCAGGGCGACGCCGCCGCCGCGCTTGGACAGCTGCAGCGCGGAGTTGATGCCGCGCGCGATCGACTCCATGTTGTCCTCGATGCGCAGCAGGAAGCAGGAGACCAGCTCGCCGCGCGCCGCCTTGCCGGCGTTGAGGAAGGTCGGGGTGGCGGGCTGGAAGCGGCCCGTCATGATCTCATCGACGAAGCTGCGAGCCAGCTCAATATCGCCGCGCGCCAGGTACAGCGACACCATGGCAACACGATCCTCGAAGCGCTCCAGGTAGCGCTTACCGTCGAAGGTCTTGAGCGTGTACGACGTGTAGTACTTGAACGCGCCCAGGAACGTCGGGAAACGGAACTTGTGGGCGTATGCCTGCTTGTACAGCTCCTTCACGTCCGCGAAGTCGTACTGGTCGAGCACATGCTGCTCGTAGTAGCCCTCGTCCACCAGGTACTTCAGCTTCTCCTCCAGGTCATGGAAGAACACCGTGTTCTGGTTGACGTGCTGGAGGAAGTACTGGCGAGCGGCCTTACGGTCCGCGTCGAACTGGATGTGTCCGTTCGCGTCGTACAGGTTAAGCTGCGCGTTCAGCGCGTGGTAGTCAAGCTCCGGCGAGGGAGCTTCCTCTACGCCTGTGTCGGTGTAGTTTTCTGCCAAAACTGTTCCAGTCCTTCGCGAACTCTGGAGACATCCTCGGGCGTGCCGAGGAGCTCGAACTTATACATGTGGGGGACCCCCAGCTTGGCCGCGATGATGTCGCCCGCGATGCAGTAGGCCTTGCCGAAGTTGGTGTTTCCCGACGAGATGACGCCCCTGCACAGGACTCGATTGTCGGGGTCATTGAGGAACCTGATGACCTGCTTGGGCACCGCTCCCTTGATATTTCCACCGCCGTAGGTGGGCACGATGAGCACGTACTCGTCGGTCACGCGCAGGGGTTCATCCTTGGGAAGCAACGGGATTCGCGCCGCCGGGAGGCCGAGTTTTTCGACAAAACGGCGGGTGTTGCCCGTCGCCGACGAGAAGTAGACGACGCTGCCCATGGTGTTCCTTCCGACTTGTCGGGACGGTGAGCTTCTAGTGTCTCACTGACGAGGCCTGGGCGGGGGCGCCTCGGTCGCGTGTCCCCGTGTGGGATGGTCGACGCGCCTCCAGGCCGGGTGAGCTCGCCGTTTCCCGGCGGGCGTGCTAGCCGCAGCACATTGGCGTTGGCCCCGGTCAGAGGCTTATCACTCCCACACTGCCGCGCGCACGAGTGCCCCGCGTGCGCGCGTGGGAGGCGTGTCCCCGTGTGGGATGGTCGACGCTGCATCGGGCCTGGTGTGCGCACCTATTTGCAGCTGGTGTGCTAGCGAGCAGGTGCGACCGTTTGCGCTAGTCGCACTAGCTTGTCACGCACGGCCACCCCGAGCGATTCCGCGCCATTTGCGCGAGGGGGCCACGGCCTCGTCAATGCCCGGATATGCGAAAGCCCCGACCATTCGGCCGGGGCTTGTCGGCGCGACTCAGGCCGACATCGCCAGGGCTGCGGCGGCGACGGCCTTGATACGGTCGGGGCGGAAGCCGGACCAGTGGTCCTCGCCAGCCACGACGACGGGGGCCTGCTGGTAGCCGAGGCCCTTAATGAAGGCGAGGGAGTCCGCGTCCTGGGTGACGTCGATCTTCTCGTAAGAGATACCCTGCTTGTCGAGGGCGCGGTAGGTCGCGTCGCACTGGGGGCAGCGGGGCTTGGAGTAGACGGTGATCGACATGTTCGTGTCTCCTTGCGGCTTGGGGCCGGACGTTGCTTACCTAATTGACTCTCTGGCGGCTCGTTCGCCGCGAACACCACAACACTACACCTTGGGGCCATCCTCGCAACCGACCCCTAGATGTTGTGTGCAACGCTCCTGGGGGCGCCCAATGGGAACACCCTGTGGACAGAGCGGGCGGTCAGGATCACACCCACCACTCGCGCGTTTGTCGACCCCCTGACGAAGGTCCCCTCAAATGCGCGCAAACACATGGGTTTATCGCTAACCCTGCGCGACCGAAAGAGCCCTGCACGGAGCGCCCACACCCCTGTGAGCACTGTGGACAGCGTCGTCACCACCCTGTGCATAACCGCATGATAACCGCCTCATTTGTGACGAGCACTACACTTGTTCGAAGGGTCTTGGGCGTGTCGCACCCCCGCATCTAGGGGTCGTTGGCAGATAAGCGCCCCTAGATGTAGGGGTTGGGAGCCATTTCGGACGAATGCCTGAAATGCCGCGGAAAGCTGCGTGGAACGGGCTGCCCGGGGGGCCAGGCGGGGCCTGGGGGCATGGGTGGGCGCCCGGGGGCGTGGCGGGGCCTGGGGGCATGGGTGGGCGCCCGGGGGCGTGGGCGGCCCGGAGCGCCCACCCATAGCCCCCACACCGTCGTCCACGGGGGGAATTGCACCAATAGAGCCACGACACGCCGACGACACGCGGTAAAACAGCTCCTAATGCTGCAAAACCCCCCAATCACCCGGCAAGAGGGCACGACAAGAACCGAAGAGCCCGGCCACGATGCCTGGGAGCGGCTGCAACGACCGCGGCCACGCCAGCTGAATCATCACGAGCGCAGCCTTGGCTCCGCCGCGCCTCCCGCGGCCCCAGCCTCCGCCACGCCTCCCACGGCCCCAGCCTCCGATGTGCCGACGCGCCGGATCACGGGCCCGCAACGCAGCCAGTTGAGCGGGTACCGCCCCCGGGCGACAACACATCCGGATAGGAAACCAACATCCGGATACCTTAATAACCTATCCACATCCCCATAACCTATCCGGATGCGCACAACCTATCCGGATAACCCCAGACAGAAGCCACGCCCAGGCCCGCAACGCAGCCAACGAGAGACCCACCCGCCCCGGACCACCATCCCACTGCCGGGCCGCCAGCACCACAGGCCACCAGCACCGCGACACAGGTCCGGCGGCCGGGAAACTTACAACCCCAGGAACGCCTTGATTGCGGGCATCTCGCGCACGGCCTGCACCAGGCCGGCTCGGTAGGTCGCCTCGAGGCGTTCGCGCCGCGACTCGGTGTTGTTGATCCACAGGTTGTCGGGGGCGAACACGTAGGCCTGGCCTCGTTCCTCGAGCTCGAAGAGGAAGCGGCGTCCCGCGTTGTAACGGTCGGTGCGCAAGGCCACGCCCTCGAACACGGACGGGAATGAATGGTAGGCGGTGCGTAGGAGGGCGCCGACGCTGGCGGGCATGGGACCCTTGACGAAGTCGCGGGGGCGAGTGAGGACGACGAGGAGCTTGCGGTAGCCCTCACGCAGGGGTTGGTCGAAGGGCAGGCCGCCGTTGGGCCCGAGCGCGCCGTCGACGTAGGTGTCGCCGTCGATCTCGACGGCCGGCATGAGGATCGGCAGCGTGGAGGAGGCGCGGACGATGGGCCCAAGCGTGTCCAGGGTGCTCATTTCTTCCTTGGAGAACCAGCGTTCTTCGCCGCGCGACGCGTTGAAGGTGGCGACGCGGGTGGTGGCCGGGTTCGCCAGGAAGGTGTCCATGTTGAAAGGCAAGACGCCGTCGGGGTAGCAGATCTGCTGGTAGATGTACTCGGCGTTGAAGTAGCCGTGGCCCTTGCGGAAGTGCTTGAGGCCGCCGAACTCCGGGTCTTCGACGAGGTCGACGAAGGTGTCGTGGGAACGTTGAGCGTCGCGGGAGGTGAAGTTGCACAGGTGACTAGATCCCGCGGAAACCCCGGAAATGTGGGGGAAGTTGATGCCTTCGGCGATGAGTCGGCTGACGAGCGCAGCCGTGTAGGCGTTGCGCATGCCGCCGCCTTCGAAGACGAGGGCGGTGTCGTCGATGGTGACCATCGTGGCGATGGATTCTTCGGGGGTCGGGTAGTGCTCTGGCGTTTCCTTCACGTGTCGACCCTACCGCCGCGCCTCGAACCTACGCGCGCGTACCCCCGGTGAAGACCACGTAGTGATAAAAGAAGAAGCGGAACGCGGTGCCCAGGGCGAAGCCGACGACGTAGACGGCGATATTGTCGGCCAGCGCCGAGGTGAGCCCAAGGAGGTGGTGGGTGAACAGCAGGCAGAACTGGGAGATGCCGATGCCGCAGGCGTTGGCGACGAAGAAGAGGATGGCTTCGCGGGTGGCGTTTGCCTGGGTGCGGCCTCGGTAGGTCCACAGGCGGTTGGCGATCCACGAGTACAGGGTCGCCATCACGGCGGCGACGAACTGGGCGGTGTTGGGGTGGCCGGCAAGCACGCCGAGCGGCCCATGCTGCAGCAGGTTGAACAGCCCCATGTCGATGACGAAGGCGGTCCCGCCGACGAGCCCGAATTGGACGAATTCACGCACCCAGGCGAGGAGCCGCTCGGTGAAGGTCATCGACGAGGCCTGGGCCCCTTCCCCTTCCGCCTGCCCTTCGCCGGTGGTGGGGTGGGTGTGGGCGTGCGGCGCGCTGGGTTGCGCGGGTGCCGCGGGGTCGAGCGCGGCAGCGGATCCGCGCGAGGGTTGTTCGTCGATCACTCCCCTAGTGTCGCATGCCTGCCCGTTCGCTTCTACCGTCAGTTCAGTATGTCGGCATCACCACGCCACCCCCCAAAAGTCGCACGTAATTCCCTTTCTCCCCCTTTCGCCTGCCACCCACAAACCGCGGAATGGCGATCTGATCATCGACAGACTTAAAGGGTTTGGGCTCCATCGCTCTCCTCCAAAATGTTAAGACCGGCCCTGGACCCTCGTCGGGCGGAACCGGTCATTGTGGTCTCATCGTATCAGGGTTATAGGACATTTCGTGTTGCTGGAGTTAGTCCCAGGTGTTGTTGTAGGGCTTGGCCGTGATGACGGCGGGCGATGGCAGGCCTGCCCAGACAAATTTCGCACATAATTTAAGGCGGTAATTTTTCGAGACCGCGGGAAAACGTTGCAATTCCAACGATGCAAATTCAATGTTTGAAGGAGCCGCAGGGGAATTACGTGCGACATTTTTGGGGAAGCACATCAGACACTCCTTCCGATGCGCTTCTCCAGTCCGCAGGCCGCCCATACCCCAGGCCACCTTTAAGATGGTCCCCATGACTGAGACGACCACGCGAGACGCACCCCAGGCCTCGCCGACTCCCCCGGTTGCCCCGAAGCGTTACGGGTACCGGGTGCGCGACCAGTTCGGGCAGCATTTTGATGACCCGTGGGATTGGCTGCGCGACGGCGAAAACCCGGAGGTGCGCGCGCACTTGGAGGCGGAGAACGCGTGGGCGGACACGGTGACGGTGCCGACGCGCGAGGCGGCGGCGCGCCTCGTGGAGGAGGTCAAGGCCTCCACGGCGCTCACCGACGTGACGGTTCCGATCCGCGAGGGCGAGTTCTGGTACTTCCGTCGTTTCGCGGAGGGTCAGTCCTACGCGACGCATCACCGCGCGCCCGTAGAGCTCGACGAGGCCGGGGTACCGATCCCGCTCGTCCCCCAGCCGGGCGTGCCCACGCGGGGCGAGGAGCTCCTCGTCGATGAGAACGAGTGGGCGCGCGGGCAGGAGTTTTTCCGCCTGGCGGACATGTATCCCTCCCCGGATGGGCGCCTGATCGCGTGGGCGCGGGACACGAGCGGGGATGAGCGCTACACGTGGGTCGTGCAGGAGGCCTCGGGCCGCGTCATTGACGAGGCCGTGGTGGACGCCGGGTACGGCTTCGCGTGGGCGGAGGATTCGCAGTCCTTTATCTACATGGGCCTGGACGACGCGTGGCGCGCGTGCGACGTGTGGTTGCACCGCGTGGGCACGCCGCGCGAGGCCGACGAGCTGCTGCTGGTCGAGCCGGACGAGGGCTTCGAGATGGGGTTCGCGCCCTCGGGTTTCCCGGGGCACGTCGTCATTCATTCGTCGTCGTCGACGGCGGGCCGCGCGTGGCTGTGGCTGCCCGCCCACCCGTCGGTGCGCCCGCTGCCGCTCATGCCGGTGCGTCCGCGCACGCTGGTGTCGGCGGATTCGGCCGGCGACCGCCTGTTCATCGTGCACACGGGGCTGACCCAGGAGGGCTCGCTCGCGCAGGCGATGCTGCCCGGGGGCGGGTCGCCCGAGGCCTTGGCGCGCCTCGGCGTCACGTCTTCCTCCGCGTACAGTCGCCAGGCCCTGGCGGATCGCACTCCCGGCACTCCCCTGCCGGAGGACGAGCCCGCGCCCCTCACGCCGTTTGAGTCCTGGGAGCCGCTGCGCAGCCCCGGCCCCGGCGAGCGCATCACCGACGTCGAGGCCCACGCGGACTACGTGGCCCTCTCCCTGCGTTCGGGTTCGCTCACGCAGGTCGACGTGTGGGACCGCCGCGAGCAGAAGCCCACGTGGCGGCGCGTCGAAGTGGACGCCCCGGTACGCACGATCGCGACGGTGCCGACCCCGTGGGAGGATCCGCTGCGCGTGGAGTTCCAGTCGCAGACCGTGCCGCCCACGGTCGCCGAGGTGTCCCTGCCAAACCCGGCCCCCGCGAGCACCCCCACCCCGGCATCCCCGGAGGGACGCGGAACCCATAACACGGCCCAGGCCTCGTCCCCCAAGAACCCCGAAGGCGCGGCCCTGAGCGTGAGGACCCTGCGCACCCGCGAGGCGCCCGGCTGGGACCCCGCCGAGTACGTCGAGGAGCGCGTGTGGGTGCTCGCGCGCGACGGCGCGACCCGCATCCCCGTCACCCTCATCCACCACCGCGACGCGCGCCCGGACGGCACGCACGCGGGCTGGCAGATCGGGTACGGGTCCTACGAGGTCAGCTACGACCCCGAGTTCGAGACCCTGCGCCTGCCGATCCTGCGCCGCGCCGTCTACGCGATCGCGCACATTCGCGGCGGCGGCGAGATGGGCCGCGCCTGGTACGAGGACGGCAAGGAGCTGGTCAAGGAACACACCTTCACGGACTTCATCGACGTGGCCGACTGGCTGGTCGACTCCGGGTGGGTGGCGCCCGGCCGCCTGGTCGCGGAGGGCCGCAGCGCCGGAGGCCTGCTCATGGGCGCGGTCACCAACGCCGCCCCCGACCGATTCCGCGCGATCCTGGCGGGCGTGCCCTTCGTGGACGCGCTCACCACGATCCTGGACCCGACCCTGCCGCTCACCGTCGGCGAGTGGGAGGAGTGGGGCAACCCGCTGACCTCGCGCGCCGTGTTCGACGCGATGAGCCGCTACACGCCGTACGAGAACGTGCCCGACGGCGCGCTCCTGCCCGCGATCATGGCGACGACGTCGGTCAACGACACGCGCGTCGAGTTCGTCGAGCCCACCAAGTGGGTGCAGCGCCTGCGCGAGGCCACCGGCCAGGTTCCCTCCACGGACGAGGCCGGGGCTGGGAAGCGCTGCAACTGCTGCGATTCGGGGGCTGGCGAGGCGAGCGTGAGCGGGGCCCGCACTGCGGGGACTGGTGCAGTGAGCGTGAACGGGGAGGCCAGAGGAGGCCTCGTCGCCGCGCGCGACCCGTTTGAGCGTCCGATCATCCTGCGCACCGAGATGGTCGCCGGGCACGCCGGCCCGTCCGGGCGCGAGGGCCGGTGGGCGGCGCGCTGCGAGGAGTTCGCCTTCGCGCTGGGCCAGGTGGGCGTCTCCCTGTAGAGGTTGGGGGGCGGTCTTCGTTGGAAGGCCGCCCCCACTATCGCGCCGCGCGACGGTGCCGCGTGACTGCCCGCGTTACTGCACCGCCTTACTGCGCACCGCCATCCCAGCCGGGCCGCAGAGAGAACGACTGAATTTGGCGCCAGTGCCCCGACGACATGAAACCGCCTTCCAACCAGACGTAGTCTGCCAGCTTGTCCATTGTGATGACGTCCCGGTACGCTCCCCCATCCCACGGCCGGTAAGAGAGGGTGACATTGTGATCCTCCCGGCGACCCTCGAGCGCGTAGACGCCCGTCTCACTCACCTGGTACACCATTCGCTGGTTAGTGCGCGTACCGTCATAAGAAAACAGGTGTCGGCCCTGGCCGCTCTCCAAGTCGACCGAAAATGCATCACCATCCTCGCTGATGAACATGTATTGATTCCCGACCCTGACACCCTTGTAGCGAAAGATATTGAGCTCGCTGTTCAACTCGATGGAATTTCCCTGCTCGTCGATCACAGGAATGATCGTGCGCTGCCCCGTCGACAGATCCCATCGCTGAAGAACGAGGATCCCCTCCGGTTTTCCATCTGTAACCTTACGTGCCTTCTCAGGGTCAGCCGCTTGGACGCTCGGCATCGTGATCACGTCCCCCTCGCAGTCGAACTGAGTCTGTCCCGACACCAAGCCATCGATCATTGGCGCGACGCTCACGATACGAGGAGTATCACCGTCGCGATCATTCAACTGAATGACAACAGACAGCTCCTCCGGCTGTTCACCATCACCGCCCGACTGCGCAGCGTAGGCCTCAAGGGCCTCTTGCTTCCTACGCCAGAGCTGCTCCGTGTCAACGATCGACAGGATCCGATCCCCACACTGCCCCATGTCCCCGCGCGTTCCGGGAGTTGACACACTCGCAATGCTTCCATCAAGTTCGATCGTATCGACCCGATATCCCAAGTCCATCGAGTAAGAAACCACGATGAATCGCCCATCCGACAACGCATAACGCTGGACGTCCGAGGCCCGCCATTCCTTAGTTTCTTGACTACTCGTTCCATTTTCTGTCGTCTGAAACTCCCACTGCGTGGAACCGAAGGTGATACCGCGATCAGACCACAGGATGCTGCTTTCCCACTGGTTGTCGATCCGCGCGATTTCTTGCTCCCCGTGCGCGTCGACAAGTGCGACCAAATTGTTCTGGATTGGGGATTCAAGACCCGACTGCGATTGTGCTTCACCCAGCTGCACAGCAATGACGGCATCCCCAATGGCCAGTTTGTTGGTCGGCGTCACCGGCAGGGAAGCCTTCGGAGCGCAACTCCACGCAAGCAGTGCAATCGGGAGAGCGAGCATCAGGAAAGCCCATCGGCGGGAACGCTTCGGTTCCTTCGAGCTGCCTTGCTCTTGTTCGCCGGCACCCGTCTCGCGCTTCTCACCGTTGTGTGTACTCATGGTCGTCTCCGTCCTCGTCTGTACAGCGAAGGGCGCAACCACACCCACCCCCAGAGTCTAGGGCACGAGGCCGAGGCTGCCCCGGCCTCATGCCCCTTCCGATCAGGGAAGCTCGATGCCGATAGGATGAGTGCATGACGATTACGGCGGCGGCAGACGGTTCTTCCCTCGGCAATCCCGGGCCCGCGGGGTGGGCCTGGTACGTGGACGAGGACACGTGGGACGCGGGCGGCTGGCCGAAGGGCACCAACAACCTCGGTGAGCTGACCGCTATTCTGCGTCTGCTCGAGGCCACGGCCGAGACCGGCGAAGAGCTGCACATCCTCGCCGACTCGCAGTACGCGATCAACGTCGTGTCCAAGTGGCGGCTCGGCTGGAAGAAACGCGGCTGGACGAAGGCCGACAAGAAGCCCATCAAGAACCTGGAGCTCATCCAGGAGATCGACCGCGCCATGGAAGGGCGCCGCGTCACCTTCGAATGGGTCAAGGGCCACGCCGGGCACCGCATGAACGAGCGCGCCGACGACCTCGCGCGCGCATGCGCCGAGGCCTACCAGGCTGGGCGCACGCCCGAGCCGGGCCCCGGGTTCAGGGGCGGCGGCGCGCGCGTCAGCACGAGCGCAACACAGGCGAACGAGGGCGACGCCGACGCACCCACTGCATCTCCGTCAGCAACCCCTCACGATGCCACCGCCGCTGATGAGCCAGCGACTGCATCTTCTTCGCGTGGCAGTTCCGCCGAGGATACCGCGCCCTCTTCGGCAAAACCGGCACAGCCGCAGGGCACTGCCACCTCTAACGTCCCCGCGACCGAGTCGCCTTCGCACAGCGCTTCGGCAAATGACGCGGGCCCGGCCACCACGGCCTCGGCCGCTGCACCCGCTTTTCGTTCTCATCCCAGTGTTTTCTCCGTATCCACACAAGCGCGCGGACCAGCGGAGGAAGCCACGGCCTCGTCGACGAGCGAGGCCTCGGAGAGCGCGGCGTCAGTAAGCACCGCCGACGCCCTCGCCCGCGAGCGCGAGTTCATCCTGGCGTGGACCGGCGGGGACGAGGCTGCGCTGGCGGCCATGACGGACGCGCGCACGACGCGCATCTGGCCGGGCGGCGCGGCGACCACGACGCTGGGAGGGCCCTCGCCCGCCTCGCCGTCCGTGGGCCGCATCGACGTACAGGACTTGGGCGGCGCGTTCCTGACGCGCTACCGGGTGCGCTGGGAGGATGGCGCGTCGCTGGAATCCAGCGTGTGGGCGCCGGCGACTTCTGGCGAGGCGCACCTGGTCATGGTGCACCACCAGTCGACGCTGATCGGCTAAAACGGGGAGTTCTATCGCGGGCGAGCCGTCGCGGGCTCACACAGGCGTCGGATAATCCCGCGGGGCACTGCTTCGCGGTCATGCGCGGTACGTACAACCCTCTCTTGCAATCTCGCACGTAATTTCCTCCGGTCAGTTTTCGCCTACGCCCAGAAACGTTGGAATTGCAACAACCATATTTCAATTACTGAAAGATTGACAGGGAAATTACGTGCGACATTGTTGGGAAACCACTCCATGGCCGTGGCCGCGACGCGGAGAGGTTGCGTCTTGACAGCCAGTGCACGCGTCCCCACCCCTGGAGCTCCAGTCGGCCGAGTGCACCTCATACGGATAGGTTGCGCACATGCGGATAGGTTATGCACACGCGGATAGGTTATTAACCTATCCAGATGCTCATAACCTATCCGCGTAGCCGTTTCCTATCCGCGAGCCCCACACGCTTACAGCTTGGCGCCCTCGAAGCTGAAGATGTCAAGGAAACGACGCGCGCGATCCGAGGAAGGATCCGCGAAGAACTTGCGCGGCGGGTCAACCTCGA
>ERZ773001.63-NODE-63-length-45083-cov-135.039_pt1 | contig 45083 bp, 29 predicted proteins | sample MGYA00511673_ERZ773001 | MGnify/ENA primary metagenome ERZ773001 (study PRJEB29015, sample SAMEA2738091) | human oral metagenome | biome: human oral; feature: human-associated habitat; material: saliva | place: China | collected 2162 ... | reverse complement strand
TCCACTTGTAGTAGTTGACTTCCATGTTCGCAGGAACATTCTCGGCACCCATGACGACTCCTCATTGACAGGCATGATCGTGATGGTTCGAGCCTACCAGATGACAGGAAATGACAGAAGAGGCTTTCACAGCCTCACGCTAGCGCCGCTGGCGCAGGTCCACGACGGAAATGAGGCGTTCGCCCAGCAGCAGCTGACTGTTCATGGGCAGTTTGATGGGCTGGCCGGGAACCAGGGTGTGGGTCTGCCCGTTGGGGGAACGGGCGCGCGTCCCGTTTGCCGAGTTAAGGTCTTCGATCGTAATGCCGCCCTCGGAGGGGGCGATGCGCACGTGCGTGCGCGAAAGCGAGCGCGTCTGATCCTCCACGGGGATCGGGGAGTCCGTGGCGCGCTGCGGCGAGGGCGCGCGGCCGAGCACGATCGTGCGGTTGACGGGGATTGACTGGCCCGTGTCGAGCAGGAGTGCGGCGTAGGACGCGCTCGCCGGCGCCGAGGCCGTGGTGCTGTTGGTCGCTGTGGCAGCAGGTTTCGGTGCGGTCGTGGGGACAGCGGGCGCGGGCGCGGGGACAGCGGGCTCCGGCGGGCGAGGGGCTTCGACCTCGGCGGGAGGCGCCTCGGCGCTCGCCTCTCGAGCGGGGGGTTGCGGCGTGGGCGCGGAGAAACGCGCGGTCGGTGCCGGGGGTGCAACGGGAGCCTTCGGGGCCTGCATCTCCTGAACCGGCGTCGGCGTGGGTATCGGTGCCCCGATGGGAGCCTTCGGGGCCTGCGTCTCGCGAGCCCACGCAGGCGTCGGTGCCTTGGGCATCGCCTCCTCCTGGACGGGCGCCGCGGCAGGCACCTCCTGGACGGGGGCGGGAATCTGCGGGCCGGGCATGTACGGCACTGACGAGGCCGGGGCCGGGGCAGGCCACGCGCGTGAGCTCGCCGGGGCGCTGGGCTTAGGCAGTTCAACGCTGGGTGTGGGCAGCTCGACGCTGGGCTGGGCGCGTGCCGGGGATTCGCTGGAGTGGCTGATCGGTGCCGAGGGATTGTCGGTCACGGAGGAGAAACTCGTATGGCCCTCGGCGATGCCTGCACCCGCCTTGCCGTAGGGGCTGGGCGCCGCCACGGCCTCGTCGATTGTGTCCTCCGGTACGAAGGTCACGCACTGAAGTGAGAACAGTTTCGCCATCCACGACCCGCGTTGGCCTCCCAGAAGAACGAAGATGACGGGCAGGGGCGGGATCAGCGAGGACAGAGCCGTCAGGAGGACATACCCCGCGGACACGATCAGCGAGGGGGACAATTGCGACGAACCAGCGCGCACCAGCGCGCAACGCGCCAGGAAGGCGCCCACCGAACGACCATGCAGTGCGATCAGGATGGCCTGGAGGGCAACGTATTCGACGATGGTCGTCACGATGACGGCAACGTTGCCGTGTGACAGGGCCGAGGCGACGGCACCGAACAGCGCGGCACCGACGATATCGATGAGGAGCGCAGCAACGCGCTTGCCGGAGGATGCGGGGACGGCAACGAGGTCGGGTGATGTGGCTGTCATAGCACCTTCCGCCAAACGAGATCGAAAAGTCCTGACCCGTAGGTCGCGGCTGGTAGGAGCAACGTGAGTGAAAGCCCCTGGATGATGTCGATAATTCTCCCGACCAGAGCGGAGGGCTCGCGGCCCGAGCGGATGAGCGCCACGACGGGCACGATCACAGCCAGCAGGCACAGGGAGAGAGGCAGGATGACGTGCTGCGCGAACAGTAACGTCGGTGCCGGCGACTCACCCGTGGAGCGCAGGAGGTAGCGGTCCCAACCGGGCGCGAAGAAGAGCGTCACCCAAATCGCGAGCGCCGCGAGACGAGGCCCGTAATGCGTCAGCCGGTCGCGCTTAGAACGCGCGTTGGTGACCAGGGCGAGAATCGCGAGGAGGCACAGCGCGAGCGTGGCGTAGCCGGCGTAGGGCGTCTCCTCGCCGACCGGCATCCGGTAGGCGGTCAACAGGCCGGAGATGAGCGCAACGATGGTCGCGTTCCACAGGATCGTGCGGGAGCGGTCGTACGCTTCCGCCAGCGTCTTGTTGACGCGCAGCGGCGTGATTCGCGATGGTGGCTGCAGGACGGTGAGGCGAATGGAGGGGAGGCGCTTCATGACCAGCGGCAGGTCGAGCACCTGGTGGTCGGGGACCTGGAGGGCCAGGTGAGGAGACAGTGAGACGAAGAAAATCGACGCGGTGAAGATCAACGGAGCGAAGCGGATGCTGCTCAGTGCGCTCAGGGACGCGACCGTGACGGTCACGGCAATCAGTGCGAAACACTGGACGGTGACGCGCGCGCTCGGCGTGGGCCTGGCGAAAAGAACGAGGCTGGCGACGATCAGGCAGGACCAGGTAATGATGACGGGCAGCAGGGTAAGCGAGCCGGGTAGGGGAGTGGCTGCGACGCCGACGCTCACCCCGGCGGCGGCGCAACAGGTGACGAGGACGAAGCCGCGCGCTGCGTTGCTCGGGGCCAGGAGCGGGCACGACCAGATGAGTGCGCACACGATCCCCAGGCCCAGGCGTCCCCACGTGTCAGTCGCGAGCGAGGGGAGCATGTCGTAGCCGTCGCGATACAGGGCGAGCACGGGCAGGAGGACGCCGAGGAGAGACACGACGGAGGCAACGAATACGAAGGCCGTCGCTGTCAGCGCCGGCCGGAAGCGCCGGTTGTTTCTGGAACGCTGGTCCGCTGCCACCGCTTGGGCTGATTCCTGCGTGCCGACGATGGTGATGACCGAACCGGAGGGAATGTCTCGTCCGATGACAGCGCCGAGCTCGACGGGGCGTCCGCCTCCGAGTGTGAGGCGAGCTGACAGCTTGGTCAGATCAACTTCGATGAGTGCGAGCAGGCCCGCGATCGTCAATCCGACGGGGATGACGTAGTCCTCCCGGTGGGAGCTGCCGACGACGGTAATCGATGCCAGTGTTTGTCCCACGCGAGCCTCCTTTCGTCTCCGACACGGATGACACTCTCAGACAGTATTGTGTCATCTGACGCGGGCTTGGCAAAAGTTCGACTGTGGTCCACGTTAGGATAGCGGGGACTACTGCTACCCGGGTGCGGTGACAAGGGAGGAACGATGGCTGACTCTGAGGATCGCTTGGAGGGCGTACCGGAGATGCCCGAAGGGAAGATTCCCATCCAGGCTCCGCCGAACCAGGCTGAGGCCGCGGGCATCGGTAACGTGCTTGCGATGGTGGTCCCGATGATGGGCTCGATGGGCGTCATGGTGTTCATGGCGATCTCCCAGGCCAGCGGGGGCGCAGGTCAGGGTCGCAACTCGATGATGCTGATGATGGCGGGCGGCATGGTGTTCGCCATGGTCGCCATGGTCGCGTTCAACGTCTATCGGCAGGTCTCCCAGCATCGTCAGAAGGTTCGGACGCTGCGCGGTGAGTACCTGGCGTACCTGTCGGAAACGAGGCAGACGGTCCGTAACGTCGCTGACCGCCAGCGGGCTTTCGTGAACTGGGCTCTTCCCGCGCCCGAGGCCTTGGTTGCGGTGGCGGAACAGGGTGAGCGCGTGTGGGAGCGTGAGCCGGGCGTCGAAATGCTCAATGCGCGAGTCGGCGTGTCTGAGCAGAGCTTGGCGATGGAGCTGCTGGCTCCTGACTTGCCGCCCATGGCCAACCCGGATATCGTGTGCCTGTCTGCGATGACGCGCTTTGTTGAGACTCACCGCAACCTGGACAGCGTCGCCTTCGGTGTTCCCCTGGAGGATTATTCGCACGTCGAACTGGCGGGGCGCCGCGAGGACACGATCGGCGTCGCGCGGCTGATCATGACGCACCTGGCGACCTTCGTCAGCCCCTCGTACTTGCGTATCGCGGTGCTGTGCTCGCCGGATCGTCTCACGGAGTGGGAGTGGGTCAAGTGGCTCCCTCACGCCGGTTCGACCGTCGAGTCGGACGCCGTGGGCCCCGCCCGCATGGTGGTCACCGAGGACATCGATCTGCTGGACCTCCTCGGCTCCGACGTGACGGATCGGCCGGGCTTTACCCCACGTGGTGATCTGACGCCCTGGCCGCACGTCCTCGTCGTGTGCGACGGCGCTGAGCTGCCCGCCTCAACCCAGATCGGTTCTCGCGACGGCGCTGCCGGCGTGACTGTCGTGAACCTGCACGAGAAGTGGGGGGCGCTGACGAGCCCGTCGACGGTGCGCCTCCTCGTCCACCCCGTGGCGAAGGGACAGACGCGCGGCGTGCTCGAGGTCAACCTCTTCAGCCACCAGGCGATCGTCGGTGAGTGGGAGCGTGTGGGGCGTGCTCAGGCCGAGGCCATCGCCCGACGACTGACCCCCTTCGCCGCAGGCACCGACAAGAAAGAGAGCGAGACGCCCGTCGGACGATCGGACGTCAAGCGCTCCGTGGACCTCATGGAGCTCCTGCAACTGGGCGACATCCGAGACTACGATCCCGAGCGGGCCTGGGTGCGTCGCGAGGGCAGGAACCGCCTGCGCGTCCCCTTCGGTGTTACCCCCGAAGGCGTCCCCGTCCTGCTCGACATCAAAGAGTCCGCCCAGCAGGGCATGGGCCCGCACGGCCTCCTGATCGGCGCAACCGGTTCGGGTAAGTCGGAGGTCCTTCGTACCCTCGTCTTGGCTCTGGCCCTGACCCACTCGCCCGAGCAGCTCAACTTCGTCCTCGTTGACTTCAAGGGTGGCGCGACTTTCGCGGGTATGTCCGAGATGCCGCACGTGTCCGCCATGATCTCCAACCTCGAGTCCGAGCTGTCCCTGGTGGACCGCATGCAAGAGGCGCTCAAGGGCGAGATGGTGCGCCGCCAGGAAGTCCTGCGCGAGGCGGGTAACTACGCCAACGTCACCCAGTACGAGGAGGACCGTATCGCGGGCAAGCACTCCTTCCCCCCGATGCCCGCCCTCTTCCTGATCCTCGACGAGTTCTCCGAGCTGCTCACCGCCAAGCCAGAGTTCGCTGAGCTGTTCGTCGCGATCGGTCGCCTGGGCCGTTCGCTCTCGGTCCACCTGCTTCTCGCCTCGCAGAGGCTCGAAACCTCGAGGATGCGCGGCCTCGAGTCTCACCTGTCCTACCGCGTGGGCCTCAAGACCTTCTCAGCCAGCGAGTCCCGCGAGGTTCTGGGAGTGCCGGACGCATACGAGCTCCCCTCTTTGCCCGGCTCCGGCTTCCTCATGCCCGGCACGGACGAACTGATCCGCTTCCGTGCCTCCTACGTCGCGGCCCCACCCCCGCAGCGAACGGTCGGCTCTACCCAGCTGTCCACGGCGGGAACGCCGAACCGCTCGATCAAGGTCCTGCCCTTCACCCTGGCCCCCGTCCTGACACGCGAAGAACCCAGCGCCGCCCCGGCCTCGTCCGAAGAAGCCATGAGCCTGCCCGGGGACGCCAAGTGGACAGACATGAGCGAGCTCGACATCGCGGTGGCGAAGATGATCGGCAAGGGCGTACCCGCCCACCAGGTGTGGCTACCCCCGCTGGACGTGCCCGACACCTTCGACCAGATGATGCCCGACCTCGCACCCGTCGACGGCTTCGGCTACGTGTCGATGGAGTGGCGCCAGCGCGGCTCCCTCGTCTTCCCGCTGGGCATCAGGGACATCCCGCTCGAGCAACGCCGCGACCTGCTCACCTTCGACCTGTCGGGTGCGGGCGGTAACTTCGCGGTCGTTGGCGGCCCACTGACCGGCAAATCGATGGCGCTGCGCTCCCTCGTCATGTCGCTCTCGCTCATCTACACGCCGCAGGAAGTCCAGTTCTACATCATCGACCTGGGCGGCGGAACCTTCGCGTCCTTCGCAGACGCCCCCCACGTCGCCGGTATCGCCACGCGCGACACCGGTGAAGTCCTCACCCGAATCCTCGCCGAGGTCCAAGGCATCATCGAGGATCGCGCGCGCTATTTCCAGCAGCACAAGATCGACTCGATCGAGACCTACCGGCGCGGTCGCGCCCAGGGGCTCTACGACGACGGATACGGCGACGTCTTCCTCGTCGTCGACAACTGGGCCGCCCTCAAGGCAGACTTCGACGACCTCGACATGCGGATCGGTCGCATGCTCAACACCGCCCTGACGTTCGGCGTGCACCTCGTGGCCGCAACGCCCCGCTGGAGTGACTTCCGCATGCAGGTCGTCGACATGCTCGGTTCGAGGCTCGAACTCAAGATCGGCGACTTCCGCGACTCCGCGCTGGACCGTAACGTGCAGAAGCAGATCCCCGACGCTCGGCCGGGCCGAGGAGTGTGCGCGTCCAAGCACCACGTCCTCGTCGCCCTGCCCCGCGCGGATGGCGAGGCGGACCCGGCGACCGTCAACGAGGGCGTGGTCACCACGATTGAGCGGATTCGCGCGGCGCTGCCCGCCGGACCCGGCCCCAAGCTGCGCCTCCTGCCGACCAAGGTCACTGCCGAGGAGATCGCGCAGCTGCCCGGCGCGCTCGCCCCGGTGCAGGGTCGAGCCCACGCGCTCATGCTCGGTGTCGAAGAATCGCGACTCGGGGCGTTCCGCTTCGACCCGAACTCCGAGCACCACCTCTACCTCTTCGGCGACTCCAAGTCCGGCAAGACGACGTTCCTGCGCTCTCTCGCACGCGAAATCGTGGCCAGGAATACGCCCCAGGAGGCGCAGATCATCTTCGTCGACCGTCGCCGCACCTCCCTCGGTGCCGTTCCGAAGGAGTACCTGGCCGCCTACCTGACGACGAACGAGTCTGTCGCAAGCGAAATGGCTGAGTTCGCGGCATACCTGAAGGAACGCCTGCCCGGCGACGACGTGACCCCCGAACAGCTCGCGAATAGAAGCTGGTGGAAGGGACCGGAGTTCTGGGTCCTCGTCGACGACTACGACCTTGTCGTGACCTCCGAGGGAAATCCGCTCGCGGCGCTACAGCCGCTGCTGGCCCAGGCGGGTGATGTTGGTCTCCACCTGGTTATCACGAGGCGAATGGGTGGCGCCTCTGGGGCCCTGTACGAGCGCGTCCTGCGTTCCCTCATTGACCTCGGGTCGACAGGCATCATGTTGTCCGGTAACCCGGACGAAGGTCAGGTTATCGGGCGTTTGAAGCCGGTTCGCGCACTGCCCGGTCGAGCGATCGTCGTCTCGCGCGAGGCGGGCACCTTCCGCGCTCAGCTCGCCTGGTCAGATCCCGTTCGATAGCACGTAACCATTTCTGGCTCGCGTGTAGAATGACGGTGTTACGCGTTATCCCACGCGCCCAACGCAGCGAGAAAGACGAAGGTAGATGGCTCAGGGTGAACATGCTGAGCGTGCCCCACTATCGTGGGGCGCGTCGACCGACATCGGTCCCGTCCGCTCCGAAAACGAAGACTCCTGGCTGGCGGTTTCGCCCGTCTTCGCGGTCGCCGATGGAATGGGTGGCCACCTCGGCGGTGCCCAGGCCTCGTCGAAGGCAGTCATCACTCTGCGGCAGTTCCTGAGCCCCGAGCGCCTCGGAAACCGCCCCGTCGATCTAGTCGATCTCTCCGTGGCCATCGATGCGGCGGCCACCGCCGTCGCTGGCCTGGCGCCCGTTGATAACCCGATGAGCGCGCCCGGCACCACCCTGTCCGGCCTCATGGTCCTGTGGACCGCCGAAGGCCCCTACTGGCTCTCCTTCAACGTCGGCGACTCGCGCGCCTACGTCGTGGGACCCGGCGGGATCCGTCAGCTCACCCACGACCACTCCGCTTTGCAGGAGGCCCGCGACCTGGCCGCCACCTCCGGCGCGCCGCAGGTGATTCCGCCGGCCAACGTCGTCACCAAGGCACTGGGAGCCGGGCAATCCGGCAGCGTCAAGGCGGACTACACGATCATGCCCCTCGAGGAGGGCGATCGCGCCGTCATCTGTACAGATGGCGTGCACGGGGTCCTGCAAGACTCCCAGATCCACGCGATCGTCGCCGCTGGCAACGGTCCGCAGGGAACCGCCGATTCCCTCGTGAAAGCCAGCCTCGAAGCCGGCACTCGTGACAACTCAACTGCGGTTGTAGTCTACGCAGGAACTCAATCACGAGTAACATTGACAACGAATGTCATGAATCGAATGATTCAACCAGTACGTCCGGCGTCGATTCAGACAGCGCGCCGGGTTCCTCGTAGAGAAGGCAGTGACTGATGCTTCAGATTGGACGCTTCTTGTGTCGCGGACAGGGCGCGATGCTCGTCACCGGACCCCTCGGTGCGGCGTTGGTGCCGCTCGAATTTGCGGACTCCGCGGCCGATGTCGTGTGGGGACGAGCTGACACGCAGGCGTGGCTCTCCCACGTGCAGGCCGAGCAGGGTGACGTCCTGCTCCTTGACTGCGCCGGCGAACAGCCCTACTTGACGGTCCTCGGCAACATCCAGTTGCGCATGCGCGCCGCGGGACAGATCACTGAGCAGGTGTGGACCGACCCGATCTGGGCCTGGCCCTTCAACCCCGGTGAGTGGCAGACCTTCGAGGCCAGCATCAACGAGGGCGACGAGATTACGTGGATGGTCCCCGCCGCCGACCGCGTCGAGGCCGCCGAGATTCGCATCGGCCGTGCCCTGGACGAGGTCGAGGCCCTGGCATCCCTGCCCGTCGACACGATGGGCTTCCTCATCAACCCCGACATCCCCGACCACGAGCGCCGCGCCCGCCGCGACGCACGCGAGGAACTGCCCGAGCCGACCACCACGCACACGTCGTCGGTCGACCTGGCCGCCGTCGAGGCTCAGTTCCTCGCAGCCACCGCCAACGGCCCCGTCTCGCTGACGCCCACCGCGCGCACCGCCGCGCCTGAGCAGGTCGAGGCCACGGATGCGGTCGAGGACGTCGCTGAGGATGAGGTCGAGCAGACCTCGAGTGAGCTCTACGTCGTCGCCGACGCCGTCGAGCCGCCGGTCAACACCGCCGCGTCGACCGAGCGCCTGGCCGCCTACTCGGAGTCCACCTCGTTCGAGCCCGAACCCGAGCCTGCTCCTGAGCCCGAGGTTGAGGTTGCGCCCGAGGTTGCGCCTGCTCCCGAGCCTGAGCTTGAGCCCGCTCCCGCGCCGGAGGCGGCACCCGAGCCTCCCGCCGCGCCCGAGGCCATGAGCGCCGCCGGACTGGCCGACCTGGGTGCCGAGACCGACACTGAGGCCACGATCCTGCGCCTCGCCCCCGTTAACGCTGGCCCGGCCGCCCCCGTCGCCTTCCTGATCCACGGCGGCACCGTGCCCGTCGAGGTCTCGCGCGACGTCGTCATCGGCCGCGACCCCGACGCCCGCGCCCTCACCGGCCGCCCCGTGGCGACCGTGCTGCGCGTGCCCAGCCCGGCCACCGAGATCTCGCGTTCGCACTGCGCCGTCATGATGACGACGCCCGGCTCGTGGGCCCTCATGGACCTGGGCAGCGCCAACGGCACCGTCCTGCGCCACGCTGACGGATCCTTCCAGGACGTCACCCCCATGGTGACGATCGCACTGAACGACGGCGACCTCATCGACGTCGGCGAGGGAACCACGATCGAGTTCCGCGTGCGCTGAGGCCACATGCGCCTTGTCTGTGGGGTGGACCTGTTGGTCCACCCCACAGGTGTATGTACTAGGCTGTCTTATGTTGACCGTTTGGAGGTTGGGGGCACCGATGCCCTCGGCGGCTGATTGGGCATGCGAGAGGGAGTGAGTTCATGAAGAATCGCGTGCGGATGATCGTTGTCCTCGTGTGTGTGTTCGTTGTGCTGCCGGTGGTGGGTGGCCTCGTGTATCTGTCGCGCACGAGTGCGCAGGACGCCGCTCGCTACTACGCCGAGGCGATCGCCCAGGGGCGCTTCGAGGACGCGATGGCTATGGAAACGGACAAGGCTTCTGGCATCGTGGAGTCCGAGAACGTCGATTTGCGGCGAGGTCAGATTGCCGTTCCCTCCAGTGTGACGAGCGTGTCGCTCGTGGGCGTTGCGCAACAGGATGGAAGCCAGGCCGTCAGAATCGGCTTGAATGTCAACGGATACGTCACGACCCGCACAATTTCCCTGCGTCCCGATGCCTCTCAACGTGGCTTGCTGGGCGCATGGAAAGTAACTGAGGGGCTGGCTACCAAGTATCCGCTCAGCATGGAGGGGTACGCCTCTGAGGTGAGCGTCGGAGGTATGACGCTCGGCGCAGTGAGTGAGAAAGGTAGCGACGGCACGGTTATCCCGCTGACGGTGCCAACTGAGGGACTGTGGCACAGGGGCAGCAGCAGCGTCGTCTTCGTTGCGTATCCGGGAGTGTACCCGGTGGAGGTGACCACGGTCGGCGAGGGGACCGAAGTGCTCGTCGATTCCTCGGTGGGGGCGCAGACTATCGCCTTCACACGGGGGTATCTGAACCACAGGCTCGAGGTCCCTCTCGATAAGGAGACGGAAGCGTGGCAGGAGGAACAATTCGAGTCCCTCGCCGTCGCTTGTGTGAAGGGTGAGAAGCCGGAAGGCGTCGTGTGCCCGGGCATGGAGGTATCGGGTGTTGAGTCGGTCTACTTTGGTGGGGCGTCCAGGGAATTTGGGCGATTTAGGAGCCGGGGCTTCAATGTAGAAACAGCCGACGAACGCGTGCTTCTGAATGTCATCAACGAGGTGTGCTTCGACGATGCGGGTGAGGCCCACACGGTGTTGATCCTCGACGAGAGTGACCGCTATCGGAGGAAGAAGTGACGAGGGGGTACGTGACAATGCTGCGTAAGAGTTGGTCCCCGAAGAATCGCGCGCGGACCATTGTTGTCCTCGTGTGTGTCTTCGTTTTCCTGCCACTGCTTGGCTTGGTGAGTTCACTGGCGAGGACCAGTGCCGAGGCAGCCGTGCGCTACTACGCGGAGGCGATCGCGCAGGGACGTTTCGAAGATGCGTTGAGCGTTGAGATGGACAGAGGTCGCAACGATATCAGTGTTATGCACGGTTCCGTGGTTGATCTGCGGCGGGCCCAGGTGGCCGCGCCCTCTTCCGTATCCGCTGTGCGGATGTATTCGGGCAGGGATGTGAGGGGGCGTCAGGGAGCCGCTATCGACTTTTCCGTCAACGGTCGCACAGTCACCCGTGAAATCTACGTGGAGAATACGGCTTCTCTCAGGCTGCACGTGGGTCCCTGGCGCATCGCAGAGGGAGCCGCTCGTGAGGAGACAGTGCGCACGGAAGGCTATGCCACCGAGGTAACCGTCGGCGGGGTCTCGCTGGGCTCTGTCGGAGGCACCACGGCTAGCATTTCTATTTCCGCGAGCGACGACCTGTGGCATCCCGATCACCATGACCACGAGGTGTACGCGTACCCGGGCATGTATGTCATCGGCGTGACACAGCTCAGCGCGCACACCGAGTATTCTGTCGACTCCGTCGCGGGAGCCTCCGCGATAGAAATGGGAACTCGTGCACATCATCAGGTCGACATCACCGTGGATGAGGAGACGCACGCATGGCATCAGGAACGCTTCGCTGCTTTGGCGACCGCGTGTCTTCGGGGGGAGAAACCGGAAGAAGCCGTATGCCACACGCAACAGTACCCTCGAGCCGACTCGATCGACGTCGGTACGATCAGCGGTGATCAACGCGAAGGACTGCGTGCCCCCTCCATTCAGGTCACGACCGGTGACTATGAAACCACGGTGGGGCTGACGAGCGAGGTCTGCTTCGATCAGTCGGGTGAGCGCCGTATCGTCTTTAGAAGCTATCGCTAGAACATTCCGGGGCGTGGCTCGCAGAAAGCGAAGGCCCGTTGCAATTGTTTCCGTCGTTTTTGGAGGGTTTCATGAAGAATCGCGTGCGGATGATCGTTGTCCTCGTGTGTGTGTTCGTTGTGCTGCCGGTGGTGGGTGGCCTCGTGTATCTGTCGCGCACGAGTGCGCAGGACGCCGCTCGCTACTACGCCGAGGCGATCGCCCAGGGGCGCTTCGAGGACGCGATGGGCGTGGAATCCTCGGAATTGTCTTCGAAGGTGGGGGAGGTGCCCGATCTGCGTCGAAGCCAGCCGTCGTCTCTTGCGAGCGTGACGGGTGTGGTCGCTATCGGCGATCCTGACGGCGACCGCAAGCAGGACGTGTGGGTTGAGATGAGTATTGACGGGCGCACCTTCCGGCGCATCATCTCTTTGGAGCGTTCCGGTTTTCCGCGGCCTCATGTGGGGCTATGGAAAGTGACTGAGGGGCTCGCTCAATTCGACCGAGTCACCCTGGAGGGCTATGCCTCAGACGTCAGTGTCGGCGGGGTGTCACTTGGTCGCGCGGGGGCGACGGGCAGTGACGGTGTTACTCTTCCTGCGGGTGTGTCGGCCGATGGCGTGGTGCCCCAGCCCATTCATGCGGCGACTGTCTATGCGTACCCGGGTGTCTATGAGGTTGCGGTCGATAAGGTGAGTGAGCATACCGATGTGCTCATTAATTCCGAGGTTGGTGCCTCGTCGATTGAGTTGGCCGGGTACGGGTCGGATACGACGATCAGCGTGATGCCTGACGATGAGACGCGCGCGTGGTTTGAGGGAAGCTTTGACTCGCTCGCGCGGTCATGTTTCGGAGCGGAAGCAGCGCAGGGCGCGCTGTGTCCCACTTTCGACTTTTCGGGCACTGTCATCGATGAAGTGGAGGAGAAGGTTTGGTGGCAGTCCAATGGTTTAGACGGTTTGGAAACGTTTTGGATTAAGACTGACGCCGATGTTGTTTCCGTCGATCTGGCGGGTGCGCTGTGCTTCGACGAGGCGGGCGATGCTCGTGTCGTGTTCAGGGCCGGCGAGGAGTTTCATCTTCCTCCGAACTCGTGAGTGGGGCGCGTCGTGGCACCCGTAGTGTTGTCGTAATGAGAAAAGAGGCTATGCCATGAAGAGTCGCGTGCGGACGATCGTCGTCCTCGTGTGCGTGTTCGTTGTGCTGCCGGTGGTGGGTGGCCTCGTGTATTCGTTCAGCGTGAGCGCGGAGGCGGCTGCGCGCTACTACGCCGAGGCGATCGCCCAGGGGCGCTTCGAGGACGCGATGGGCGTGGAGACTGCCGAATTGCTGTCGGAGGTCGGGGAGGTGCCCGATCTGCGCCGTGGCCGCGTGTCGGAGCCCAGCAGCGTGGTGAGCGTTCGGGTGTACGACGAGCGCGATGTACGGGGGCGTCAAGGGGCGAGCATTGATTTGTCCGTCAACGGGCGCACGATCACGCGCGAGATTTACCTGGAGCGTGTGGGTGTGCCAAGGCCGCACGTGGGCATGTGGCGCGTCGTCTCGGGCGCCGCGCACGTGGAGACGGTGTGGGCGTATGGCTACGCCTCCGATGTGAGTGTTGGGGGAGTGTCGTTGGGGGCGCTGGGCGCCTCCGGCGATGGTGGCGCAACCTTCCCGGTTGCCGCCTCGACGGATGGCCTGTGGCACGCGGGTTATGGCGGCGCGGGCGTCTACGCCTACCCCGGCATCTACGATGTGTCGGTTGCCAAGGTCAGTGAGCATACTCAGGTGGCCGTTGACTCTGTCGTCGGGGCCTCGACTCTCAGTGTTCTCTCCGAGTCGAGAGAGCATCAGATCGATGTCACGCAGGATGAGAGCACTCGCGCCTGGCATGAGGATCAGCTCGGATCCGTCGCCAGCTCGTGCGTCCTGGGTGACGTGCCCGAGGGGGCCGTGTGTTCCAACATGTTGGTTGCGGGAGCCGAGCGGGTGGACGTGGAGGCCCCGACGCGCGACTCCGGTGATCTCCTCGAAGTGTTGGTTGCCGCGTATCGAAACGACGAGGGCATCGCCGCTTTCACCGCGCACAGTAGGGTCTGCTTCGACGAAGAAGGCGAACCGCATATCGTCGTGATCCGTCCCTGAGGGGCCCGGTTGACCCTAAGGCGATAGGAAGCAAGGGAGTGTGCAGGGTAAACGGGGATGCGGGCTTCGTTCAAAGTAGTGGTGGTGGACACTTGCATGAAGATGTGTAAGTTGCTAGCGTTAGCCATACGGTCAGAAGATTAGGAGACGGCCATGGAAGTTTATGGAGACTCGCCCCAGTATGTAATTCCTCCGAGTGGTGGGTCTGTTCTAAAGGACTTTACTTCTCGTGTGGATAAGATTGTCGCCGCTTCGATTGATCGTTATATGTGGGGCAGGGGCTTTCAGAAAGTGGAGTCGCTCGGCTGTTATGAGAAAACTCGTAATGGCGGTGTGGGAGAGTCAAAGAACTATGTGCGTGTGACTGTGCCAGATGCCAACGGAAAAGGTGGTGGACTGGTCACTTCTTATGGGAATTACTTCTATAGCGAGTCGACACATAATTATGCCGCTGACTTTGAGACGATTAGGAATAACATTCTTCATGAATTCAAGCCGGTTAAATCGCTCCCAGTGATAGGCGAGATTGAGGCTGTGGAAGCAAAGCTAGATAGGGTGCGCAATGATCTGACGGTGAATGTAACTTCTTCTGATGATCGAGCGACTGATGTCGCCTCTAAGATTGAGACAATTCAGTCTCTTGATAAGCATATTCTGGGTGGGCAATATGCTGAACTTACCGGCCAAGTGACTAATCGTATTCCCAAAGTTGTTAATGCGATAGGTGCGGTTGTTGCGTGCCTCTTGTCCGTCGTTCGCGCTGAGAAGGAGGCGCTCATTACTTTTCGAAATGATCTCGGAAATGCGATGGATAAGCTCGTTGAGGAGCTGAATAACCATGACAGCTCCGTTACCCTCGCGGAGGTATTTGCGGTTGTAGGTTGGGCCTTTGAGGCGGCTACCGTGGTAGGTACTGGTGGAACTAGCGCGATAGCGAAGTTTGCTGTTAATACTGTTTCGAGCGTGTGCTCTATTAGTTATAGTGCAACCAAGAAGGATGCGACCGCTAGTGGAATTGGTTGGGGAATTGATGCGGGGCCGAACGCTGTGCGTCAGCTGCTTGTCTCGAGAAAAGCTGGGGGGAGCGTAAGTGCTGCACTGTTTGAAACTGAAGAGCAGCTTGCTGTTTTTGTAAACACGACAAATGGGGTTGTAATCAATGATCCTCGTCCCTATGATCTGGAACCATTTGTCATGCAAGGGAAAGCAAGCGGGATGTCTGTCGAGCGTCTCGATACGGTCTGGTCTATTGCAGATAAAAGCTTCCCGGCTCTTACCGGTATGTTGCGCGGGGCTGCGCAGACGCTTGCTGGTGCAACTCTTTCAACCGCCCTTTCTCGCAGTTGGGAAGTCGGTCGTGGTATTAGTGGTGCTGCGCCTGAGTATAATCAGCTCAATAGTTTCGTTATTGATGCGCTCAATGCGCTTGCTGATGAGCTTGACGAAGTCGCCGACAGTCTCAAAAAATACGTTACCGATTTAGATAGTACTGAAACGGAATCTTCTGCGGCTCTTAGGGCTGTCGCTAACGACTTACATCCCAAGCTGCCAAGTGTCTATTCTGATGCGCTCTACTCAGAGAAGTGGCATCGTCAATAGTCGTCCTATTGGGTTCGATTTTCTGCTTATCTGATTATGACCGTAGTGATCGTTCCTTGCTTTTGGTTGTAAGCTATTTCGTTTGAGCGCTCACGGTGGTACTGCGTCCCGACTATAGGAGTTGTCTTGTGAAGAGTCGCGTGCGGATGATCGTCGTCCTCGTGTGTGTGTTCGTTGTGCTGCCGGTGGTGGGTGGCCTCGTGTATTCGTTCAGCGTGAGCGCGGAGGCGGCTGCGCGCTACTACGCCGAGGCGATCGCCCAGGGGCGCTTCGAAGATGCCCTGGCGGTTGAGAGCGCCGACGCCGACGCCGATCCCAATGTTGGGCGTGGCGACGCCGTCGATCTGCGGCTACTCCAGCGCTCGTCGAGTACTCCAGCGATGAGTGTGGGCGCTGTGTGGGTGCACTCCGAGCTCGACAGGGATGGTCGGCAGGGTGTCAATATCGAGTTCTCAATGAATGGCACCTCGACGACTCGCGTCATCTACATGGAGCGCTCGGGTGTGCCCAAGCCGCACATTGGCTCGTGGAGGGTCGTTTCCAGTGCGGCGCGTAGTGTCGCTGTGTTCGCGGACGGGTACGCCTCAGACCTGTCGATTGCTGGAGTGTCGCTCGGGGACGTCGGAGCTACCAAGGGCAATCAACGGATGATTCCTCCTGTGACTGACGACCTGTGGCACTTCGCTGGCGGCGGCGGTGTAGTGTACGCGTATCCCGGCGTTTACGACATCAGCGTGACCCGGTTCAGTGAAGACACCGAGTACAGTGTCGACTCCGTTCCGTCGGGTGCGACGATCGACTTGTTCGATGCTGACGAACCTCACCAAATCGACATCGTCTTGAACGAGGAAACAAAGGCCTGGCAACAGGAGCAATTCGTGCCTCTTCTGGAATCGTGCATTCGTGGGGAAAGCCCAGAGCAGGCCCTGTGTCCCGATCTTAGCGTTGCGGATGTTGAGTCAATTGACGTAGGGGAGGTCAGCGACAGCTTGCCGGGGAGCTTGGCTGCCCACTACATCACGGTCACCACACGGGAGCACCGTATCTGGCTGGACGTGCGTGGCGCGGTCTGCTTCGACGAGGCCGGTGAGCGATACATCGTCTTCACGCTCCTTCAAGAGTGGGTCGACGGCCGACAGGTCAGATAGCTGGACCGGCGAGCCTCGCCGGCGACCAGGCTCTCGTGACGAGTGTGGGGTGGGCCTTGGGGCCCGCCCCACGTCCGTCTGCCCGCCCCACGTCCATCTGCCCGCCCCAGCTGACCGAACGCCGCGCCCGCCGGCGCCTGCGTGACAGCCTCGCCGATACCCCTGACCAGCCCGCTTGACGCTACTTCCGCGCGAGGAAACGATACCCGACAAGCAACCAAGGCCTCGTCCATGTAAGGACAATCATTATTCTGCGTGTCTTGAAGTGACCTTAGTCCCTTGATACGTGTATCCTTGCCTGTGGTAGTGGCCCGGTGTCGGGCCAATCATCGCAAACACGGAAGTTGAGGACCACGATGGTCAAGTATGTGTACGACTTCTCCGAGGGTGACAAGTCCATGAAGGACCTGCTCGGAGGTAAGGGAGCGAACCTCGCCGAGATGACGAAGCTCGGCCTTCCTGTTCCCCCCGGCTTCACGATCACCACCGAGGCGTGCCGCGCATACCTCAAGGAGTCGACGGTTCCCGAGTCGCTTGCCACCGAGGTCACCACCGCCCTGCGCGGTGTCGAGGACCAGATGGGCCGCGTCCTGGGCGATGCGAACGACCCGCTCCTCGTCTCCGTGCGAAGCGGCGCGAAGTTCTCCATGCCCGGCATGATGGAAACCGTCCTGAACATCGGCCTCAACGATGAGTCCGTTCTCGGCCTCGCAGCCGTTAGCGGTAACGAGCGCTTCGCGTGGGACTCCTACCGCCGCCTCATCCAGATGTTCGGCAAGACCGTCCTCGACATCGACGGCGACCTCTTCTCCGACGCCCTCGACAACCTCAAGGCCGAGCGTGGCGTGAAGGGCGACACCGACCTGACCGCCGAGGACCTCAAGGGCCTCGTCGACACCTTCAAGGGCATCGTCAAGGAACAGACCGGCAACGACTTCCCGCAGGACCCGCGCACCCAGATGGACATGGGCATCGAGGCCGTCTTCCGCTCCTGGAACACCGAGCGCGCCCGCATCTACCGCCGCCGTGAGCGCATCCCCCACGACCTGGGCACCGCCGTCAACATCTGCACCATGGTGTTCGGCAACATGGGCGAAAACTCCGGCACCGGCGTGTGCTTCACCCGCGACCCCTCCTCCGGCCACTCCGGCGTCTACGGCGACTACCTGGAGAACGCGCAGGGCGAGGACGTCGTTGCGGGTATCCGCAACACGCTGGCCCTGTCCGACCTCGAGCGCATCAACAAGCCCGTCTACGACGAGCTGCGCGGCATCATGCGCAAGCTGGAGACCCACTACCGCGACATGTGTGACATCGAGTTCACCGTCGAGCGCGGCAAGCTGTGGATGCTCCAGACCCGCGTCGGCAAGCGCACCGCCGCCGCCGCGTTCCGTATCGCCACCCAGCTCCTGGACGAAAAGCTCATCACCCGCGACGAGGCCCTGGGCCGCGTCACCGGCGACCAGCTCACCCAGCTGATGTTCCCGCAGTTCGACGCGAAGGCTGACAAGGAGCTCATCGCTCGCGGCATGGCCGCCTCCCCGGGTGCCGCCGTCGGCAAGATCGCCTTCGACAACGCGCAGGCCGTCGAAGCCGCCGAAAAGGGCATCAAGACCGTCCTCGTGCGCCGCGAGACCAACCCCGACGACCTGCCCGGCATGGTCGCCGCCGAAGGCGTCCTCACCGCGCGCGGCGGTAAGACCTCGCACGCCGCCGTCGTCGCCCGCGGCATGGGCAAGACCTGCGTGTGTGGTGCCGAGTCTCTCGTTATCGATGCTGCCGCCGGCACCGTTACCATCGGTGACCTCGTCCTGACCGCTGACGACACCATCGCCATCGACGGCCAGACCGGCGAAATCTTCCGCGGCGAGGTCCCCGTGACCGACTCGCCCGTCACCACCTACCTCGCCGAAGGCCTCGAGGCCGGCCTCGCCGCCGCCGGCGAGGATGCGGGCACCCGCGAGCTCGTCGAGGCCGTCGACAAGCTCCTGTCCCACGCCGACAAGGTCCGCCGCCTGCGCGTGCGCGCCAACGCCGACACCCCCCTCGACTCCACGCGCGCCATCGCCTTCGGCGCCGAGGGCATCGGTCTGTGCCGCACCGAGCACATGTTCCTGGGTGATCGCCGCCCGCTCGTCGAGCGCGCCATCCTCTCCGCCCCCGAGTCCGACGAGCGCCAGGCCGCCTTCAACGAGCTCGAGAAGCTGCAGAAGCAGGACTTCCTCGAGATGCTCGAGGTCATGGACGGCAAGTCGATGACCGTGCGCCTCATCGACCCGCCGCTCCACGAGTTCATGCCCGCCCTCATCGACCTGGAGACGAAGGTCGCCGTCGGCAAGGCCACCGGCACCCTCGACCCCGCCGACGAGGCCATGCTCGTCGAGGTTCGCCGCATGCACGAGCAGAACCCCATGCTGGGCCTGCGCGGCGTGCGCCTGGGCATCTACCTGCCCGGCCTGTTCGCCCTGCAGATGCGCGCCCTGTGCGAGGCTGCCGCCGAACTCGTGGGCCGCGGCCTCGACCCGCGTCCCGAGATCATGGTCCCGCTCGTCGGCTCCGTGCGTGAGCTCCAGCTCGTGCGCGAAGAGGCCGAAGGCATCATCGCCTCCGTCGCCGCCGCCCACGGCGTGGACCTGTCCGGCGTTTCCATCGGCGCCATGATCGAGCTGCCGCGCGCCGCCATGACCGCCGAGGACCTCGCCGAGGAAGCCGACTTCTTCTCCTTCGGCACCAACGACCTGACCCAGACCGTGTGGGGCTTCTCGCGCGACGACGTCGAGGGCGTGTTCTTCCCGCAGTACATCGAGGCCGGCATCTTCGGCGTCTCCCCCTTCGAGTCCATCGACGTCCACGGCGTGGGCACCCTGGTCTCCGAGGGCGTGCGCCGCGCCCGCTCCACCAAGCCCGGCATCAAGCTCGGCGTGTGTGGCGAGCACGGTGGCGACCCGCTGTCGATCCACTTCTTCCACAACGTGGGCCTGGACTACGTGTCCTGCTCCCCGTTCCGCGTCCCCGTCGCCCGCCTCGAGGCTGGCCGCGCCGCGGTCGAGGACCACGTGGACATGACCGCCTGATCCGCCGCGCGGGTGGTGCTGTGCTGAGTGCCGCCCGCCGAGCGTAGCAACGAGGCCGTGGCCGGGAAACCGGTCGCGGCCTCGTTGTGTCTGGGGTGGGGTTTGCGGGCTCGGCCCGTGGGTTGTGAGGTTCTTCCGTTTGAAATACCGGAGTGGTTCCCCAACAATGTCGCACGTAATTCCCCTGCCGATATTTCAAGTTTTGAAATCGGATCGTTGAAATTCCGCGGGTTTTTGGATGCCTAAGAAAAGTTGGGGTACCCAAATTACGTGCGAAATTTGGGTGGCGGCGTCTCGGTGACGCGTGTCGGTGTCGCGGCACCTGATGCCGAGTGGCGTGGCCCCGCCTGATGCCGGGCGACCTCCACACCTGTGGGTTCTTCCGTTTGAAATACCGGAGTGGTTCCCCAACAATGTCGCACGTAATTCCGCTCCGACTGGTTCAAATATTGAATTGGCATCGTTGGAATTGCAACGTTTTTGGGGTATCTCGAAAAATGACCGGGTTAAATTACGTGCGAAATTTGGCTGGGGGCGGTGTTGTCTCCGCCCGCGGGCGCTGCAGCAAGGCCCTGCCGCCCACGGGCACCGCAGCCTGGCCCTCCGCCGCCCACGGGCACCGCAGCCTGGCCCTACGGCGCCCTCCGCACCTGTGAGGTTCTTCCGTTTGAGATACCGGGGTGGTTCCCCAACAATGTCGCACGTAATTCCCCTGCCCATATTTCAAGTTTTGAAATCGGATCGTTGAAATTCCGCGGTTTTTTGGATGCCTAAGAAAAGTGAGGGTATCCAAATTACGTGCGACTTTTGGTTAGTTTCGGGGTTGTGGGGTTGTGGGGTTGTGGGGTTGTGTGGTGGCCTGGTCTGGTTGTGTGGTGGGGCGCGCAACCAACAATCAGGCGTTCTGCAGTGCTCCCTGCATGGCGAACATCAGGCCCACCATGATCGTGTTGTTGAGCGCGTGGAACAGCCACGAGTAGGCCACGCTCTTGCCTGAAAAAACGTACACGAGCGTCAGGACGATGCTGATGGGCAGGTATGAGAGGAAATCCTGCCACTGATGGCTGTGCATGTACGCAAACAGCGCCGCTGAGATCGACGCGACGAGCCACGTGGGGGCGTAGACGCTGAGCTTGCCGATGAGGATGTGGCGGTAGAAAACCTCTTCGACCATGGGCACTCCGATGGCGACGAAGAAGCAGAAGACGAGTCCCGTGCCGCCGTCAAAAATTGCGTTGATGACGGCCTGTTGGTTCTCGGGGACCGGCGGGTTGAGCCCGTAGAGGGCGATGCGGGTCGCGGCCTGGACGATGACGACCGGGATCCACAGGCCGAAAAGCAACAGGATCTTCAAGAAGGGGTGCGTGCGCAGATAGGAGAACGCGGGGAAAAACTCGCGCGAAAACAGTGCCAGGACGATGATCAGGAAGACCGTGTCGACAGCGAGGTTGATGGCTGTCAGGTTCAATGACTCGGGGAAGAGCCATGTCGGCACTCCCACCAGGAAGAACACAGCGTAGGGGACGGCGAAGATCGCGATCCGCACCCAGTCGGCGCGCGTCGGGCGCGCGGGGGACGAGGCCGGGGCTGGCTCGCCCGATACGGCCTCGTTGGGCTGGGGGAGGGGAGCGGTGGGCGCAGGGCCCTGCGGGCTCGCGTTTGTCACGGAAGGGTCCGCCGTCGCGCTCAGGGGCTGTGCAGTCGCGTCGGTGGTCATGAGTGGGGCCCGCTTTCTGTCGTTAATAGTACTGCCCGAATATTATGACAGAATTTGAAATACATTGACATGTGCGTGTGTGGGGTGTGCAGCGTCCGCGGCTGCATGAGCCTCGGTGTTTTTCCTGATGGCACAGTATTTTTATGGCGCCGTGTCAGCAAGTGATCAGCCTGGGCCCTTAGTCCTTCATGGGGGGTGTGCCTGCGCGCTAACAGTTATCACGGCATGGTCACAATTTAGGACAACCTAAACGGACTACTTTTCACCTGGGCCAGATGTGGTTACGCTGATTGGTAGACATTCCATCGTGGCGCCCTCGTGCGCCGAATCGTCAGGAGGCAAGCGGTGACAGTGCTTCGCGCTCACACGCATAGTATTCGCGCTCACGGACACAGTATTGGTCAGCGACTCAGTCGCGTTCTTATCGTCGCCGTGATGGCGGCCCTCGCTCTGGCCGTCGTCGCCGCGCCCTCGCGCGCTGCGGATCAGACGTGGAGCGATGTCTCGACCACGATCAACGGGCTCATTGATGAGGGCGTGTCCACCTACAAGGCGGGCGACGCCAAGGGCGGCAAGGACAAAGTCAACGACGCCTACTACAAGCACTACGAGATCACCGGCATGGAGAAGCAGGTGATGGCCCGCATTTCCGGTTCGCGCGTCTCGCAGGTGGAGATGGAGTTCTCTCTCCTCAAGAAGGCCATGACTGACGGCGATAACGCCGGCGTTGATAGCCACGCGACGACACTCAAGCAGTACATGGTCGAGGACGGCGCGTCCCTGGACGGTGTTGCGCCCGGCTCCGCCGCCCAGGCCGCCTCGGATGACTACAGCCCCGGCGCGTGGGGTGAGGTCGCCAAGACGATCAACGGCATCCTCGAAGACGGCGCCAACGCCTACAAGGGCGGCGACGCCAAGGCTGGTAAGGACAAGGTCAACGAGGCCTACTACAAGCACTACGAGATTACCGGCATGGAGAAGCAGGTCATGAGCCGCATCTCCGGCTCGCGCGTCTCGCAGGTGGAAATGGAGTTTTCCCTCCTCAAGAAGGCCATGACCGACGATGACTCGGCGGCGGTCGACCAGCACCTCTCGACGCTGACGAACTACATCCGCGAGGACGCCAATAGCCTTGACGGCTACACCGGCAAGGCCGCCGACAAGGCCACCGAGGGCTCGACCACCTCCCCGTGGGTTGCCCAGTTCCTACCTTCCCTCCTCGTGATTCTGCGTGAGGGCATGGAGGCGATCCTGGTCGTCGCAGCAGTCCTGGCCTACCTGGCCAAGGCCGGTCACAAGAAGAAGGCCCCGATCGTCTGGGGCGGCGTGGTGCTCGCCTTCGGCCTGTCCATCGGTCTGGCCTTCCTCTTCAGCTACGTGACCTCCCTGGCGGGCGCGAACCAGGAGCTCCTCGAAGGCTTCGCGGCGCTCTTCGCGGTTGCCATGCTCATCTGGGTCTCCAACTGGATGATCAACAAGTCCTCCAACAAGGCCTGGGACGAGTACATCAAGAAGCAGACGGATGCCTCGCTGACCAGCGGCTCCCTGCTGGGCCTGGCCTTCATTTCCTTCCTCGCGGTCCTGCGCGAGGGCGCCGAGACGATCCTCTTCTACGTCCCGATCGTCGCCGCCGCGGGCGACAAGGTCCACTACGTGTGGATTGGCCTGGCGGTCGGCCTCGTGGCCCTCGTCGTCATCTACCTGCTCATCCAGTTCGCGGCGGTGCGCATCCCGCTGCGCCCCTTCTTCACCATTACCTCGCTGCTGATGGCCTTCATGGCCTTCACCTTCACGGGTGCTGGTATCGGAGAACTCCAGGAGGCGGACGTCGTGCCGTTGACGCCCATCTCCGGCTTCCCCACCATTGACCTCTTGGGGATCTACCCCCGAGTGGAGAACCTGGCCGCTCAGGCCTTCGTTCTCATCCTGATCGTCGGTCTCTATTTCTTCGGAAAAGCTCGCCTCGCCCGCGAGGCCGCCGCCCAGACGCGGGCCGAGAAATAACACACGAGCGATACCGACTCATCCATCCAACACACTAAGGAGATCAACGCATGAAGCGCTCCCTGTTCCGCGTCGGCGCGGCCCTGGCCACGCTGGCCCTGGCAGGCACCCTGGCTGCCTGCTCCAACAACTCCTCCTCCAGCGAGCAGCCCGCGGGGCCGGCCCCGGCCGCCTCTAACCCTGCCGCTCCCGCCCCCGGCGAGGACGCTGGCTTCGAAGAGCAGCCCCTCGGCGACGAGGTCCACGTCGGCCCCCTCGTCGTGGGTGGCGTCTACTTCCAGCCCGTCGACATGGAGCCCGAGATGGGCACCCCGGCTGCCGAGTCCTCGATGCACATTGAGGCCGACATCGCCGCCGCCGACAACAACGACCTCGGCTACGGCGTGGGCGACTTCGTCCCCGGCCTGACCGTCGACTACTCGATCAAGGACAAGTCCGGCACGGCCGTCCAGGAGGGTACGCTCATGCCGATGAACGCCTCCGATGGCCCGCACTACGGCCTGAACCTGCCCAAGCTGGACGCCGGCACCTACGACGTGACCTTCACGATCAAGCCCCCCAGCGGCTGGCTGCTGCACACCGACAAGACCACGGGCGTCAAGGGCCGCTTCTGGACCGAGCCGCTCGTCGCCGAATTCCCGGATTGGCAGTGGGACCCCACGGCCGTCTCCTGGTGATCGACTCTTAAGCAACGCGGGGACGAGGCCGTGGTTCCTCCCGGGATCACTGGCCTCGCCCCGCGCCCCCATGGGGGACTAAACTCAACATCGGAGTCGCGTGGCTTCGGTGTGCCTTTGGTGAGAGAGGAAAGCCAATGCTTGTGCAGATGAGTGAGGCGACGCTGACGTTGCTGCTGACGATGCTCGCCGTCGGAGCTGTCATCCGCTTCATGCCCGCAGCCGGACGAGGACGCCGCGGAAAGCTGGCGCGCTCGAGGGCCGTGTGGGTTGGCATCATTGCGGGCTTTGTCTCCTCCCTGTACCTGACGCTTCTCATCCTTCATGACCCCAAGTCCGTCAACCGCCAGACCGTGGGCCTCTACACGCTGCCGATCGCGGTGGTCCTGGCTCTGGTCTTCCTTGCGTTGGTGGCCGTGCGCGCCCGCCGCATGCGCGCGCACCTGCCGGGAGGAGACGCGGACGACGAGGCCAGGGCGGCCTCGTCGATGGAGACCGCTCTATCCGGGGACTTCTTCGTGCGCCTTGTTGGCGCAGCGTTCATTGCGCTGGCCCTGTTCCGCGCCGTGCCGACCGCCATGAACCAGGCGATCATGATGACGTCGGGCGGCGTCGCGATCTACTCGACCCCGATGGTGTTGGCCATTGTCGGCTACGTGCTGGCGTGGCTGCTCGTGTGCTTCCTGGCGTGGCTGTCCTACCGCCTGTGTTCGTGGAATAACCGCGTGTGGCCGGCCGCGGTGATCCTGGCGGCTCTGCTGGCCAACTATGCGCTGCTCTTCGTGCGTATCCTCAAGGCCAAGCGCTGGATCAAGACCTCCAAGGAAGCGTGGGAGGTCATCTCGTGGTTCATTAACAACGAGGCCGTCTTCACGATCGTGGCTGCCGTGGCCCTGGGCGTCGTCGTCGTTCTGACATGGCGCGCGTCGCGCGCGATCCCCACCGTCGGGTCCAACCCCGCCGAGAGCCGCCTGGGCCGTGCCCGCTCGCGCCTGTACAAGTCCATGGCTGGCACCGCCGCGATCGGTTACCTGTGCGGCGCCCTGCTCATCACCGTGGGTGTGGCCTACGGCAGCCAAGAGATCGAGCTCTCGCCGCCGGAGTCCTTCAGCGTCGTCGAGGACCAGGTGAGCGTCAACCTGGCCGATATTTCCGACGGCCACCTGCACCGCTTCGAGTACACGACCTCGGGTGGCGTGAAGGTGCGCTTCATCGTCATCCAGAAATCTGGCTCCTCCTTCGGCGTGGGCCTGGATGCCTGCGAGATCTGCGGGCCCTCGGGCTACTACGAGAAGGACGGCAAGGTCATCTGCAAGCTGTGTGAAGTGGCGATGAACATCGCGACCATCGGCTTTAAGGGTGGCTGTAACCCCATCCCCATTGACTACAAGGTCTCGAACGGGACACTGACCGTGCCGATTTCGGCGCTTGAGGCCTCGGCCTCCATCTTCGCGAAGTAAAGGGACTCACGTGTTTTTCCGAATGCTGCGAGGGGCCCTCACGAGGCGCGGTAACCGCCACCTCATGATCGCCCTGACCGTCGCCCTGGGCGCGGGTGTGGCCACGTCCATGCTCTCCGTCATGTTCAACGTGGGTGACAAGGTCAACCAGGAACTCAAATCGTACGGTGCCAATATTGTTGTGCGCCCTCAGGGTGCGGCCGTCCTCGACGACCTGTACAACACGGGCGAGGCCTCAGAGGCGCGCTCGTACCTGCGCGAGGACGAGCTGGGCAACATCAAGACGATCTTTTGGACCTACAACATCCTCGACTTCGCGCCGCTGCTGAGCGTGTCGGCGACCGACGCCAGCGGGGAACGCGTGCCCACGACGGGGACGTGGTTCAGCCACCACCTCGAGTTGGCCACCGGTGAGAGCGTCGAGACCGGTCTGGACAAGCTGCGCGGCTGGTGGGGCCTGGAGGGCGCCTGGCCCGGTGACGACGACCCGAACGGAGCGATTGTCGGCTCTTCCTACGCGGCCGCCCGAGGCCTCGGCGTCGGCGACTCCTTCACGCTCACTCGCGAGGGGGTCACCCAGGAATTCACGGTCACCGGCGTCGTCACCACCGGCGACGACGCGGACCGCGGCGTGTTCATCCAACTGCCCGCCGCACAGACGCTCCTGGGCCGCGAGGGTGCCGTCGGAAGCGTCGAAGTGTCCGCCCTGACCACCCCGGACAACGACCTGGCCCGCAAGGCCGCGAAGAACCCGAACTCGCTGAGCGTGTCCGAGAAGGAAACCTGGTACTGCACCGCCTACGTCTCCTCCATCGCCTTCCAGATCGAGGAAGTCATGACGGACTCCGTGGCCCGCCCGGTCCGCCAGGTCGCCCAGTCCGAAGGCGTCATCCTGGAAAAGACCCAGCTGCTCATGGTCCTCGTGACCGTCCTGGCGCTCATCGCCTCGGCCCTGGCCATCGCGAACCTGGTGACAGCGGGCGTCATGGAGCGCTCGAGCGAGATCGGCCTCATGAAGGCCGTGGGCGCCAAAGACAAGCAGATTATCGCCCTGTTCCTCACCGAGACGATCATCGTCGGCCTGGCCGGCGGGGTCATCGGATACGCGGGCGGACTCGGCCTCGCACAGGCGATCGGATACATGGTCTTCGGCTCGTCTATCGCTTTCGTGCCCGTCGTCGTCGGCCTCGTCGCCGTCCTCGTCGTCCTCGTCGTCCTGGGAGCCTCCGTTCCCGCGATCCGCTACCTGCTGCGCCTCAACGCGGCCGAAGTCCTGCACGGAAGGTGATGCACATGTCCAGACGAGCAATGTTCTGGAAGATGGTCACCTCTTCCATCCTGCGCCGCCGCTCCCGCGTCCTCATCGCGGTCCTGGCCGTCGCCATCGGCGCGACCACGCTGTCCGGCCTCGTGACGATCGCCGTGGACGTGCCCGCCCAGCTGGCCCGCGAGATCCGCTCCTACGGCGCCAACCTGGTCGTCACACCCGCCGGCGAGGGGGCCCTCACGGACGAGGCCGTGGCCGCGTCCACCGCCCTGGTTCCCTCCGGCGCTCTCGTCGGATCCGCGGCCTTCGACTACGAGACCGTCACCATCAACGACCAGCCCTACGTCGCCGGCGGTGCAGACCTGGCGGCCGTGCAAGCCATGAACCCCTCCTGGTTCGTGGACGGGGCGTGGCCCCAGGACCTCGGACAGGTCCTCGTGGGCGAGCAGATCGCCTCGACGATCGACGTCAAGGCTGGCGACACCATCACGGTCAGCCAGCTGGACAGCAACGCCGCCTCGAAGGGCGCCCAGGCTCAGTCCGGTGCCTCCCAAGCCTCGCAGTCCGGCGCGGACGGGCAGGACCCAGCCCCGGCCTCGGCCCTGAAGGTCGACCCCAGGAGCGTCACCCTGACCGTCTCCGGAATCCTCAAGACCGGCGGCAACGAAGACGGCTACGTGTACATGTCCTCCCAGGACATGTCCCAGCTGACCGGCACCAGCGACACCGTGACGCTGGCCGAGTACTCGATCGCCCTGGAGGGTGATGCTCTCAGCGCCGTCGCCGACGCCATGAACGCCGCGAACCCCGACGTGCACGCCCAGACCGTGCGTCGCCTCGCCCAATCCGACACGGGCGTGCTCAGGATGCTGCGCTCCCTCCTGGTCGTCATTACGGTCATCGTGCTGGCGCTGACCATGATCGGCGTGTCCACCACGATGATCGCCGTCGTCACCGAGCGCCGCAACGAAATCGGCCTGCGTAAGGCCCTGGGCGCCACCGGGCGCTCCATCACCCGCGAGTTCATGGGTGAGGGCGTCATGCTCGGGCTCATCGGAGGCCTGATCGGGGCGGGAGCGGGCTACGGCCTCGCCGTCCTCATCTCCACCTCCGTGTTCCACCGGACCATCTCCCTGCACCCCGTGATCCTGCTCGGCACCGTCGCGTGCTCGATCCTCATCGCCGTCCTCGCCTGCCTCCCGCCCGTGCGCCGCGCACTGGCCGTCGACCCCGCGCTCGTCCTGCGCGGAGAATGAGAGCCACCATGACAACGCCCGACACCACCCCCACCGCCGCTGCCGACGCGCCCGAGGCCACCGCGGCCTCGTCCTCTTCGGACGCGCTGCTGAGCCTCGACGGCGTCTCCAAGATCTACGGCGACCTGCACGCCCTGGACAACGTCTCGCTGGAAATCCCGCGCGGCCAGTGGGTCTCCATCGTCGGCCCCTCCGGCTCCGGCAAGACCACCCTCATGAACATCGTCGGCGCCATGGACACCGCCACCAAGGGCACCGTCATGCTGGACGGGCACGACATCTCCGACCTGACCGCCGACGAACTCACCGAGGTGCGCTGCCGCACCATCGGCCTCGTCTTCCAGCAGTTCCACCTCATCGGCCACCTGACGGCCCTCGAAAACGTCATGGTCGCCCAGTACTACCACTCGATGCCCGACGAGAAGGAAGCCCTCGAGGCCCTCGACCGCGTCGGCCTCGCCGACCGCGCCACCCACCTGCCGCGCCAGCTCTCCGGCGGCGAGCAGCAGCGCGTGTGCGTGGCCCGCGCCCTCATCAACTACCCCAAGCTGCTGCTGGCCGACGAACCCACCGGCAACCTGGACGAGACCAACGAGGAGATCGTCCTCGACCTGTTCAACCAGCTCCACCAGGACGGCACGACCCTCATGGTCGTCACCCACGACGCGCTCGTCGCCGAACAGGGCCAGCGCGAAATCCGACTCGACCACGGTAAGGTCGTCAAGGAAACCTGGCACGACCACGACTTCGAACAGCGCGCCTCCGGCCTGGTCCTGCCCGGCCGCGACGGCGACGCGCGCAGCGGAAAGGACAAGGTGCGATGACCACGCCCACCACTGTTGAGAGCCGATCCCGCTGGGCGGCCCCGGCCTCGTTCGCGGTCCTTGGCGCGCTCGGCGCGACCATCCTGGCCGCGTGCACGCCCAACACCGGCCTGGACATGTCCAAGCCCATGAGCGATGGCACCTGGACGGCGCAGTCCAACGCCGACGACCAGGGATCCATCGGCACCATCACCATCACCGTCGAGGGCGGGCGCATCACCGCCACCACCTACGAGACGACGCTGGCCGACGGCACCGACAAGGGCGCCGACTACGGCAAGAGCTCGTCGGGCGAAGTCTTCAACCAGGACTACTACAAGAAGGCGCAGGCCGCCGTCGCCTCCTACCAGGAGTACTCCGACAACCTCACCCAGGTCGGCGACCCCGCCAAGGTCGACGTCATCACCGGCGCCACCGTCGCCCACCAGCAGTTCGTGCAGGCCGCCATCCGCGCCATCGCCGCCGCCCAGGGTGTGTCCCCCGACGGAGCCGACGACATCGACATCCCCGGCCTGAACGACGCCACCAAGGACGGCGAGCTCGAGGGCTCCGACGGCTGAGGCCAGGGGTTCCTTGGGTAGCGACGAGGCCGTGGCCGGTCCGTCGGGTTCAGCGCGCTCGGCGACGCCCGTCAGTGTCGGTGAGGGCTCGTGCGCGAACGCCGCTGGGCTTGCGGGCGGGACCGATGCGGTGGCCGGTGTTGCTGTCGGTCCTGCCGGTGAATCGGGCGCGGCTGGTGCTTCCTCAGGAGCGACGGTCGAAGCCGCGGTTCCGCCGATGTGGCGCTCGTCTTTCCCTGCGATGGGCACCCGCGTCGACATCATCGGCTGGGGCGGGAACGGCATGGCTATCGTCAACGCCATTGTCGAGGTCGTGGCGCGCCACGAGGACCTGTGGAGTGTCTTCCGGGTTTCTTCCGAGGTGTCGCGGCTCAATGCCGCTGTCGCTTCGGCTGGGGGCGGCGAGGGTGTTTCCCGTCACTTGGCTGAATCCGCGGAGGCCAGCGCCGGCCTCGTCGTGAGCGAGGACACCGACCGGTTGCTGCGTGGCGCGCTGGCACTCGCGGAGGCGACCGGGGGAGCGTTCAACCCGATGATCGGGCCGCTCGTTGCCGCATGGGACGTCAAGGCGATGCGGGCCGCGTATGTTGCGGGCGCTCCCTTGCCTCCTGCGCCGTCCTCGCGCGTTGTGGAGGCGGCGTTGCGCGCGTCGTCGTGTGGCTTGCTGTCGCGCGTCGGCGAGCGGCGCTGGGCGGTGGGCGTTCCCGCCGAGTCCGTCGGTGGTGTAGATGCGCCCAGCCCGCGCCTCGACCTGGGCGGCATTGCGAAGGGGTACACCGCTGATGCATGCCGCGACCTGGCGGTGTCCATGGGAGCGCGCGGCGTATTGGTGTCAGTGGGGACGTCGTCGGTGTCTGTGAGTGGTACTCGCGCCGACGGTTCGCCGTGGCGCGCAGGCCTGCGTGATCCTCACGGCGCGCCCACGGCGATTGCCGGCGTCGTGGAACTGCCTGCGGACGGCATGGCGTCCCTGTCGACGTCTGGGGACAACCTGGGGCCGCTGGGGGATGCTCGTGCGCTTTGTGCGGGGCCTGTGTCGGAGCGTGTGTCGGAGCGTGTGTCGGAGCGTGTGGCGGAGCGTGCGGCGGAGCGTGCGGCGGAGCGTGCGGCCGATCTGCGCGCGCGTGAAACATCGCGTGAAACACCCGGTGGCGGCGGTCGAATTTTCGACCATCACATCATCGACCCGCGTACGGGTTACCCCGCGCGTTCGGGCGTTCGGCAGGTCAGTGTCGTGGCCTCGTCGGGTGTGTTGGCGGAGGCGCTGTCCACCGCGCTGCTCGTCGATCCGTCGCTGGATGTTGACGCGGTCGTCGCAGCCTGGTCGCGTGCGACCGGAACGCCTGCCCGGGCGCGCGTCGTCGGCCTGGCGCGCGCGGCGCAACGCTGAGGCCCAGGTCCGGTCCGACCTGGCGCCCTCGGTGTCCGCGGTGCGAGGGGACGAGGTGCGAGGGGCGGGGCCCAGGTGGTTTACCCGCCAGGCGTGATGTGACACTGCCGAGACTCGCAACCGAAGGCTCGGAGGGCGTGTTCGTTCCTGCTGCCGCTCCGTCGACGGCCTCCACGCGGCGGAATCCATAAGTGCTGGAGCCAACCGTGTGTTGTCCGGTGCCCCGTGATTGTTCACCCGTCGGGGACGCGCTGAGTCATCTGTGATGGCCCTCAGCTGGGTGGTATGAGGCGCGGGATCGTTGTTGAGGTTGGCCTCGATAATTCACGACGCGCTTCAGGAGCACTGCCGCGTTATCGCCGTTGCGTGTGGACTGGTGTGCGGGGGATGAGTCGTTGGCGCTGCACCCGTTACGTGGCGGTGCACCCGTTATGTGGCGGTGCACCCGAACAGAAGGGGTGTAATGCCTACGGTTCGGGTGCACTGCCTCTTGGAACAAGTGAAAATGTGGTCGGTGTGTGCAGAGGTGGCTGTGTCGCACAGTGGGGAGGACTGCTTCGTCACCGTTGCGTGTGGATTGGTGGACATGATCGACCTTGCGAAGGCGCAGCTGGCCCTCGTCGCCGTTGCGTGTGGACTGGTGTGCAGGGGGCAAGTAGCTGGCGGTGCACCCTTTACGTGGCGCTGCACCCGTTACGTGGCGGTGCACCCGAACAGAAGGGGTGTAATGCCTACGGTTCGGGTGCACTGCCCCTTGGAACAAGTGAAAATGTGGTCGGTGTGCGGAGGTGACTGCGTCGCACAGAGGGTAGGACTACCTCGCACTCTATCCACAGCCCCTTGTTCGTGTCGCTGTTTATCCACAGGGGTTGATTATCTAGATGATTTCAACTCGTGGGGCTGCGAGAATCCACATATGAGCAGCCACCAATTGACAGTCATTCGTTCCTCGGCAGCGTGTCGCATGACCGATGAGGAACAAGAATCAGGCGCTTTCTTACACGTGATGCGAGGATGCTACGTTCGAGTCGAAGACATGCGTCTCCTTGACACTCCGTGGCGCACGTGGATAACAGTGGCGCGAGCTCGTCTCCTTGCTGTCCACGCGTTGGGGAGCGGGGATCGAGTATTCGTTGGTGCGAGTTCACTTGCTTCTCGAGGTATTCCTCTGTGGGAGGCGAATCCGGACGTATACGTCTGGGCTCGTTCTCGGCGTGGGAGTAAGCCTCTCCGCGCGGTTCGCGCAGCAGGGGTCCTCGTCCCCGGGGTTTCGGTGCGATGGTCTGTTGTTTCACCTCTTGAGAGAGAGCTACAGAGTGTTGGTGGTGTCCTGGCCGAAGGCGTCATCGATGCGGCGGTGCGTATGGCTTGTTGGTCTGAGCCCCTGAGCGCATTTGTGGGGATCTGCATGGTGCTGAATAGGCAGTCGTCGTTCGACCTCTTTTCGCAGGAAGAGTGCCGCGATCGGGCACATGGGGCTAGGTCAGAGATGCTAGTGAGGCTCACGCAGTGGCGCCAACATAACGACAACATACCGGCGCGCCGAGCAGAAGCCCTCATCCGAGCTGCTGATCCGGGGTGTGATAATCCTGCCGAGGCCGCCTTGCTGTGGGTTGTGAAGTCCGTTTGTGCGTTCGAAGTGGTGACCCAGTATGAAATCGTTGTCAACGGGCGGCGGTACTTTGTAGACATCGCGATTCCTGGGCTCATGATCATCTTCGAGTTCGATGGGATCGGCAAGCTTGGCAAGAATGACGCCGACTTTGCTCAGGCGAAACGTGAGTGGATTCAACGTGAAAATGATCTACGCGGCGCTGGTTGGACGATCTATCGGGTGTCCTGGCCGGATTATGAGGACTTAGTGCGACTGAGAGCCTGGGTGGCTGAATTGTTAGCGCCGTACCAAGCATCGATCCCCGCATCGGCACAGTACTTGTGGGCGGTTCCAACGCAGGCCTGCGACGGTCCGAATCGGCGGTTTCACATGGGTGCATCCCGACGGTGGTCGCAAGGGTCATACACCTGACCCGAGGCGCTGCACCCGTTATGTGGCGGTGCACCTGTTACGTGGCGGTGCACCCGTACAGAAGGGGTGTAATGCCTACGGTTCGGGTGTAGCGCCCTCGTCAACAAGGAAAGTCGCGGTTGTCTGCTGGATGACAATGCTGGACTCGCTACTAAATGGTGCTGCGAGGACATGAAAAGAGCGTGATACCAGTGTTGCGAGCGTGCCCGCTGGAAAGGCCCCAGCAATCAGGGACCCGACGCTATCTCAGGACTACTGGTCGCCGGGGGCCCGGCCGCGGTGCCGGAGGGTGGCGTCGGTGCCTGGCCGGGCATTGAGCCGACGCGCCGAGCACCATCAGCCGCGAAGGCGCAGCTGACCCTCGTCGCCGTTGTGTGTGGATTGGTGTGCAGGGGATGAGTCGCTGGCGCTGCACCCGTTACGTGGCGGTGCACCCTTTACGTGGCGCTGCACCCGTTATGTGGCGGTGCACCCGTACAGAAGGGGTGTAATGCCTACGGTTCGGGTGTAGCGCCCTCGTCAACAAGGAAAGTCGCGGTTGTCTGCTGGATGACAATGCTGGACTCGCTACTAAATGGTGCTGCGAGGACATGAAAAGAGCGTGATACCAGTGTTGCGAGCGTGCCCGCTGGAAAGGCCCCAGCAATCAGGGACCCGACGCTATCTCAGGACTACTGGTCGCCGGGGGCCCGGCCGCGGTGCCGGAGGGCGGTGGCTGGGCATGGTCTTGGTGTCCGTTGGCGGTGGCGAAAACTGCCTCAGACAAATGTCGCACGTAATTTAAGGCGGTCATTTTTTAAGTGCGTCTGAAAACGTTGCAATTCCAACGACCGATCTTCTCAGTTTGAAGTACCCGCAAGGGAATTACGTGCGGAATTGTCGAGCATGACCCGCAAGCCCCGCCCGGAACACCGGTGGGGCCACTCGTCGACGCCAGAATTCAGGCGGAACGCCACGCAAGCAGCGTCGCCAGGTGGACGCCCCCGCGGCCCGCAAGCTGGGCGGCCTGGGTGCGGCACGAGAAGCCATCCGCCAGGTACACGGCATCCGGCTGCGCCGACAGGGACGGCAGCAGCGAATGTGAGGCGACCGCGACCGACAGGTCGTAGTGGCCCGCCTCCATGCCGAAATTCCCGGCCAGGCCGCAGCAGCCCTCGAGCCGAGTCACGCGCGCCCCCAGCGACTCGAGCAGCGCCTGGTCCGTGTCCCACCCCACGACGGAGTAGTGGTGGCAGTGGGGCTGCGCGACAATCTCGACGCCCTCCAGGCTCGGCAGGCGCCGCGCGGAGGCGGGCAGGGCCGACAGCACCTCGGCGAGGGTGCGCGTCGCGGAAGACACCAGTGCCGAACGCGGGTCCTCGGGCAGCAGGTCCAGCAGGTCGTCGCGCAGCACCGCCGTGCACGACGGCTCGACGCCGACGATCGGGATCCCCGACGCCGCGAAAGGCGCAAGAACGCCCAGCAACGACGCCAAGTGCTTCTTCGCCCCCTCAAGCTGACCCGTCGTAATCCACGTCAGGCCGCAGCACGCGTCCGGCGCGACGATCGGCGCGAAACCGTTGGCCTCAAGCACGTCAACAACCGCGCGCGCACCCGTGTCGTCCAGGGTCTGGCTAAACGAGTCCGCCCACACGAGCGCATACGGCCGCCCGCGCGGGTCTCGTGGCCCGCTCAGGATCGGGGAGTCCGCCACCGACGAGGCCTGGGCGCCGCCGCCCTCGCGGGCATCGGTGGCGGCATCGGAAGTCGCAGCGCCGGAAGGTGCGGCATCGGCAGGCGTGGCAGTCGGGACAGAATCTGCCAGCAGCGACCGCTTGCGGGCCCACGCGGTGAAGGTGCCAGACTGGAGGGCGGGCATGCCTCGGCGCGGGTCCAGGCCGATGATGCGGAAGGCGAGCGAGCGCAGGGGGCCCACCGACATGACGGCGTTCGCGACGGCGGCCAGGCCGGGCACGCGCGCGGTGACGCGGGTCAGGCGCGGCAGCCAGCCGAGCGTGTAGTGGCTAAGGGGGCGCAGGCGTCCGCGGTAGGTGCGGAAGAGCGCTTCGGAGCGGTAGCGGGCCATGTCGACGCCTGCGGGGCAGTCGGCCGAGCAGGCTTTGCAGGCGAGGCACAGGTCGAGGGCCTCGAGGACTTCGGGGGAGTCGATAGCGCGCACGAGCTGCGAGTTTGCGGCCTCTTGCAGGATGCGGGCGCGCCCCCGGGTCACGTCCTTCTCCTCGCGCGTGGCCAGGTAGGAGGGGCACATGAAGGTGCCGGATACTCCCGCTCGGCACTTGCCGACCCCGGTGCAGCGGTGGACGGCCGCCGTGAAGTCGCCGCCGTCATGGGTGAACGCGAAGCCGCCGTCGGCGGGCATGGGACGCGCAGCAACGCGGCGCAGATTGAGATCCAACGGATCGACGCCCGGCTGGAGCTCAAGCTGGCCGCAAGCAGTGGCGAGCGGGCCGGACGCGTCGGATGGGCGCGAGGAGCCGGCGATGGCAGCATCGTCGGATGCGCGAGCGGAACACGCCGCGGAACCATCAGCACGCTGGGGCGTCGGTGTATCGGCAGCGCCGCTGCTCGTGGCCGGGCCAGCAGCGCCGACCGCGCGAGCGTCGGACCCGCGAGCGGAACCGTCGCCGCCGAGGGGCGCGGGATTACTGCCGGGGGTCTCGCCGAAGCTGCCATTGGAACCGGCTCCGCCACCGACCCGCGACCCACCCAGACGAGCCCGGGCACGGGAGGCGGCCATGGCCTCGTCCATGGGGGCGGCGAGCACCCCGGGGTTGAGGAGGTTGTCCGGGTCGAAAACGTGCTTGACGCGCGCGAACAGGTCGAGCATGTCGGGGGAGTACATGAAGCGCAGGAGTTCGCCGCGGGCGCGCCCGTCGCCGTGCTCGCCGGAGACGGAGCCGCCGTGGGCGGCGCAGATGCGGGCCGCGGACTGGAGGAACGCGCGCGAGTGGGCGACGCCCTCGGGTGTTTCGAGCGGCATGGCGAGGCGCACGTGCACGCAGCCGTCGCCGAAGTGCCCGTACAGGAGGCCGTCGATGTCGAACTCCTCCATGAGGGCGGTGAAGTCGCGCAGGTAGGCACCGAGGTTCTCGGGTGGGACGGCCGCGTCCTCGAAGCCGGGCCATGCCTGCTGGTCGCCGCCGCCCGCGCCGTCCGGCGGGGTGCGTCCGCCCAGGCCCGCACCGTCGGCGCGGATCCTCCACAGGGCCGAGGCCTGGGCCCCCGGCGGGTACACGACCGTGTCGACGGCGGCGGAGGCGGCGCACAGGGCGCGTGCGCGTTCCAGGGAGGCGGTGACGTCTTCGCCGGGGGCGCCGACTTCGACGAGGAGCCAGCCTTCGCCCTCGGGGAGGGCGGGGACGGCGCCGGGGCCCTTGTGGGCGCGTACGACGTCGACGAGGCGGCGATCCATGCCCTCCACCGCGAGGGGGGAGTGGGTGAGCAGAGCGGGCACGTCGTCGGCGGCCTCGATCATGGAGCGGTAGCCGAGGGCGGCGAGCACGGGCGCGTCGGGCAGGGGCACGAGGCGCACGGTGATGGACAGGATCAGGACGAGCGTGCCTTCGGTGCCCGCGAGCATGGCGGCGAGGTTGCGCCCGCCTTCGGGGGTGAGGTGTTCGAGGGAATAGCCGGAGACCTGGCGCTTGAAGCGGCCGAGCTGGGTGCGGATGGGAGCCAGGTTCGAGTCGATGAGGGCGGCCAGCCCCGGCACGTCGCTGAGTGCGGCATCCTGGCCGGTCGTGGCCGTGAAGCGGCGCCCCTGCCCGTCCACGCAGTCGAGGGACACGATGTTGTCGGAGGTGCGCCCCCAGGCGGTTGCGTGCGGGCCGCACGCGTTGTTGGCGACCATGCCGGCGATCGTCGCGCGGTTCTGGGAGGAGGGGTCGGGGCCGAAGCGCAGGCCGTGCTTGGCGGCTGCGGCCTGGAGGGTGGAGCCGACGCAGCCGGGTTCGACGGTGGCGGTGCGGGCCTCGGGGTCGATGGAGATGACGCGGTTCATGTACCGCGAGAAGTCGAGGACGAGGCCGGGGCCTATTGCGTTGGACGCGCACGAGGTGCCGCCGCCTCGGGCGGTGAGGGGGACGCCGTGGGCGCGGGCGAGGTCGAAGGCTGCGATCGCCTGCTCGGGCGTGCGCGGGAAGGCGACGGCCAGGGGCGGGATGCGCGTGAGGCCGGCGTCGGAGGAGTAGCGCGCTCGCGTGCCGACGGAGGCGTCGACGTCAATGAGTGCGCGCAGGCCAGACAGGAAGCTGTCGCTCATATTCCCAGTGTGTCACGCCCTGGCCGCGCGGGGCGGGTCTTCCCGCTGTGCGGATAGTCGCGCCCGGGGACGAGGCCGTGGCCGGCAGCTGCGCCTGGCTCACAATGGGGGTTGTCAAGTACCAACAAAGCGTCGGCTGTCCGCGATGTGGCCTCAGGCGGGCTCGGGGTCGTCGGTGAAAAACTTGGGGAAAGGAGTCACCGGAACGGGCATTCGTTCAATCGGCGGCATATGCGGACTGACCGGGCGCGAAGTATTAGGGTAGCGGCGAGGCATTGTCTTATTGCTCACGCGGTACGGGGACAGTTCGTCGCGCGTCTCCTCGGACGCTGGAACCCGCGGTTCTGGCGCCGAGTATTCAATGAGGCGCAGGAATCTTCTGCCCATTGTTACCCGCCTTGCCTGTCGTGTACTGCACGTCGCGCCCTGGTTTAACCGGATGGAATATGCTCCTCGTCCGATTTGCGCGCATGGAACCATATCCTACACGATCGTGGTAGTGCTATGGGGCGAATCTCAAGTAGTTATTCGACACGTGTCAGTGCGAACCTTATCGCCGGGGGTGGGTCGCTTTGGGTGCGGTCCGTTCTGCGCCTGTCGTTTGCTTGTCGACGGCGATGATGTTGGCGAAATTCCGAGGGGCGCAGGCGTCTTTGTCGACGTGGGTCATGAGGAGGATTTATCGAGTGAGTGTCGACAGTGCACCATATGATTACGTGGTATCTATCGCAATGTCCAAGTGTCATCCGATTTTCTTTTGAAACGTATGAAACAATGGCCACGAGCGCCCCATACACGTGAAGGATAGATCGATGGCCCTGTTTGAGTTCGAGGATGGACACCTCGTACCCGCTCAATTCGGGTACCCCGTGTCGCATGATCTGGGTCCTGAGCTGGTTGACGCGATCTGCCAACAGGTCCTGCAGATTGTGTCGCGCCCGCTGTTCCCGGTGACATGGCGTGACATGACAGGACAGGTTGGTGAGGAGACGCCGCGCCTGACGGCGCTCGACGTGACGGGGCAAATCGTCTCGGTCGAGATCCTGAAGCTCCTGGACTCCGAGACCCTCATTACCTCGCTGTCGCGTCTGGCTGTCGTGGCGTCGCTGTCCTGGTCGGATCTGGCGGCTGAGTACCCGTCGGGTCCCGAGGGCTTCCGCGCAGGCTGGGCGCAGTTCCGCGACTCGATGCCTCCTGCCGTTGGTCCGGGTCCCCGCCTGATCATGGTCGCTGGCGAAATCGACCCGGCGGTGCGTCCCGCCCTATCGATTCTGGCGACCTCCGGCGTCGAGGTGCACCTGATGAACCTGCGCCAGATGTCGAACGGCCGCCTGTTCCTGGACGTCAACGCGGTCGGCCCGCGCCTGTATGGCCACGCCCCGCAGCTCCTCGGTTCCTCCGCCGCCGCCCCCGCGATCACCGCGGGTTCCGTCCCGGTCGAGGCCGAGGCCTCGGCTGAGTCCGCCGAGTTCGAGTCCGCCGAGTTCGAGTCCACCATCGATGCGAGCGAGCAGGACGAGGCCCCGGCCATTCCCGCTCCGCCCGCCCCGCTCTCGGCGGATACCGACGAGGAGGACGCGGCCGAGCCGGAGACGCCGACGACGCGTCCCACCCCGAAGGTCGCCCCGCACCTGCGCGACGTGTTCCGCTACTCGGTGGACGAGGAGCCCCCCGCTCCCTGGAAGTCCGAGGACGACGGTCAGGACCAGGCTCAGGACGCCGCCGAGGAGCAGCTTGACGAGGCCGGGGCTGATCGAGAGGATCAGACCGAGGAATCCGCCGAGGCTGAGCTGGAGGACGAGCGCGGCGCCGACGCCGACGAGGCGCCTAGCGACGAACTCGTGGACCAGGAATCCGACGATACCGAGGGCGTCGACGCTGACTCTGACGACGCCGAGAGTGCCAACGAGGCTGAGGCTGACGACGAGCGCGACGAGGCCGAGGACCACGAGGCCGAGGCTTCCGAGCACTCCGACGAGCAGGGCCAGGACGGCGACGCGTACGTCGCCGAGGATCACGAGGACTCTGAGGGCGAGGACAGCGGCGACGACCTCGGCGGCTTTGAACACGACCACCCCGAGGAACTGGACAACGAGGAGGCCGACGTGGATGGTGAGCAGCGCTGGGAGCGCCCCGCCCACCTCGGCAGCCGCGCGTCGCGCCGCAGCCACTCCGAGGCCGTCGAGCTTAACGACGGCGGAGCGACAGAGGCGGCCACGGCCTCGTTCGTGGATCGCGAAGAGGAATCCCCTGAGGTTGTTGCGGCCCGCGAAGAGGGCGTGCCCGTCCTTGGACGCGACGAGGATGGCCTGCGCACGCTGGCCCAGATCCTCGGCGAGGATACGCCCCTTGTGGCTCGCGGCGAGCTGGGCCTGCCCAACGACCTGGTGCTGGCCGCCAGCGGCGCTATCTCGGGCGCCGGCCTGACCTACCCGTCCCTGGACACGATGCTGACCGCGCGCGGCATGAGCCACATCGACGTGTGGTCGCTCGTGCGCATCGGCGACCGCCTGGGCCCGACGCTGGCCGAGGCCCTCGACGAGGTCAACCGCGAGATCGTCCGCGAATACGCGAACGCGCCTCGCGAGCGCCGTATCGCGCGCCACTGACACGCCACAGAGCACGGGGAGGCCCGGGATCAACTGATCCCGGGCCTCCCCGTATCACGCAAGGACGCGGCCTGTGTCTATCGCTCGCTGCCTGCCCGCGCCGCGATCCGCGACCAGAGCGCTGCGCGTCCAGAGCGAGGCCCAGCCTCGGCCTTGTCGCCCGGGCGCGAGGTGCTACGCGTCCAGAGCGAGGCCCGGCCTCGGCCTCGTCGCCCGGGAGCGAGGTTCTGCGCGACGAGAGCGTGCCCGGCCTCGGCCTTGTCGCCCGGGCGCTACCCGATGAACGCGCCCAGCCAGCCGCGCATGGTCGCGTACACTGCCTCGCGCACGGGCGCGTCCGACAGGACCAGGTCGTGCTTGCCGGGGAAACGCGCGATCGTCACCAGGTCGGACAGGCCCAGGCTGCGCTGCGCGATCACGACCGGATCGAGCACGGTGTCGGACGTGAAGGCGCGCTCGCACCACTCCTCGTCGAAGTAGGACGACGTGGAGACCATCGACAGGACCGGGCATTCCAGGTGCACGTCCCTCTCGACCGTGTCGTGACCGGCCATGATGGCCTCCAGCCACGAGGCGGGCACCGGGTAGGACTCGGGGCGCTTCCACTCGTGGGCGATTGGCCAGCCCGCGACCGACGGGTCCTCGGGGGACAGGCCCTCGGGAATGTTCAGCTCGGAGGAGGCGCGCCCGGCAAGGGAACGCCCGTAGTGGCCCGCCCCGCCCGTGGGGATCTCCCGCATGGGGCTGCGCGCCGCGATGCGCCCGATGACGGGGGCCATTGCCCCGCGCCAGGACGCCATCGACTGCATCTCCAGCCACGCCGAGTTCAGGATCAGCCCCGCCAAGACGCCCGGGTGGCGGTGCGCCCACAGGGTCGCGACCAGGCCGCCCGTCGAGTGGCCCATGAGGATCAGCGGCTCGTCGTCGCGCTCGGAACGGATGATCTCGATGGCCTCGCCGATCTCCTCGTCGTACACGGACAGGTCGTCCGTGTAGCCGATGGTCTGGTGGGGTCGCAGGCTGCGCCCATACTTGCGCATGTCGAGCGCGTAGAACGCGGCCCCGGCCTCGCGCAGGCGGTCGGCCATCTCGGTCTGGAAGAAGTAGTCGTTGCGCCCGTGCAGGTACAGGATCGTCATGCGCGCGTCCGTCGGCGGCACGGCGCGCACGAGGGTCGCCACGCAGGGACCCTCCGCGTCCTCGATCAGCTCGATCGTACGGGATTCGTACCCGTCGCCCAGGATGTCGCCGCGCCAGTCGGGGCCGGGCGGGCCGACTTCGCCCCAGGGGGCCATGACGTCGCGCTCGGGCGTCGGTTCGTTCGACGAGGCCGGGGCCTCCGCCCCGGAAAAGTCAGGTAGGCCGGTCGCGTCGGGGGAGCCCGGGCCTGCCTGCGAAGGATTGCTGGTAACGCTCATGTGATCAGCATAACGTGAGAGCCCGCCCCGGCCTCGTCGATCGAGCGAGAGGTCGGGGCGGGCGCAGAGGCGGGGGTACGGCGGCGGGCCTACGCGAAGGAGGACGCGCGCGAGGGGATGCGCTCGTTGAGGAACTCGTTGAGCAGGGCGGTGAGCTGGTCGTGCTCGATGAGGAAGCCGTCGTGGCCGTGATCCGAGTGAATTTCGCGGTAGAACGCGCCGGGAATGCCCGACGCCATCTGCCAGACCTGCTCGGGGAAGAACAGACGATCCGAGTCCACGGCGACGACGAGCGTGCGCGCGGTGACGGCCTTGAGGGCCTCGGCGACACCTCCGCGGTCGCGGCCCACGTCGTGAGAGAGCATCGTGCGGCACAGCGTCACGTAGGAGCCGGCGTCAAAGCGGCGCACGATCTTCTCGCCGTGGTAATCCAGGTAGGACTCCACCGCCAGGCGGCCGCCGTGGAGGGGATCCTCGTCGTTCTGAGGGATGCGGCCGAAGCGCTCGTCCAGCTCGGAGGGGGAGCGGTAGGTCGTGTGCGCGATCTGGCGGGCCAGTGCCAAGCCGGCGGTGGGGCCGGGACCCGCGTAGTAGTCTCCGCCGCGCCACGCCGGGTCCAGCTGGATCGCGCGGATCTGCGTGTGCGTCCACGCCGCCTGGTCGGCCGTCGTCTGCGCGCCCGACGCCACGACAACGAGGTGGCGCACGCGCTCAGGGTAGGTGACCGCCCACTCGATCGCGCGGTGACCGCCCAGGGACGTGCCGATGACGATGTTCCACGTGTCGATGCCGAGCAGGTCGGACAGGAGGGCCTCGGCGCGAACTTGGTCGCGCGTGGAGATGACGGGGAAACGCGAGCCCCAGGGCGCCCCGTCCGGCGCCAGCGAGGCCGGGCCGGTCGAGCCCTGACAGCCGCCCAGCACGTTCGCGGCCACCACGTAGTAGCGCTCCGTGTCGATGATGCGTCCCGGCCCCACGATCTGGTCCCACCAGCCGGGGGTCGGCTGGCCGGGCGCCGTCTCGCCGTACACGTGGGCGTCACCGGTCAGCGCGTGCAGGATCAGGACCGCGTTGGAGCCGGTCTCGTCCAGCTCACCCCACGTCTCGTAGGCGAGCGTCACGGAGGGCAGGATCTCCCCGTTTTCGAGGCGCTGGGCGCCCAGGTTCGCGAACTTGCGGAACGCGACCGGGTCGCCTTCGCGCCACGCGCCGGAAACGGGAGCGGGGGGCAGGTTGTGGCGGCTCATGGGGCCTTCTTTCGCTGGAGCGGGACGTCGGTGTCGGGCTGGGGAGTGGAGGAATGCGGCGGCCTCGGCGGATGAGGAGAGTGTGTATTGCGCCGAGGCCACCGACAGTAGGGGCTCAGGCAGTGGCCGCGCGGGCCGCGTCGAAGCCGAGCTGCAGGTCGGCGAGGATGTCCTTGATGTTCTCCAGGCCGATCGACAGGCGCACGGTGCCGGGCGCGACGCCGGCCTTGGCCAGCTCCTCCTCGGTCAGCTGCGAGTGCGTCGTCGAGGCCGGGTGGATGACGAGGGACTTCGCGTCGCCGATGTTGGCAACCACTGGCAGGAGCTGCACGCCGTCCGCGAAGGCCCGGCCGGCCTCGTACCCGCCCTTGATGACGAAGGAGAGCAGGCCGCCCGTGCCCAGCGGCGCGTACTTCTTGCCCAGCTCGTAGTAGGGGGAGGACTCCAGGCCCGCGTAGTTCACGGACTCGACGTCCGGGTGCGCCTCGAGGAAGCGGGCGACCGCCAGCGCGTTGGAGACGTGGCGCTCGATGCGCAGGGACAGGGTCTCGATGCCCTGCGAAATCAGGAACGCGTTGAAGGGAGAGGTCACGGCGCCCAGGTCGCGGTTGATGAGCGTCTGGATGCGCAGCAGGAACGCCAGGTTCGCGCCCAGCGCGCTGCCCACGCCCATGTCGCGGGCGTAGACGAGGCCGTGGTAGGACTCGTCCGGCGTGTTGTACAGGGGGAAGCGCTCGGGCTGGGAGGCGAAGTCGAAATTACCTGAGTCGACGATCGTGCCGGCGATCGAGGTGCCGTGACCGCCCAGGTACTTGGTGGCCGAGTGGACGACGATGTCGGCGCCCCACTCGATCGGGCGGATCAGGTAGGGGGTGGCGACCGTGTTGTCGACGATGAGGGGCACGCCGACCTCGTGGGCGACCGTTGCGATCGGCTCGATGTCGAGGATGTCGCCCTGCGGGTTGGGGATCGTCTCGCCGAAGAATGCGACGGTCTTGTCATCGGCGAGCGCGCGCCAGGCCTCGGGGTCGAGCGGGTCGGACACGAAGCGGGCCTCGATGCCCAGGCGGCCCAGCGTGTTCTTCAGGAGGGTGACCGTGCCGCCGTACAGGGAGGGGGAGGCGACGATGTTGTTGCCGGCGACGGCCAGGGCGAGGATGGAGAGGGCGGTCGCGGACTGGCCGGAGGAGACGAGGAGGCCGCCGACGCCGCCCTCGAGGGCCGCGATGCGCGCGGCGACACCGTCGGTCGTCGGGTTGGTGAGGCGCGTGTAGATGGGGCCCAGCTCCTGCAGGGCGAACCGGCTCGCTGCCTGCGCGGTGTCCTCGAAGGCGTAGGAGGAGGTCTGGTAGATGGGCAGCGCGGTCGCGCCGGTGGCGGGGTCGAGGTTGTATCCGGCGTGAATCTGCTTGGTTTCGAAGGACCAGTCGTTGGCGGTCATTGTGCGGCTCCTTAGGTGAGGGGTGGTTCGTCTCTGATTCCCCTCCGGCGGGCCGCAGATGCGGTGAAGTGAACATGCGTCGAGGCGCGTCCCGCTGTCGGGGGACTGCGCGGCAGTCGCTTGTGCTGACGCGCAGTCAGCGGCACATTCGACGGTTCATGGCTTCCATTCTTTGTCATGGGCGAGGCTGGGGCGAGGTGGTCCCGGATGGTGGACTTTTGTAACGGGATGGGGGCGCGTCGCAACCTGAGAGCAAAATGTGATAGGAAATACAACTATGTGCGATATGGGCCGAGGTTTTCTGGTAATTATGCGGTAAGTGTGGGGCTAGTGTTGCCAATGTTGCGATTGTGGCGACTGTGAATTGTGTGGAGTCTGGTGTGTTTGTTGCCAAGAGTGATGAAAGTGGATAGGCTTTTTCCTAGTACGCACCCCCGGGCGTCCACACACGCACGCATACGAGATGAGACGACGATGAGACAACGCGGAACAATCCGCATGGCCCTGACGGTGTTCGCCGCCAGCGCTCTGCTGGTCCTGCCGCAGATGGCGCAAGCGACTCCCTCCGAGGAAGAAATTGCTGCAGCGAAGGCGGCTGAAGAAGCCGCCTCAATGAGCGTCGCCGAAATCGAGGTCAAGCTCGCCGAAGTCAACGCGACCGCGGCAACCGCCACCCAGAACGCCCAGATCGCCGGCGAAGACCTCAACGAAGCCCAGATCGAACTGGACGCGGCGATCGCGACCGCCACCCAGGCCTCGGCCGACGCTGACGCCGCCGAAAAGGCGTTCAACGACGGCAAGATGCAAGTCGCATCCGTCGCTCAGGCCACCTACCGCAACGGCGGCGGCTCCCTCGACGCCATCGCGCCCTACCTTGACTCCGACGGCCTGCGCGCCGTCGAAACCAAGCAGACCGGCATCAACTCCTTCTCCACCTCCGCCGAGGTGAAGATGCAAAACGTTGCCGCCCTCGAACAGGTCGCCAAGGTGACGCGCGACGCAGCCAACACTGCCCGCGACAACCAGCAGAAAGCCACCGACGAGGTTCAGGCTCGCACCGACGCCGCCAACAAGGCCGCAACCGACGCGCAGAGCCAGGCGAACATCGTCGCCGCGCAGCGCGACGCCTACGTCAAGGAACTGGCGGACAAGCAGGGCACGACCGTCGACCTGATCAACCAGCGCGAGGCTGCCCTCGCCGCCGAACGCAACGCCGCCGAGCGTGCCGCCGCTGAGCGGGCCTCCGCCGCGACCGCCGCCGCCGACGCCCAGCGCCGTGGCGACTCCGCCACCCCGGCACCCGCGGCCGATGCTGCTCCCGAGGCCCCGGTCTTGTCCCCCTAGAGCGCCGCACC
>ERZ773001.59-NODE-59-length-46538-cov-25.0827_pt1 | contig 46538 bp, 37 predicted proteins | sample MGYA00511673_ERZ773001 | MGnify/ENA primary metagenome ERZ773001 (study PRJEB29015, sample SAMEA2738091) | human oral metagenome | biome: human oral; feature: human-associated habitat; material: saliva | place: China | collected 2162 ... | reverse complement strand
ATATTAGGCAAACCTACATGTGTTACATTGACCACCATCTTACCAATACCATACGTAATTGGAGATACGCGATACAATAATACGGTTGGCAATTCCATCATAGCCGTTTCTAATGTAGCTGTTCCTGATGCGGCAAGGCATACATCGCAAATTTGCATCAAATCATATGTATGGTCTTCTGTAATCGTAACAGGCACCTTATGAGCATCGATGAAAGTTTCTAACTCACTGCGATCGATGGTGTGTGCACGAGGTAAGAAGAATTGAATATCTTCATGGTTTGCCATTAATTGCTCACCACTTTTTAACATCGTATCAAGCAAGGATAAAACCTCTTGCTTGCGACTACCAGGCATGAGCAATACCTTTTTAGCGTCTTTACGAGCCCCAAAGTATTCTTCAGCCGCCTCTTTAGTCATTGTAGGATGTACGATATCTAATAAGGGATGCCCTACGAACTCTACATCGCATTTATGTTTGCGATACGCTTCAGCTTCAAAGGGGAATATGGATGCAACCTTTGTTACATACTTGCGAATTGTATTACCACGACTGCTGTGCCAAGCCCAAATCGTAGGAGCAATATAATAAAGAACTGGAATACCCAATTCATGAGCTACAGCAGCAAGTTTCATATTAAACCCAGGATAATCTACACAAACAAGGATATCCGGTTTTTCCTTCATCATGACGCGTTTTAAGTACGTCCGTAACTTAAAGAATTTTGGTAAGGATTTAACAATCTCTACAATACCAATGACGCCAAGGTTTTTAATGTCATATACAATGCGAACACCGGCACGCTCCATCAAGGTGCCGCCCATGCCAAACATGTCTACAGAAGGATCTATTTCTCTCAATGCATTGGCAACACTTGCCGCATGAGTATCACCGGATGCTTCACCGGCAGAAAACATGACTTTCATTATGAATCCTTTCTGGAATTTACAAATTCTTGGTCTACAGCACAAATAACAATACCATGACGATTGGCCATATCAAGTACATCTTGTTGTTGTACAAAAATAGTCTTTTCCGCTTCAACAGCGAGCACTTTACAGCCACTGTCAATCATGGACATCAATGTCTTTATACCCACTGCCGGCACATCAAAGCGCACATCTTGATTTGGTTTTTCTGTTTTTACTACAACAGCCTCACCACGGCCAAGCTCGCCACCGCGCAAAATACACTTATCAGTACCCTCAATAGCTTCAATCGCCATCGCCGCTTTATGCTTAACAACAACAGTTTGCCCAATATCAAGGCCTCCCATTTGTTTCGCTAATTCAAAGCCAAAGCATATATCTGCCCATTGTTCTTCTGTAGGCTGTGCTTTTGAAAGTACACCAACCTTAGGCATAAATGGTTTTAAGTATATTGTCTGATCTAATACTTTAAAGCCTTCTCTTTCAATTTCATCAACGATGGCAAGCATGATCGTATCATCCTTGCGATTCTTTAACCGTTTAAGAACGCCTAATGTTTTCAAATCCGGGAAGCTAAGTCCCTTAAAAAGTATTTCCTTAGTTACTTTACCTAACATAGTTAATTCAACAACACCTTCATTTTTTAAGGTCTTGAAGATTTTACCTAGTTTAGCAACACTAATATCATAGAAAGCATCGGCCTCAGCTTTTAAAGCTGGGTCAATATCAGGTACCACACCGATAACAACCACTTCGTGGCCTAATACATGAGCGGCTCGCATGAATTCTACAGGCAAAGCACCAATGCCCGCAATCAATCCTACCTTTGCCAAGACTTTACCTCCTAGATGGCTCTATGGCCTATATATCAATTCGTAATCTCAAATTTATAATGATTTGACTAGAAAAAGACATAATCATATACAATATATTGTACTATAAATAGCCACTTTTTACCATTAAAACACTAAGGTTTACGCCCTTTTCTTCATCATTTTTCAGATTTTTTTAGCACACAAAAAAGACCTCGTACATAATACGAGGTCCTTAAATTTAGTCGCGACGTGTACGCATAATACCACGATCGGCATTGCGCAAGAAGCGTAATAAGTTTTCAATTTCTACGGAAGAATCAAGTTGCATTTCCATTTCTTCAATAGCTTTGGACAAACTAAAACCAGAGCGATAAATAATACGGAAAGCTTGTTTCAAATCTCGGCGTACTTCTTCAGAAATACCAGCACGAGATAAGCCAACAGAGTTAAGACCGATAACACGTGCTGGTTGACCATCAGCGATAACATAAGGTGGAATATCTTGTACTACCTTAGCCATCCCGCCAACCATTGCATTGCGACCGATTTTAACAAATTGATGAATGCCAGCAAGACCACCAATTACCACGCGATCTTCAACGATAGCGTGACCAGCAAGACCTGCACAGTTACTCATAATTACATTATTGCCAACTATACAGTTATGGGCCACATGTGTACATGCTTGAAGCAAACAGTTATTACCTACTCGTGTCTCTTCACCTTCTCCAGTAGCGCGGCTAATGGTTACAAATTCACGAATAACCGTTTCATCACCAATATTACAATAGCTTTTTTCGCCTTTAAATTTTAAATCTTGCGGTTCCAATCCAATAGATGCGTTTGGATAAATTTCACAACGCTTGCCAATGGTTGTCCAACCACCAATTACAACATTTGCACCAATTTTTGTGCCGTCGCCAATTTCGACATGTTCGCCGATTACAGCTCCGGGGCCTACGATTACATCTTTGCCCAATTTAGCATTTGGATGGACTATGGCTGTACTATGGATGTTGGATTCTGCATTTTCCATGCCTACAACTATCACTACAATCACTCCTCATTCTATTATACAAGGGCAAACATGTATTCACCACTAGCGCACAATTTATCGCCTACATAGGCACGGCCTTCTACCTTGCCCATTTTGCCTTTAATCTTTACGATATCAACTTCCATGCGCACTTGGTCACCAGGTTTTACTGGATGACGGAAACGTACTTTATCAATACCTGTAAACATAGGAGTAAGACCACGGTTTTCTTCTGGGTACAATAAAGCAATACCGCCAACTTGAGCAATTGCTTCTGTAAGCAACACACCAGGCATTACTGGGTTGCCTGGGAAGTGACCTTGGAAGAACAATTCGTTGAATGTAGCATTCTTAATGCCCACAGCACGTTTCATAGGTTCTAACTCAACAATTCGATCTACCAAAAGCATTGGATAACGATGAGGTAAAATTTCTAAAATATCTTCGTGATTAAGAATCATGGCTGTGTCTCCCTTATTTCTTCCATTATACTACGAGCCAATCTAGAATTTAATTCATGACTCGATTTCAAAGCAATTACATGACCTTCTATTGGTCCTAATAAGAATAAGTCACCTATAACGTCTAGCGCCTTATGACGAACTAATTCATCATCAAAGCGTGGTACAGATAAACATTTCTCATCATCATAAACTAACGCATTATCTAGGCTACCGCCTTTTGCAAGGCCCATGGCCTGTAATTGTTCTAACTCTTTCGTAAATCCGATAGTCCTAGCAGATCCAATATGCTCTTTAAAATATTCAGGGGATACTTCAAAGTCACATTGTTGTGTGCCAAGCAACGGGTGACTGTTAATAGATGTGAATGTCATACGATAGCCATCATATGGCAAAATCAAAACAAAACGGTCTCCATCATAAATAGCATGGGATCGAGTCACTTTATATATATGACGCGGCGCTGCTTGTTCTACAATGCCCGCCTCTTCAATAAGATTGACAAAAACAGCACTACTGCCATCACCTACTGGAGGCTCTGGAGAATCCATTTCTATATAACAGTTATCAATATTCATAGCACTGAACGCTGCCATCAAATGTTCTACAGTGAATACCTTTGCCTCACCATTTTCCAATGTGGTAGCGCGCATAGTGTTCGTCACATTATCAATGTGTGCTCGCACAGAAGGGTGACCTTCAATGTCCGTGCGGACAAACACAATTCCTGTATCTTCAGGTGCAGGTCTGAAAACCATATGTACTGGTTCACCGCTATGAAGGCCAATCCCTTGATATGAAACAGCCTTTTCTATTGTTTGTTGGGGCTTAGTCATAAGAATGTCCTTTCATAATCTGAATTCACGTTTACTATACACCACTATGTATTATACCCTATTTGCATAGGTGTTACAAGAAATTTACCATATATTACGCTATTTTGATTGCCTATTCTTATTCTTTAAAATTATAATAGCTTATTTTTAAATACTGCGTAATAATTCCCAAAATAAAAAGAGATTTCATTTATGTAGCAGGAATCAGTTCTATCTAGAATATTCCTACTTTTACATAAATAAAATCTCTTTATAATTATTTATTATTGGTATACATCAGTTATTTATTATTGATATACATCAGGTGGCGTTTCTATTTGTTCGCCATAGAAACGACGAGTCCACTTCCAACGGTTGTGTAGCCAGAACCAATCTTCAGGATAACGTCTAATATAGTCTTCAATAAACTCATTAAGCAGAGTTGTAGTAACAGCTATATCACGTTTTTTATCATCTGTACATTCTACATAAATTGGTGGGTGAACTTCTATCTCATGTTTTCCAGAGTATGGACTATAATGTATGGTCACAAAGATAATAGGTACATCTTGCATACGAGCCAACACAGCGGGACCAGCAGCGGTTAATGTTTCATAACCAAAGAATGGTACAAGAACACCATCATCACCTGGATCTTGATCCATAATAAGCCCTAAAAAAGCGCCCTTTTTAAGTTCATTAATCATTTCACGTACGCCAGTTTTATACGTTACATGTTGGTTCATAAGACGACGATATTCATTGATAAACTTATCTGCATCACCATTTTGTTTCATGGCTACAGAAATCAATGGATAGCCTTCAGATGCGAGTACACCGCCAAGCAATTCCCAGTTGCCACTATGAACAGCTGCTAAAATAGCCCCTCGACCGTTTTCCAAAGCATCATCTAAGTACTCACGATTAATAAACTCTACCATATCTTTGTATGCACCATCCTTAATCTCAGGATATCGCAATACATCAATAATCATACGACCAAAGCGAGTCGTACTAGCTTTGGCAATACGACGTGCTTCTTTAGGATCATCCGTAATATTACAGAATAGAATTTGGCCTATTGCTAGACGCTTGCGTTTTGGCGGTACCACCAACCACGCAATTTCACCAAGCAATGTTCCAATAGCATATTGCAAACCTTTAGGTAATAAGCAAATAAAGGCACTAAAGATTTTCATAAACCTATACATGGATTATTAGCTCTCCTTAAGCTGTGCTTTCAAAGCATCAATTTCTTTTTGTAATTGTTTTACAGTTTTCACCATATCTGGCAAACGATTTTCATAGGCTGCCAATTTTAACCACTCTTTATGCGGTCTCATTGGATAACCAGCCATGATGGAATTAGATGGCACATTACCTGTAATACCAGTTTTACCAGCAAATTGTACATTATCACCAATTGTAATATGACCGGTACAACCTGTTTGACCTGCAAAGATTACATGATTACCACATTTCGTACTACCTGCAATACCAACTTGAGCAATCAAGAAGCAATCTTCACCGATTTCAACATTATGTCCAAGGTGAACAAGGTTATCAATTTTTGTGCCACGACGAACTAATGTAGATCCCATTGTCGCATTATCAATGGTAGTACAGGAGCCAATTTCTACGTCATCCTCAAGGATAACATTGCCTACTTGAGGAATGTGAGTATGAACACCATTTTCCGTAGCAAAACCAAAACCTTCGCCACCAATAACTGCTTTAGCACGCAATACAACGCGTTTACCTAAAATACAATTTTCATGAACAATAGCACCGGCATAAATATGGGAATCCTCACCGATACGCACATTATGACCAATATATACATAAGGGCGAATCGTTACATTATCACCAATAACAGCATTATCGTTAATAACACAATAAGCACCAATGGCTACATTTTTACCAAGAGTTACATTATTGCCAATAATTGCAGTACTATGTACTTCACGCGGTACTACAACAGGCGGATGGAAGAGTTCTAATACTTGTGCAAATGCTGCTTTAGCATTATCAACTACGATTTGTGCCATCGGTGCATCTTTCACTTCAGATTCAACGATAACAGCACCCGCTTGGCATAATGCAATATGTTCAACATATTCACCAATAGCAAAAGTGATGGATTGTTTAACAGCTTGTTCAAAGCCACGTGTCTCAGTAATGACAATAGACTCATCGCCTACAACGCGACCGCCTACCAATGTTGCGAGTTCCTTTAACGTTTTTTCCAAGGTAAACTCCTCCCCCTGTGATAATCCTTAATTATTGTGCACTTTCAGTAGTAACTGCTGTAGCTTGACCTGCTTGTTGAGCGTTTTGTTGAGCATCTTGTTGCTCTTCAGCTTTTGCAGCCGCTTCAGCTTCTTTAATTTGAGCTTCAGATGCTTTACCCATTTTGGTGATCAAGTCTTCAGTCACATCAGCGCCACCGCCTACAACAGCACCTTTTTCAATCACTACATCAAGTTTTTTCTCTTTTACAAGTTCATTGATTTTTTGTTCTTGGTATTGACGATATTCTTGTGCTTTTGCATTTGTAAAAGCAGTTAATTCTTGAGATGCTTGGTTATATACGTTTTGTTTGGAAGCATCATCAGCAGCTTCAATTTTCTTGTTCAACTCAGCTTTTTTTGCGTTAATTTCTTTAGTAATTTCGATACCTTTTTCAGTGCTGTTAGCTACTTTCATTGTATCAACATAACCGATATTATTGGCACCACAACCACCTAAAATTGCCATAGAAGCCACTAAAGTTGCACTCATTACTAAAGATTTAATACGTTTATTCATTATATAACTCCTTATTGAACTCGATAAGATGCCTTGACTACATCTGTAATATCAAGCCCTTTAATATTACCACCGTCATCAATGATGACTAAATCTAAATGTTGTTCTTTTGCAATTACAGCTACGCGCATGCGTACATCTTCCAAAATAGCTTCATGAATAGCGCTTACTTCCGCCTCTTTATCAGAAAGCTTTTTCGCCCACGTATCATTCCACTCTTGCGCTACAGGAAGGTTGTTATTAGCAATGATAGCTTGTGCTTGTTGTTGCACCATAGTATCTCGTTTTTCCGCTAACTCCTTCTGTAGAGATGCCGCATATTGGTTGAGTTCCTCTTGTCCTTTTTGTTGCATCGGAGCAAGTTCAGCCTGTACCTTTGCTTTTATAGAGTCCACATCGAGATTCGATGGTTTTCGTTTAGCTAATAATTCTTTTAATCGCTCTTCTTTTACAGCTTTTTCAGCCATAGCGGCTGCCTTTTGTGCTTCGTCAATATATACACGAGCATCATAGGCATATAAGTCTAATTGAAGGTTTACGATTTCTAGATCATATTCGTTAGTACTTACTTTTAACTCAGCTAAATATTTTTGAGTCAATTCGTTACGCTTAGCATTTAATTGCTGATTTAGTTCATTTTCTTTTGTTGCAATACGAGTTTGCAATTCCACCGTAAGAGCATCTGACAAGGTTGAATCCAGTGCAAGTATTTTCAACTGTTCATCTTGTGTCTCCGACTTGGCATTCAAGGCTTGTTGTTCAAGTTCATATTGACGTTGTAAAAGGTCTAGCTCATTTTTAGCTTGCTTATAATCCTCATAGGATGGATTAAACTCTAATACGTCATCAATACGCACAACACCTATGGACACCCCATCTGGACCCTGTTGGCGATTTGTTACAAACCCATAGGCCCAAACCATAGCACTTATTGCAGCAACGAGAAATATGACTAATCCTATATATCGTTTTTTCCCGTCCATTGTCGTTCTCCCTTACATAGAACTACAGCTTATTTTTTTGCATCGCTAGCTAATTTTTTCAACACTTGATCTGTAATATCTACGCCACCGTATAAAACAGTATCTTTAGACATAACAACGCTTAAACCTTTACCATCACCAACAGCTTTTGCTGCTTCCATAGCTTTATCTTGAATAGATTTAGCAATTTCTTGGTCTTTTTTAGCCAAGTTTTGACGCATTTCTTCTACTATCTTTTGTTTCGTCGCATCATCTTGTGCTGCATCAATTTTAGCTTGAGTTTCTTGTTGTAATTGACTTTGATAACTCATGAACTCTTGTGCTGCAGACACAAATAATGGATTATCTTGAGACATCATACGAGATGTATCGATAACACCAATTGTACTAGCCCCACCATTACCACTAGGTGTAGCCATTTGAGTGTATGCTAATGCACCAATACCGATAATAAACACGGTAGCAATGACGATGGAAAAAATCTTCACATTCGCCTTGTTATTCATCATTCGCATCATAATAGAGTGCCCTCATTTCTATAAATTTTTCTGTAAATTATTGCATCAAAGGATGCCATATAGAGATATTGGTGAAAGCCTCTTCGAAAAGAGGCCTCCACCATATACTTTTACTATATTAGAATTGTGTACCGAAGCTGAAGTGGAATTTATTTTTGTGTTTACCCACGCCATAGTCAAGTTTAACAGGACCGATAGGTGTTGTAACACGAACACCAGCACCAACGCCATAGTTAAAGGTTTTCTTGCTGTTGTACCATGTAACATTAGGCGCATCCCATGCATCGCCGATATCAGTGAACAATACGCCACTAACCTTTTTAACGATTGGGAAGCGGAATTCCAATGTAGCATTGTACATGTACTTACCACGGAATTGATCATCTTCGTAACCACGTAAGGAGTCTGCACCACCCAATGTGAACAATTGGCTGTAAGGTGCATCACCTTGGATAAAACCACCACGTGCGCGGAATGCCAATACATTTTTAGCACCTAGTTTTTTATACATACGAGTTTCAGCTGTGAATTTATAGAAGTCAAAATCACCGCCTAAGCCATGACCAGCCCATTGTGCTGTATAGGAAATACGACGACCACGTGTCGGATCATAGATGTTATCACGGGAATCGTATACTTTTTGCCATGTAATGGAGTTAATGCGGCCGAAGTTATTTTCTCTATAGTGATCATTCAAGAAATTGTAACTACCATTCGGATTATGATTATCCGGACCAGTACCCGCACCATTCTTATCATAACGGAAACCATTCTCAGAGTTTTCATCAGGATCAAATTTATATGTATCTTTACGGGATTCCAATGTCAAGTAGTCACGTGTATATTCCCCAGTTTGACGACCGAAGGAGATATTGAAACCACGAGATTTCTTGTTGTATTCTGCTACTTCATTGCCATCTTCGTTGTAATCTGTATATTCATCTTCACGATTGAAGAAGGAGAAGCCAAGGGATGTACCTTTGCTATCGATCCAAGGTTTCAAGTAAGAGATTTGGTAGTTTTTGTATTTTTTCTTACCGCCGATTTCCCAGTGAACTTTAAATTTATCACCAGTACCGCGGAAGTTTTCTTCACCAAACTCAATGATACCCATTAAACCATCAGATTTGGAGTAGCCAGCACCTAATGTAATAGTACCAGTTTTATGTTCCAATACGTCAATTTCAATGATTACATTATTAGGATCTTGTTCGCCAGGTAACATACGAACATTTACATCGTCAAAGAAGCCTAAGTTATATACGCGCTCTACAGAACGACGTACCAAGAATTTGTTGAAAGGTTTACCTTTCTTTTGAACAAATTCACGAGTAATAACTTTATCGCGAGTTTTCTTGTTACCAGCAGGAATGATATCCTCTACAATGCCTTCTACGATATGTACATGAAGCACGCCTTGGTCATCTACACGGATGCCATCAACGTGAGCTAACATGTAGCCATCACGAGCATATGCAGCGTTGATACCTTGAATTTTTTGACCAACGTATACAGAGTTAAGAACTTGACCAGGTTGGATGTCCATGAACTTAGTCAATACTTCAGATGTGTAAACAGTATTACCTTCGAAAGATACGCCAGTAGTAATTGGGTTTACTGTAACAGCAAAGTCCAATTTAACGCCTTCAGGTACTGTAGTGAACACAGGGTTAACTTCAGAGAAATAACCTGTATTACCAAGGTTAGTTACGTCTCTAAATACGCCATCAACGGATACAGCATCGCCCACTCTTTCAGTCAAAATAGGCAATAAGTCCGCTTGTTGCTGGGCTGTAACACCAGAAATAGATAAACCAGTAATCAATTTACCTACATATGGATTTACGGTTTCTGCAGTAGCAGAAGAAACATATTGCGCCTCTACTGTTGTAACAGCTTGAGTTTGGCCATTTTCAGCAGCCTTATCAAGGTCAGTACCACCTGTAGTTTTAGATACCATTTTTACTTGTTTATCATCAGTTTTTAAAGCTGCATTATTTACTGTAACAGTACCATCAGAACCTTTTACTACAGTACCATCGCTAGATACAGTTGTATCACCACGAGCAGCTAAAATCGCCGCATCAGTTTCATCTTGCGTAGTTGTAGTAGTTGCATCGGCATTGTAAACAGCTTGAGTAGTAGCTGCATCATTAGTAGTAGCAGCACTGGTTGTTGTTGTGCTATTTAAATCTGGAGTATAGCCAGCTTGTACCTCAGCAGCAAATACACTGCCTGTCCCCATGACAGCCGTCAGCACGGACGCTGCAAGCATACTTTTATAGGCTTTTGGTTTAAACATAAATTCCTCCTAGAACTCATCCCCATAAAGAGTTTACATCTTGTTTTATAAAGACTAATAAATCTTTATTATTATAGCATAAATTACGTGGAATGAGTACTACTATAAACAAATTTTATGAAATTAATATGACTAGAATGTGCATACCTATGGGGTTTACACATTCTAGCCACACAATTAGAAGCTTCGTGTCCAACGACCACCGATATAATTGTTTCCTTGAGATGTGCGCCATCCAGTAAACTTGAGGTTTCGCTTAACAGAATATTCTATACCATATTTTTTTTGCTTGTTATTTATACCTTGAGAATAGGTCAACATAACTCTCGGTAATACATACTTACCAATTTCAATATTATAGTTACCCGCGGTTTCCTTATTTGTCGGCTCATCAGGATCAATAGAACCTGTAGTAATATTAATACGATCTAAGCCTAATGTATTTTGCAATGCATCTTGAACATAGCCAAAGGCAAACATTTGAAGCCCTGCAGTGGCCACCGCATTAACGTCATCGTTTGTTAACGTACTACTATTAGAGTCTGCACCGCGACCAAAGGTCAACATAGAAATAATTTGTTTACGAGACAGATTTGGATTAGACGTTAATGTTAAATCCATATGATCTACTGTCCCTTTTACGCCTAGCATAATATTATAATTGCTTACATTAGTTTCAGCTTCTAATTGTAAGTTTGGCAAATAAGAACCACCTACAAAATGAGCATTCCCTTTTGTAATATTAAATACATGGCTCAAGTATTTAAACGTACCATTTCTTACGTCGAATTGACCACTAGCTGTTGGATTTTGCAAGGTACCACCAAAGTGAACATCACCGCTGATAAACATGTTATACAACGTACGGTCATATAAGCGTACACCTTTACCTGCATGAACAGTGACATCGACGCCCATATTTCTAGTACTTTCACTTGATTCCATGGAAAGAGGGATTTTGAATTGAATCTTTTCAAGATTCAAAGTGCCTATCAATGTAGGCAAACCATCTCTATCCGCGATATAAAGTTCACCATTTAATGGTCCTCGTACATATTCACTGCGCACCTCTAAGCCATCAAGCTGAACTGCGGCCTTATAATTAGTAAGGCTATGACCGGCCCAGTTTACTTTAGCAGCTAAACCTGCAGAACCTTTACCCATTGTAATACGAGATTGGAAATCACCTTGTTGACCAGAGAAAATTAAGTCTCCATCAATACCTGTGATTTCATTTTCCACACTAGCTAGCTTCATCGTACCATTTCGAACTGAAACTGTACCATATGCTTCAGGTTGATCGATAGTACCAGTAAGTCTAATAACACCTTTTAACGGACCAGTCGCATTTTTTACACTTGTTGTAACAAGAGGAATAACCGCCATATCAGCTTCATTAAAGTCAATTGTTACATCCATGGACTTGCTGTCATTTGCTGGAATATAGCCAGAAGTATAGATAGCCGCTAACGGAACCTTACCATAGATGCTCAGCTTGTAACCATTTTTAGCACCTTGAATGCGTTGAATTTGGATGACTTGATCTTGCATGGTAGCCAATACAAAGCCTTCGTCAATACCAATACCATTAAAGGAGCCAGATTCTACAGCACCAGATAATTCTACTTTAGGATTTTTCGTTTCTCCAGAAACGTTTATAACCCCCGTTACCCAACCTGTAGCTTGAATATCCTTACCTATTAACGGCAAGAACGGTACAATATCAACATCCTTTAATGCAACCTGTAAATCCGCTTGTCCATCGAGATCTAATGTCCCACCCATCGCAATGAGCCCTTCATCAACAGGTAATTTTAAGGTTGTAATTTTGAACTTACGATTCGCAAGACTAGCATTGAGAGTTGCATCACCTACAACCTTGTCATCAATGCTTACATCACTAATCTTACCTACTACATTAACACTCGGATTATCCTGAGTGCCTCCAATTTCTACAGAGCCATTTAACTTGCCATCAAGATGTTCATTGAATCGATCTAGTAAGGTTAATAAATTGTTTACGCTACCATTAGTAACATCTAACACGCCAAATAATTGTTTACTATCGTCAAGCTTCATGCCGCCTTTAGCAACATATCGGCCTCCATCTTTTTCAGCAAAGGAAAAGTCCTGTACATTCACTACCGTTTTATCTGCATACACATGACCATGAATATCATTTAATAATTCCCCATTAATCGATAGTGCATCGGATAATATGTATCCATTAAATTGAGGATTATCCATAGAACCCGTGATAATCCCGCGCCCCGATAACAAACCATCAACTTTATAGTCTGTATTGATGAGCAATCTGCCCATATCAATTTTCTTACCTTCAAAGTCAACATTAATGGCGTCTTTAGAGATTGTACCTCCACCAGTGATAGTTGCACCATAACCTTCGATATCAAATCGATACAGCTCTAATATATCATTTTTATAGTTGTATTTTGCAAAGGCATTAGTTACAAGCTTGCCATACGCAGAACCATCCCATAAATGAGCCCGACCTTCTATATTAGGATTCGCTACAGTACCGGTAATATGATTATCTGTTTCAAACCAACCTGTAATTGGAATATCTGTAACTGTACGGATTAGATTTTCAATACGTACTGCACGAGCTCGTGCATTTAAGTCTAATGCATCAGTATTAATGTTATACCAGCCCGTTACATCATAGCCACCACTAGCATCACCAACATGTCCATTTGTGATAGTAAGAACATGATCATCCAACTGAATATCCCCATGGATATTATCAAATCGAGCCCCTTTATAGTGAACCTCTTGACCCCATACGGTACCGGTCACATTTGGATTATCCAAATCACCTTTTATTGTAATAGACGTATTCAACGTACCATCTACATCTTGTCCGATAATAGGGCTTAACGACGCCAATGGTAAGGCATTACCAGAAATAGTAGCATCTACATTGCCATTTTGGATATAGCCATATCCGCTAAACGCACCATCCCCCATATTGCCTACAAGAGTAATATTTGTTCGATTATCACTGTGGGTAAAATTAGCTTTCCCGGCATCAACTACTACACCACGAATGCCAATTTGATGCCCTTCAACTGCGCCCACTACATCCGCAACTTGATTGTTTTTACCTAAAATACGAACCTCACCATCCACATTACCGGTAACCGGGGTGGACATATCTTTTGTAAAAGTATCCAAAGGTAAATTCTGGGCCTTTACTATAGCATCAAAATCGCCTGTATCAACTACATATTGACCATTAACCTTAGCATTACCTTCGCCAACTGATAGGCGAGTATTTTCAAGGCGAACTACGCCCTCATCATAGACAATATCGCCTTGTAGGCGATCAACATAATACCCTTTATAAGAAATACCATCACTGCTAATCGTAGCATCTACACGAGGAGCTACCGTTGTGCCACCAATATGTGCACGGCCACCTACAACACCAGTTATGCCTACATCGGTAAGCGCTTCTAAAGCAACCTTGTCAGCCACAACATTAAGGTTTAGATACTCTTCCTCTTTACCTAGTGTAACAAGACCATTAACCTTGGCTACTTGATCATTAACACGCCAAGAGCTGCGACTAATAACGATTTGGTCATGATTTAGCATAATGCGGCCTGTACCATCCGTAATATTATAGCTAGTATTACCACGCTTATAGGTACCTGTTAAGCCCTTAAAGCCAACATTACCACTCATAATGTAATTGCCATCTTCGCTTTTAACATTGAGATGTAAATCTTGTAATTTCCCGCCTGTTACAGATAACTCTTTACGAAGTGGTACAAAACTCATGATACCTGCTGTATCAATTTCATCGGCTTGTACAAAGAGATCGAAATTAGATGCATGCTCCATATCAATGTTGCCATTTAATACAACAGAAGAACCATCAACATCAGCCGTAAATGCCCCTTTGGACATGCCACCCATATTAAGTGCCATAGTACCATCGAGATTTTCTACATTTCTCTTGATTCCATCTTTGGCTCGTACAGCTACGCGACCATCATGTATTGTAATAGAACCATCAAAGCTACCCGACTTATTAGGGTCAGATGGCTTTACTAGCTTTTCTACACTCCACGAGCCATCAGCTAGCTGCCAGATATGAAGATCCGGCGACTCTACAATTACACTTGAAATAGCCGTTGCCCCTGATGTATTACTTGTAATAATACTAGGCAACGCCGATAGCTTAACCCCTACTGCTACCTCTCGTGCAGTCCCTACTAAATGATCATCTCTATCTTTAATAGTAACGTCCGTTAGAACTACATCACCATTCCAATTAATACGTAGAGAATCATAGTTTATAGATCCGTTTATGGCATTATTTACTTGTTCTTTAACCATTGGTGCTACATAAGTTTGAGCGATAGGACTGATGCTGGCACCAATACCAGATAAACCTAAAATCGCTGCACCTATAAGGCACCACTTTTTACGGGTCATAATGATACTCCCATTCACATTATGAATAATATAAATATATATACTAATCTTACCACAGACACAGTAATAACTATAGTGTTTTAGGGGTAAATTTTATAAAACTAATATAATTTCACATTAATCAATTTCTGCTATAAGTACACTTCTAATACAATTGCTCTAATATAAGTAGATTGAAATATACAACTATAAATATATGACAATTAATTACTTGTTTACCATAACACAATTAATCTAAACCAATATGAAATACACATATACAATACTGAAGTAAATACTGAAGTAGCAAAAAAAGACGACCGAAGTCGTCTTTTTAGGTTACATATTATATTATTGATGGCTACCAAGTTTTGCTAATTGTTCAAGGGCACCACTATTTGCAATAATCTCAGCACCTTGTCCAACTGGAGTATTCAATGGAACACCTGTTAATTGTTCAAGCGCTGCAATGCTAATATTGTAGTTATAAAGAGCTTGTACATAATTATTACGAGCTGTTGTCAATTTTGTTTCTGCATCAAGAACGTCAAGGTTAGTACCAACGCCTGCACGATAACGAAGTGTAGCGATACGGAAGCTTTCTTGACCTTGAGCTACTGCAGTTTGTGTACTTTGAATAGTTTGTTCAGCAGAACGCAAATTCAAGTATGCTTTTTGTACTGCTAATAATACAGCATCTACAGTTGCTAAATTAGCTTCTTTAGCTTGTTCAAGTTGCGCATTTGCTTTTTTAATGGCATTTTGTGTAGCACCGCCATCCCATAAACTCCAAGATGCACTAGCACCTACGCTCCAGGATTTTGTGTTTGTCCCAAAGTAACCATCTGGATCAATATAACCACGACCAGCTTTTACTGCTACAGTCGGTAAATAGCCAGCTTTAGCAGATCTTACAGCTTCTTCAGCAGATTTCACATCAAGGGCAGATTTTACAAGAGCGGAACGATGAAGCATAGCATACGCTTTAGCTTGCTCCAATGTTACATTATATGGCTTGTATTGTAAATCATGTTCTGCCGTTGTAATAGATGTTTGTACAGGATATGCAATGACTTGATTCAAGCTTGCTTCTGCCAAATTCGCAGTATTTTGTGCTTTTACAAGAGATGTTTCAGAATCAGCAAGATTTGTTTTAGCTGCCAATACATCAGAGCTTGCTACTAGGCCTACATTATATTGTGCTTCTACATTTGTTACATGACCTTGATAATCTTTAACAGCTTGTTGAGCTACATCAACAAGATTGCGGTTCATAATCAATGTATAATAGCCGCTAATAGCGTCGTATTTTGCTTGTTGAAGTGCTTCTTCATAACTAGCACCAGTACCTTCTCGAGTATAACGAGCAGAGTCAATGCTTGCATCAAGTTGAGGATTGAATACAGGCGCACTAATAGAGAAATTATGGCTACCAGACTTACCACTACCAGTATCGCCGCCAGTTCGCTGCGCACTCCAAGCATAGCTTACACTTGGATTTTTCCCAGCAGCTACTTGACTTACAGCAGATTTTGCGGCCTCATAACCCCACTTAGTTTGTTTTGCAGTACGGTTATTCGCCAATGCTAAATCAATAGCACGAGTCTCATTAAGAGCAAGTACATTCTCATAAGTCTTGCTATCTTGAACTGCTTTTTCAGCCAATTGCTTTTGTGTTAACTGAATAGCCTCTTTCTGATATTTAGTAAGTTGCTCACCATTATTAACAGATGTAGTTACGCTATCGGCAGCCATTACACCAGTAGTAGCTAAGGAGAGCATTACGCCTAAGGATAGCACCTTTTTATTCATAATATGTACCTCCATACTCATAAAGAGTAAATGTATTAGTCATTAAAATACTTGTTTAATACCGAAATAGGTACCTCCATTCGTAGAGCTGAACGGTCTGGTCATTTGAATAACGCCATAGGTATCTTTATGTAAACGTATATCACTACGAATACGATATTTACGATGATTAAGATCATACATAGCAGCAGACAAGGATACAGGACCACGTAAATTATAATCTACGCCCACGCCCAATTCACTCTCAAATATACCACCACGTACTAACCATTTCGAACTAACAAATTTCCCTGCATTTAAATCGAATTTTGTATCATCCCCAATATTGGATAGGCCAATTTCAGCCATTCCTTTATCGTTAAACGCACGAAGTCGACCATTAATGCGGAATTCATTATCTGTTGTGTTATACAACATATCTACAGATGGTTCAACCTTAGGGGAGGACTTTTTTTCAGTTGTACCAACCTCTACAACATTTCCATTTGCATCAGCTTGATACGCCTTACCACCCATTAATTTATTAATACGTGCAGAGATTTGCGCCGTATTGTGTAATGTTTCCTTAATATTCTCTTGTGCTTTAGGATCTGTTACAGTAGATTCCATGGAACGAGCCATATTATCTACCCGATCCGTAGTTTGTTTTAAATTAGTTAAGATAGCGCGCATATCATTGCCTGCATTACCATCAGCGTTAAATTGCTGAGCAGCTTGATTTAGTTGAGCAGTAACGTCCGCCATATTTTGCGTAATCGCTACTGCATTATCAGCCATCACCGCCGTAGATTGCAAGGAATGCTTGAGCGCATTTTGAGTTGCAGGATCACCAATGATACTATTGATAGACTGCAACATCTTCTCGGTGCCATCCATTAATTTCTGAGCACTTTGCATGGCTTTCTCCATAGCATCAACGCCTTCCCCTTTAACAGAGTCACCATCTTGTAAATATACTTTAGATTGGCCCGGTGAAATTTGAATATATTTATCACCTAAAAAACCATCAGAGCCTAATGTGAAAACAGAATCACTTGGAATCTGAGTTTTTTCATCCAATTTCATCTTAACCACAACGCCACGCGGTGTAATTTCAATATCAGAAACTGACCCGATGGCTACGCCAGAGAACTTAACTTGGTTGCCATTTTTCAAACCATTTACTTGAGCAAAATCACCAGTAATTGTCATTTGTGGTTTAGCCCATATATCAATGCGTCCTACAAATAGTATGCCCGCAATAAATAAAGCTATACCTATTATTGTGAAAGCCCCTACCTTGGCCTCCGTCGTCCACTTCATTATATATCTCCCATCGCAGATACGTTAATCGGTTCTGCTTCGCCATTAATAAACTGTTGTACCTTTTTGTTTGTAGAGTTCTTAAAGTCTATTGTATCAGAAATCTCTACAAAACGCCCCTTATCAAGTAAAGCTATACGATCGGCTACGTAAAATGCAGATTGCATATCATGTGTTACTACGATAGAGGTACAACCAAGCCGATTTTGCATCCCTTTTATCAGCATACTAATTGTACCTGATGTGATTGGATCCAAACCAGACGATGGTTCATCATAAAGAATTAAACTAGGATCTAATGCAATAGCACGAGCTAAGCTAACACGCTTCTTCATACCACCAGATAATTCATTTGGCATATAGGATTCATATCCTTTAAGACCAACCCAGTCGAGTCGCTCTGCCACAATGCGTTTAATCTCGTCTTCCCCTAACTTCGTATGTTGACGTAGACCAAAGGCTACGTTTTCCCCCACCGACATAGAGTCAAAAAGAGCAGAGTATTGGAACACCATGCCCATTTTTCTTCGTACTGTATTAAATTCATCTTCAGATAATGTTGTTATATCTGTGCCATCTACGATAATCTGCCCCGATGTAGGACGTTGTAAGCCAATCAGCAAGCGAAGTAATGTACTTTTACCACTACCACTACCACCTAATATAACTAATGTTTCCCCATCATTAATAGTGAGATTAACGGAGTCTAAAATCACACGCGACTCATAGGCAACTACAACATTGCGTAGTTCTATCATAAATCCCTCTAAAACTTCTGCTAATATAACAAAGTAGATAAAAAGTAATTTAATACAAATACTAAAATGATACTAGTTACTACAGAACTAGTTGTGGAGAAGCCTACTGCTTCTGCGCCCATTTTAGTTTCCATCCCCTTATATGCACCTACCAACGCAATGACTGCGCCGAATACACTAGATTTAATTAAACCTAATGTAAAATCAGAAATAGTAGAGAACATTTGAATGGAATCTAAATATGTACTTGGTGCCAAACCTTTAATAACAGTAGCTACAAAGTAACCACCGGCAATACCAATTACCACACCGTAAAAGGCCAAGATTGGAACCATTACCATACATGCCACCACACGAGGAACTACGAGGTAACCTACTGGGTCAACAGCCATAACTCGAAGAGCATCAATTTGCTCTGTTACCTTCATAGTACCAATTTCTGCAGTAATGGCAGCACCTACGCGGCCAGCTAGCACAACACCTACTAAAATGGGTCCTAATTCACGTCCCATAGCTACCGCCATAAGACCACCAACTGTACTTTGTGCGCCATACGTAATTAATACATCTGTGATCTGCAAAGTCATAACCGCGCCTGCAAAGAGCAACGTCAAACTTATAATCGGCAATGAGTCCACCCCCAGGTGAGCCATCTGCTGAAACACATGCCACAGATTAATCATTTTTAGTTGTTTTATAGTGTGCCACACCAATAATGTAGCACTACCCATCTGCGATAGGCCGTTTATTACGGTTCTACCTATCGATTCAAGCCAATTCAACAGATTCACCCATTCCCCTTACAGTCTTACTTATTCAGCTGAATTAGTACTATCAATCTTAGACTCGCCTTTTTTGTCAGCCTCTTTGGACTCCTTCTTATCAGAATCTTTTACATCCTTTTTATCGGATTTTTTAGCTTCTTTTTTATCAGCTTTGTCTTTCTTTGCTTGGTCTTCCAACTCTAATTTATGTTCCATCTTGATCTGATTTTTAACTTCTTTCACGCGTTTAGCTAGTTCTTTATCACGATCAGCTGGCTTCATAACATGAATCGTAAATTGACCATCGCCTTGTACGATGTACTCAGTATCAACTGCAGTCTTTTCGATTTTTTTATCATCATCTTTACCAGAGCTCAAGTCTTCTTGACCTGTTTTCTTTTGTACATCCCCTGGCATAGGTTTTGATTCAACATCTTTGATTTTAGCTTTTTTAACAGATTTAGAACCATCTTCATCAACTAGACTAATGCCATCTTCCAAAAATTCTACGACGATTTGGTTATTTGTATCTGTTTTTTGAATTTCATCATAAAGCTCATTAAAGTCTTTATGAATTTTCAAACGACGCAAAATTTCATCTGTTAAATTATATTTTTGTTTTTCTAAAACATATGGCAATGGAATTTCTCCACCACCACGTACCTCTAAGGTATACTTACCAATTGCTTGATCTTCAGGAACCTTAAAGAAGATTTGTTTAACAACCTTTTCACCACGGAACGGCTCTAAAGTCACATCTACAACAATTGTATCCCCAGGAGAAACAATAGTAGATGATGCAGACGCATCAATGAGCTTCGCTGTTTTCTTATCTTGAGTTACTTCCGTCTCAACTGTAATGTCCGCAATTTCATAGTTTATGAATCGATTATTCATTAGAACATCGATGACATTATAGAACTCATCAACGGCTTTCTCAGAAATAGAATCCGCGCTATAGAACATATTTGTTCGCGTTAACGGCTTGTAATCTTTTCCTTTAGGCGTAATAGTATAGGAAATTGTCGCTGTGCCAGAGCCACTACGATCTAATGTTTTATTTAACATATTATACAAAGATGTAGCTGCTAAGGTTGGCGTCATTTCACTATCTTCTACGACCTTAACAGAGCTAGTTTTATCACGGCCCATATCGCGATCTTTTAGATGAAATCGCAATGGGATGCCATGAGCAATTACGCCAGATACACCAGCGATGCCTGCCCCTCTATCCTCCGTAACAGAACCAACTTCTTGGCCCATAGAGCCAAGTTTAAATGCTGCATTATAACTTTTAACTACTGTAAAAATACTCGCATTATGCATGAAGTAGTTTGAAGAGCCGTGCTTCAAGAACGGATGACCAAAGGCTACGATTTTTTCACCATCTACATAAGTAACAGTGCCGATAGCCCCTAATTTAAGATCCCCATCAACTAATAATGCTGCTACGGATCCACCAGCCTCTAATGGTTTTGCTATTTCATCACCACTAGCACTAGCAGTATCATAAGTTTCATATTTATATTGTGGCAGCTTGGATTTGAAGTAATCCATGGATGCCGCGTCAAAACCATAAGCCATGAGTGGAGTTCCAAGAGGAATCAACTGAGTGTCATCCCAAGGTTTAGATAAATTCTTCTCATATGGAATATTCCATAGTTTTACCATATCCTCGATAGGAGTAATCATCCCAATTGTGCCGTCCGCAAAACCCCAGCCATAAGCAACAGCGCCAACGAGCTTGCCATTTATATATACAGGGCTACCACTCATGCCGTGAGCAATACCACCGGTTTGTTCCATAACAGGACCGGAGAATTTTGCCAAAATAAGATGACCAGATGGTCCCTTATCCTTCATGACACCAAGCACCTTTACATCAAAGGTGGAGATAGTATCCCCTACGATTACAGTTTTTGCAATGCCTTCCATACCTGTAGTTACATCATTGACAGGCATGAAATCGACAGCCTGTGCAGCTGTAAGTGAGGTACAGAAGAAAAGCGCCAGTATCGCTTTTCTATACCGACGCCAAGAATGAGAAAACTTCATTCCTTCTCTCCTTTATTTACTTTCTACGGTGACAACGATTTGATCACGAGAAACGTCTGAACCCACTGTAACATTAACCGCCGATACAGTACCAGTTACAGTAGATTTAGCAGCAGCCATAGGGCCAGCCAATGTTTCGACAGTCACCAATGTTTGACCTTCTGTTACAGAAGCGCCAACAGAAACTGTAGAGGCAACTTTACCTGTTAATACACTTTGGTATGATACAGGGGCCGCCATTACAGAGCTGACACTTAAAATGCCTAGCGCAGCTAAGGCCAACACTACTCTTTTCATAACGATCCCTCCTTTTACAAAATTAGTTATGTATTTATAGTATACTAAATTATTAGTAAATTTTCAAACAAAATTGTATGCAACGAATTCATTTTATGATTACTATATCCTCATAACTCGTAGGTGAAGCAGTTGACTTATGTACATACTCATTTTTTACAACTAAGTCAACACTACCTTGGTTAGACAACTCAGCGCCATCTACTACGCCAAGCTTAGATAATAACTTTGCTCCTTCTTTTTGAGTAACCCCAACAGATTGAAGTCCTGCCTTATCCACAGTCAATACAACCAAGTTATGATCTTTTGTAGTACCAATAAAGCTACGCGCTTTATTATTAGATGAATCGGCCCCTACAAAGCGACCATTTTTCATCACCATCGTCCCCGCTTGTAGACTAGCACCACCTGTCGTACTTACTTGAGCAAGCTCCGGTCTATTTTGTATCGAAATAGGTGTGCCCACCTTTAACTTACGTAAAGCCTCGCGAGCCTCACCATGACCAGATAATACATATTGGTTTTCCCCTAACTTAGAGTTACCATTTTGTCCACTAATAACCTTACCATTGGCTACAGTCACTTCATAGCCATAGTCATTAGTCTTCGTGGAAGGACCGTAAGCATTCGTATACAAGGTCAAAGCATTCTCTTTACGCGGTGCATTTACAGCAGTAATCATAAAGCTTTCTTTTTGCGTTTTAGCTTGTAATAAGAGCTTTTTCTCTTCTATGAAATAACCGCGATTTGGAGTATACCGCAAAGTCCCACGATTAGAGATGCGCTCTAAATCGATAGTGCCATCGCTAGCTACAGAATAAGGGCGTTCAAAACTACCGCCTTTTACCTTGGCACCAATCAAAGCAGTATGAGCCTGACTGACAGCCGCCAAAGTTTTTCCTTCTGGAACATGAGCTACCACCATAGGCGAATCATTATCTACAGTTAAAGCATAGGCTTGAATTTTACCTTCAGGCACGGTGTTATTAATCTTACTGTACGCCACAGATTTATTTACATCTTTTGTAGTCTGTTGGGCATAGCTAGAAAATAGATCTACAACGATACGTGTCGGCTTATCCAAGGTAAACTCATGATGTTGTACATCTTTATTTGCCGTTAAAGTTACTTGTAAACTTCCATTTACTGGCTGTAAACCAATACCTTTTAAAACACCTGTCTTTGTATCATTTTGACTAATAGGTCCTGTCAGACCATTTGTAGTCCCCCCTAAGTTAAGGGTCAAAGCATGGGTTGCTTCATTATAGGATCGAGTCCAGGACACAGGCATTTCAGATACATCCAACACTATGCGACTAGTGCCTTCATGATTAGATACGCGCACCCCTGTTAAATTACCTGCTTCAGCAGAAGGAACAGTGCTGCCTAAGAAACCTAAAACAGCAAAAGTCATGTATAGATATCGTTTCATATATAATTCCTCTACAACGATAAACCATATCAATGGTCATATATTATATCAATTTTATACAATATACTTTTACTATAGTATACATCATAAAGATGAAAATTTCAAAAATATAAACTAAAAAACGAAGTTACTAGCTATAGAAAAATTATTAAATAATAATCAATCCACAGTTAGTAACTTCGTTACTTTTAACTTATAGTAAAGTCGTATATCATTGTAACTCATCTAATGTGTCACGAAGTTGTGACATTTCATCAAGAGCCTTTGCAACGCCTTTAATAACTGCATATCGCGGAGATTCTACTAAATATGCGGCAATACCAACAGAACGGGTAATAACGCGATCCAAACCATCGATAAGAGCACCCCCACCCGTTAGGATGATACCGTGATCATTAATGGCAGCCACAAGTTCAGGCGGTGTTTTTTCTAAAATAGATTTAATGCCCTCTAAAATATTCATCACTTGTGCCTCTAAAGCACGCTGAATCTCCAAAGAGTTCACCGCTACCATCTTAGGTAAACCAGAGCTCGCATCGCGTCCACGTACCTCTATAGTACGTTCCTTAGCACGGCGATCCACAGTACCTACAGAAATTTTAATCTTTTCCGCTGTTAATGGTCCAATGACAAGGCGCTTCTTCCGGCGAATATAACGAATAATAGATTCGTTAAAAGAATCTCCACCTATACGAAGAGATTCACTTACAACGACACCTGTATCGCAAAGAACGGCAATATCCGTGGTACCACCACCAACATCAACAACCATAGCGCCTACTTGTTTAGCATCGTTGAGACCAGTCCCCATAGCAGCCGCCAGTGGCTCTTCAATAAGAACAGTCTTTTTAGCACCAGTTCTAAGCAAAGCCTCTAAAATGGCGCGCTTCTCTACCGGTGTAATACCTGATGGAACACATACGATAATCCGTGTTTTCATCAATCGAGAAGCAGGTACAACAGAGCGGATAAAGTACTTTAACATGAACTCTGTCATATCATAGTCTGCAATAACACCGGCTTGAACAGGTCGAATGACAGATATCCCCTTTGGCGTACGACCTACCATGGAACGAGCCGCCTCACCAAGGGCAAGAATATCCCCCGTTTTATCATCTCGAGCGATATAAGCTGGTTCATCAAGCACTAAACCCTTACCCTTAGCAAAAATGAGAATGCTGGCAGTCCCTAAATCGATACCTAAATCAAAGTTCAAGGATCGATTCAAACGCCCCATCAAATCCCCAACTTGCTCAGGACGAACTAGGCGCTTTAACGTCATGGCAGGCGTAGTTTTAGCAATAGCTACGGTTTCACGACTACGGCGCTCAGCACGGCGCATTTTTGTGACCTTAACCATGGCCTCGCGCATATTAGAAGCTAAGTGATTCGCTTGTTTAGCTACACCTTCTGAAAGTTTCGTAGACTTGCGCTTTGTTCTACGCAAAGGCTTACGAGTCGTGCTCGCCTTAGAGTTTTCAACCTTTGCAGCACCTAGGTTTTGTTGCTCGTTGTATAAAGCCGGCCCTTTAGAGCGCCGGCTTCTTTTCTTATTATTCTGTTTTGGCTCTGCACTCTTATTCGTCAACCCGAACAATATCAGCACCTAACCTTTGCAATTTACCTACAAAATCATCATAGCCACGGTCGATATGATGTAGACGACCTACCTCAGTTCTACCTTCTGCAGTCAACGCAGCACAAACAAGAGCTGCACCAGCGCGCAAGTCAGTAGCATTTACTACGGCACCGTGCAAGCGTGGCATACCTTCTACAATCGCTTGGCGATTGTCGATATCGATATGAGCACCCATTTTACGAAGTTCGGCAACATGCATGAAGCGGTTCTCAAATACCGTTTCTGTTACTGTACTTGTACCTTCTGCAATCGTAGTAAGCGCCATAAATTGAGCTTGCATATCTGTTGGGAAGCCAGGATATGGCAATGTTTTAATATCAACAGCTTTAATACCTTTACCAGTGCTGATAACGCGAATACCGTCGATTTCTTCCTCCACAGTAACGCCAGCTTCTTTTAATTTAGCTACTACTGGTTTCAAATGTTCTGGCAACGCATTTTCTACGAATACATCGCCGCCTGCCATAGCCGCTGCAATCAAGTATGTACCAGCTTCGATACGGTCAGGAATAACCGTATGAGTAGCACCATGCAATTGAGATACACCTTCAATACGGATTACATTTGTACCAGCACCGCGGATATTGGCGCCCATAGCGTTCAAGAATGTTGCTAAATCAACAATTTCAGGCTCTTCTGCAGCATTTTCAATAACAGTTTTACCTTCTGCCATAGAAGCTGCCATAATTACGTTTTCCGTAGCCCCTACACTTGGGAAGTCCAAGTAAATTTGAGTACCTTTAAGGCCTTCAGGAGCATGAGCATATACATAATCTTCAGTAATTTCAATTTTAGCACCTAAAGCTTCAAAAGCTTTTAAGTGAAGGTCGATAGGACGTGCGCCGATAGCACAGCCACCAGGCATGGAGATTTTAGCCTCTCCTTTACGCGCCAATAGAGGCCCCATTACAAGGAAGGATGCACGCATTTTGCGTACAAGTTCATAAGGAGCTTCCGTAGCAGTCAATGTAGACGCATCGAAAATGATTTCATCATCTGCTTCATTACGAGTGATTTTAACCCCTAAAGACTCGATAACTTGGCAAATCGTACCTACATCTTCCAAATTTGGAATTTCAAGTAATTTACTAGGCGTTGATGCTAGCAAAGTACCGGCAATAATAGGGAGTACCGCATTTTTAGCACTACTAACACGTACACGGCCTTCCAACCGATTGCCACCTTGAATGATTAGCTTTTCCAACAGAATTCCTCCTACACTTTATATCGATCATCTTGTATAAACTACAAGACGTTGTATTTATAACGTCATATACTAAATGTTATTATACTATTTTTCGATATATCTCATCAAGAGAATGTGAGAAAATACTGAGAAAAAAGCCCCTCTTTTTTTGAATGGTTTCACCAAAAAATTTTGTTAAATTTTTAGGTCCCATTCATGTGATATGTACCCCTTTACTGGTTGTCCAGTAAAGGGGTACATATCAATGTAGAGGGGCTTCTTATTATTTTGCTTTTAAGGATTTCAATTTGTCATCCATGTGTACTGTATCAAGGAAGCGCACAGTACCAGTTTTAGAGCGCATTACGATAGTATGTGTACGCGCACCGCCTGGGAAGTATTGAATTGGGTTCAATAAATTACCACGTGTAATAGCTGTAGCCGCAAAGATAACATCATCAGTGCGAACTAGATCATCCAAAGTAAGTACTTGGTTTACATCGGTAATACCCATTTCATGGCAACGACGAATTTCTTCGTCAGTTTCTGGTTTTAAGCGAGCTTGCATATCGCCGCCTACACATTTTAATGCAGCAGCAGCCAATACACCTTCAGGTGCACCACCAGTACCAACAACCATGTGTACACCAGAACCTTCGATACAACATTCCATAGCTGGGTTAACATCACCGTCGGAGATGAGCATAATACGAGCACCTACTTCGCGTGCCTCTTTCATCAAACCATGATGACGCTCACGATCGAGCATAACCAACGTAATTTCATCTACACTACGTTCCATTTTTGCAGCTACATTTTTAATATTTTCAGTCAAAGATTTTGTAATATCGATTGCACCTGCACCGCGAGGACCAACACAAAGTTTCTCCATGTACATATCCGGTGCATGTAATAAGCCACCTTTTTCAGCAATTGCCATAACTGCAATAGCGCCATTTTGACCTTTGGCGATTAAGTTTGTCCCTTCAATAGGGTCAACTGCGATATCTACTTCCGGACCACCTGCACCTACATGTTCACCAATGTAAAGCATAGGAGCTTCGTCGATTTCACCTTCACCGATAACTACAGTACCAGAAATGCGAACAGAGTCAAAAGCTTGACGCATAGCATCTACAGCTAAACCATCAGCTGCGTCTTTTTGACCGCGGCCAAGCAAACGACCACTGCGCAAAGCGGCTGCTTCAACGACACGAGCAAATTCCAAAGATAATGTACGATCCATAATGGGCCTCCTTATAAGTCCTCTATGTTTTGATATGACTCCTACCAAGAGTCTTTACTTAACTTATTGATTAGCTTGTTTCCAGTCTTCCATAAACTTTGCAAGGCCCGCATCAGTCAAAGGATGTTTCATAGCTTGCATAAGCACTTTAAATGGAACAGTTGCAATATGAGCACCAGCTTTAGCACACTGAATGATATGCAACGGTGTTCTCACACTAGCAGCAATGATTTCAGTTTCAATTTCATGAATACCGAAAATATCTGCAATATCTTGAATCAATGTAAGGCCATCCATGCTGATGTCATCAATGCGACCAACAAAGGGACTAACATAAGTAGCACCTGCACGAGCCGCCAACAACGCTTGATTAGCAGAGAAGATTAAAGTCACATTGGTTTTAATCCCTTCTTTGCTTAAAACTGCAACGGCTTTAAGACCTTCAGGAGTCATAGGTACTTTAATAACTACATTAGAGCCTAATTTTACAAGCTCATGTGCTTCTGCGACCATGCCTTCAGCATCAGTGGAAATAACCTCTGCACTAACAGGACCTTCTACAAGATTGGCAATTTCAGAAATAACTTGCTTTAAATCCCGTTTAGCTTTCACGATAAGAGATGGATTTGTCGTAACACCGTCAATAAAACCAAAAGCGTAGGCCTCTTTAATCTCATCAAATTCTGCTGTATCAATAAAGAATTTCATAGAATGCCCTCTCTTATTTTGCAGGTGTAATGACTTCAACGCCACCCATGTAAGGTACTAAAACTTTTGGAATCACTACGGATCCATCAGCTTGTTGGCAATTTTCCAAGATAGCTGCCACTGTACGCCCTACTGCAAGACCAGAACCATTTAATGTATGAACAAATTCAGGTTTGCCTTTAGGACCACGACGGAACTTAATATTAGCACGACGAGCTTGGAAGTCAGTCATATTGGAACACGAAGAGATTTCTCTGTACTTGCCTTGTGCTGGCATCCATACCTCTACGTCATATGTTTTAGCAGAACCGAAGCCCATATCACCGGTACAAAGTGTAATTACACGGAATGGTAATTCTAATAAACGCAATACTTCTTCTGCATTATCTGTCAAAGTTTCTAATTCTTTGAAAGAGTCTTCAGGTTTAGCTAATTTTACCATTTCAACTTTGTTGAATTGATGTTGACGAATAAGACCACGAGTATCGCGACCTGCAGAACCTGCTTCAGCACGGAAACATGCAGTGAATGCAGTGTAGTATTTAGGTAATTCCTCTTCGCTCAAGATTTCATCACCATGGTAGTTAGTCAATGTAACCTCAGCAGTAGGAATCAAGAAATATTCTGTATCTGCTACATGGTACATATCTTCAGCAAATTTAGGCAATTGACCAGTACCAGTCAATGTTTCACGAGTTACCATGTATGGAGTCATCATTTCAGTATAGCCATGTTTGTCTACATGAAGATCAATCATAAAATTGATAAGAGCACGTTCTAAACGAGCACCTAAACCTTTATATACTGTGAAACGGGCACCGCTCATTTTGCCAGCGCGATTAAAGTCAAGAATATCAAGACTTTCACCTAAATCCCAGTGAGCTTGCACTTCAAAATCAAATTGACGTGGTTCGCCCCATTTGCGTTGCTCTACGTTCTCCTCTTCATCAGCACCAACTGGAACAGATGAATCACACATGTTTGGCAACATCAACGCTGCATCACGTAAATCAGCTTCTACTTCCCGAATACGGTTATCAAGATCAGCAATTTCGTCGCCTACCTTTTTCATTTCTGCGATTTTATCATCCGCATTTTCTTTATTGCGTTTTAATTGGCTAATTTCTTCAGTTACAGAATTGCGAAGCGCTTTTAATTCTTCTACCTTACCAATCAACTGACGACGTTCATCATAAGCGGATACAAAGGTTTCCAAATCGCCTGTTGTGTGACGATTATCTAAGTTTTGTTGCACTAAATCAATATTTTCTCGGACAAATTTTAAATCTAACATGCTATAAACCTCATTTTCCAACTATGCTACGTACAATATATTCAATACGTTTAAGTATACCATATATTGGTGTATTTATCATTAAATTATACGTTATATACTAGTCATTTCATCAACATTTTATACTACTCATCATCTTCTTCGTCTAGCAAATAATCTTTCGCCATCCATTTGCGAGTGCCTGTGAAAGAAATGGTTACCCACTTCTCTGTGGGATTACCACCGATTTCTTGGTCAATTTCGTTGCGAATTGCATCAATTTCAGCAATTGTCTGATATGGGAAGTTCTTGCGAACTAAAATATCAATTTCGATGATACGAGTATTACCATATACTTGCACACTCGTTACATAATCTTTGAAATTATATTTCTCCATAAAACGATCCATAATTTCTTGTACTTCATTATGTAATGAAGATGGTGCCCACCCCAATATTTGCTTCATAGATGGCACAATAATATGAAAAGCAGACGGTACCATCTGTACAGCTAATACAATTAATACAATAGGGTCAATATAAGCTGCCCATTCAGCATACGCCGAGTCTTCTAACATGGTAGCTACCACAAAGCTAATCAAAATAGCGGCCTCTAGCAAGGCATCTACATACCAACTCACATTATCAAACTTAATCAAGTTAGACTGTAAACTTTTATTAATACGACGTACATATAAATAATACGCAGTATCTGCAATAGTAAAGAATATAGCATAATAAATAGCTGGTCCAAAGTCTACATGACGACCACCAGATAAGAGGTCTGTAATACCACTCGATAAAGCATAGATGACGATAAGTAAAATAAAGAAACCTTCTACCGCTAACACAAGCGGTTCAAATTGCCAGAAGCCAAACTGAAATCGCTTACTTGTTTCTCTAGCTACGAGCTTTGCAGTCATAAGCATCATAATCTTAATAACTACGTCCACGAAGGAAAACACACCATCTAATAAGACTGCACTAGACCCTGTAATAATCCCCATTATAGTGCCACTAACTGCCACAAGTGCCATCAAGGCAACAGACTGCATTAATAACTTTTGTTCAATAGAGCGCCTTGCACCTAATATATCCATTAAGTCCCCCACTTTCTTAATTTTTACATCTTTTTATTATACACCAAGTACATTGATACGCAAAAAGCAGCTGATTTGAATGCCTTTCAAATCAGCTGCTTTTGATTTTTTAATGTATCAATATTCTTTTTCTATAAGGAGTATATTTTCAATTTCATGGTATACGTTTAATCTTTATTGTATACGTGTTTAATCCTTATTTAGTGCATAGGCTCTGGAGCTACTTTACCAGCTACATAGCGTTCTACGATATGTCGATCATCACCTACGTATAGCCAGCATTCCAACCGCTCTTCTAAGGAACGTTCATTAGGATCAAATAACGTCGTATCATCGATAACAAGAGCATCAAGTTCACAACCTTTTTCAAAGCTACCCACCTTACCGAAGAACTTGCCACCGCCCTTTGTAGCCATATAGAAAGCTTCACTCAATGTAAGTGGCGCATATGTTTGATCTACTTCCACCCATTTCATCTTGGATAATCCAATGGCTTCTGTAAGAACCTTCGCCATAGATACAATATGTCCACCAGAAATATCGGAACCTAAGCCAATAGATATTTTCCGTTCAAATAATTTACGAATCGGTGCAATACCACTAGATAAATTTACATTTGAATACGGGCAATGAGATACCATAGTTTGTGTTTCTGCCATGCGGTCCATTTCTACATCACTTAAATGAATGCAATGAGCCATCACGGTCGGAACTTTCCCCATAAGATGATGTTCATAGTACACATCTGTATAATTAGCCGCCTCAGGATGTAAGGCTGCCACCCAGTCAATTTCACCATGATTTTCAGACAAGTGCGATTGAACTGGCACATTATACTCTTCTGCCAAGCTACCTAAACCACTCATTAACTCGCTTGTACAGGATGGAACAAAGCGAGGCGTAATAATTGGCTTTACTAAAGGACCAAATTGAGCTGATGCTTCTAACCAAGCTTTAGTATCAGTTAATGATTGATGTGTGTCTTCAATCAAAAATTCCGGACTGTTGCGGTCCATGTTGACCTTGCCTACATAGGCAGACAAACCTGCTTTTTGTAAAAGCTCCATCAATACTAATGTACTATCTTTATGAATCGTACCAAACAAGATGCTTCGCGTCGTACCATTTCGCCATAAGTCGTGAACAAAGGCGCCATATACTAAACGAGCATACTCTTGATCACTAAACTTTGCTTCCTCAGGGAAGGTATACGTTTCAAGCCAAGGTAAGAGTTCCTTATCCATACCTAAACCGCGATTACAATATTGCGGTGCATGAGCATGAGTATCCACAAAACCTGGGATGATAAGATGATCACCATAATCCGAAATCGGATGTTCTGCATACGCTGGTGGTATACTTTCACCACAATGAACAACTACACCATCGACGGCAATAACATAACCTTGTTGAATCGCTACAAATTCTGATGGCCGTGGTGTATATAAAATATTTCCTTTTAGAATAATTGTTGAATTCATATAACCTCCTCGCATGTTCAGGATTTTACATTTCATATTCTTTTTTCAATACATAACCATAGGCTTTTTTAGAGCTATCAGGTTGTTCAATAAGGTACACTCCTTGTATCTCTGGCGCAAATCCAGGCAATTGATTAATGCCTTCTTCTAAAGCAAGGAAGTAATCACAAGCAGTTCTGGACCATCTTTCTCCAGGCTGTACGCATAATACGCCTGGTGGGTACGGCAGAGCCCCTTCAAGGGCAATGCGCCCTTCCGCCTCATCTAAAGGTACAAGCTCGCCCTTATTACGTTGGAACTCAAAGTTTGCCTCTTGTGGATTCATGACATATTCTGGGAAGTACTCCTTGGAGAATAAGCGTTGTTGTAGAGCACTCACGTTTCTATCTTTATAAAAATCATGCATTTCTTGACACAGTTGGCGAATATGATAGCCTTTATATTTATCTATATGGCTATAGTAAATCGACGGTAGCACCTCTTCCATAGGGGCATTGCGGTCTATAAGGTCTTCAAAACGCACTAGCTGATGGACCAATGCATCCATTTTTTCTTTAGATTCTGCAGGGGTCATAAGGAATAGAATCGTATTGAGATCACACTTTTCTGGAATAATTCTATTTTCCCGTAAGTAATTGGCCAATATATTGGCATGAATCCCAAAGTCTTCGTACTCTCCTGTTTCAACATTAATGCCAGGCGTAATCAACTGGAATTTACAAGGATCGATAAAGTACTGCCCTTCACCATAACCTTTAAAGGAATGCCATTTTGCATTAGGTGCAAAGGCAAAATAACTCACATCATTAGCCATCTCTTGTGTATTGCCGTCTTCCCACTTCTTACCATGTACCATAGGCGGCACCAAAGGTCTAAGATATTTGCAGTGCCTTAATACCGACTTACGAGCATCGATCCCTACTTCAATACATTCACGCCACAACTGTTTCCCCAATTCACCTTCATGTATTTTGGCATTGACATCGAGAGATGCAAAGAGTGGATAGAAAGGAGATGTAGAGGCATGCATCATAAAAGAGTTATTGAAACGTTTATGATCTACATAACGGTCTTGGCCTTTGATATGTTTATCTTTTTTGTGGATTTGAGACGTTTGAGAGAAACCAGCTTGTTGCTTATGCACAGACTGAGTCACTAAAATGCCTGGATCATTAGGACCTAGCTCTAATAATAAAGGACTACAATCTTTCATCATAGGAATAAACTGTTCATACCCAACCCAAGCAGAATCAAAGAAAATATAATCACACAAGTGACCTATTTTATCTACTACTTGGCGCGCATTATAAATCGTACCATCATAGGTACCTAATTGAATGACCGCTAACCGAATTGGACGTTCTGCTTTGGCTTTATTAGGATCCTTCTCACCGATTAAATTTCGAATATAGCTTTTATCAAAACAATGTTCTAAAATACCGCCAATGGATCCAAAAGGATTCCGTGCGGTCTCTAAATATATTGGTGTTGCACCGGACATAACGAGACCACCATGGCAAATAGATTTATGATTATTACGATCATATAAAATAATATCTCCTGGCGTTAAAAGAGCATTGAGTACTACTTTATTGGCAGAAGATGTGCCGTTTAATACGAAATATGTTTTATCCGCATTATACACTGTAGCTGCATGAGCCTGCGCATCATGAGCGTAACCTTCATGGATTAGAAGATCGCCGAGCTTTACATCGGCATTACAAAGGTCTGCACGAAAAATATGATCCCCAAAGAAATCATAAAAGGCACGACCTGTAGGATGCTTAGCAAAAAACTGGCCTCCTTGATGTCCTGGGCAGTCAAATTGAGCATTGTTATCGCCTACGTAATCAGCTAAGGCTTTAAAGAAAGGTGGCAAAATCAAAGCTTCATAACTTGCTACAATCTGCTCTATCTCCTCTTTATAGTCCTTTATGCTATTAGATGTAACATCTATTACCGCCGCGATTCGCTCCATATCAAAAGATATATCATGGGATGAATCTACTACCATTACAATAACGGGTATACCAAAAGAACGAATTCGCTCATTATCGAGTACATTCATTTCAGAGGCACTCACCACTACTGCACCTATGTTGGTAAAATCCGTTTCGTCAATAGGTATACATGTACGTTCCTCTATGGAACTAATCCAAGGTTTTACACTATCTGTAAAAGCAATTTTTAAATGTTTCACCATAGCCTCCTCTCTTAGTATCAATACTTTATAGGCTTATAATATGTAACTTAGTACATTATAGTCATGCAAAAAAGCTCCCTACTCAAAGAATAGGGAGCCTTTATATGTTAGATTATTCAGCTGCTTCTTCTTCAGCTTCAATATGCTTAGGAGCTTCTGGTTTCATCAATGGGAACAACAATACATCACGGATGGATGCAGAGTCTGTTAAGAACATAACAAGACGGTCGATACCAACACCTAAACCAGCTGTTGGAGGTAAACCATATTCAAGAGCTGTAACGAAGTCTTCATCCATACGGTGAGCTTCATCGTCGCCAGCTTCACGTTCTTTCAATTGATCCAAGAAACGTTGTTTTTGATCGATTGGGTCATTTAACTCGGAGAAGCCGTTTGCCAATTCACGACCATAAATAAACGCTTCAAAACGTTCTGTAGCCAATGGGTTTTCACGACTTGCTTTAGCAAGTGGAGAAATTTCCTTTGGATGACCATATACGATAGTTGGTTGAATCAAGTTTTCTTCTACATAATCTTCGAAGCAAGCATTTAAGATTTTACCAATACCATCGTTATCTGTGTATTCTACATTCAAACGATCTGCAATAGCGCGAGCTTCTTCAACAGTTGTTACTGCATCAAAGTCTTCACCAGTATATTTTTTTACACCTTCTGCCATTGTGATACGATTCCAAGGTGGAGTCAAATTGATTTCAGTACCTTGGTATGTAATTTCTTGTGTACCTAGAACCTCTTGAGCACAGTAGGACACAAGGTTTTCTGTTAAGCGAATTGCATCCTCTACATCGCCATAAGCTTGGTAGGATTCAATAGTAGTGAATTCTGGATTATGACGGTTGTCGATACCTTCGTTACGGAAACAACGGTTCATTTCGAATACGCGATCCATACCACCAACGATCAAACGTTTGAGGTATAATTCTGGCGCAATACGCATGTAGATATCAATATCAAGCGCATTGTGATGTGTAATAAACGGGCGAGCTGCCGCACCACCAGGGATAGCATGCATCATTGGAGTTTCCACTTCCATGAAGCCATCACGCATCATATATTCGCGAATTTTAGCAACGATTTGGGATCGTTTAACAAATGTATCACGCACTTCAGGATTTACAATCAAATCAACATAACGCTGACGGTAACGAAGTTCTGTATCTTTTAAACCATGCCATTTTTCAGGTAATGGACGTAAAGATTTGGATAATAATGTTAATTTATCGACTTTAATTGTAACTTCACCTGTATGAGTTTTAAATACGTGACCTTCGATACCTACGATATCACCGATATCGAGCATTTTTACGTATTTATAGTTATCTTCGCCCAAGATATCTTTACGGAAGTATACTTGAATATCGCCAGATTTATCACGCACATTCGCAAATGCCGTTTTACCATGGGAACGAATTGTCATCAAGCGACCTGCAATAACTACAGGTTGACCGTCATATTTCAAGAAGAAGTCATCTTTGATTTCTTTTGCATGATCTTTTACAACAAAACGTTGGCCAAATGGATAGATGCCATCAGCTTCGTATTCAGCCAATTTGTCGCGGCGAATTTGCATTTGCTCATTCAGCTCTTCTTGTACATTTAAAATTTCTTCACTCATGTTATCGCCTCTTTGTCAGTAAATGTAAATTATTGGATTGCTAACACTTTGAATGTTACAGGACCATCTGGTGTGGAAACCTCTACTTCATCACCTTTGCGTTTACCTAAAATAGCTTTACCTACAGGAGATTCGTTAGAGATACGATTGTTAAATGGATCCGCTTCAGAGGAACCAACGATAACATATTCCAATTCATCATTGTAAAGTGTATCAAGTACAGTAACTTTGCTACCTACGGATACAACATCGCCTTTTACGGACTCGTCGATGATTTTCGCAGTGTTAATTTTATTTTCTAACTCTACAATATGACCTTCGATGAAAGCTTGTTCATTTTTTGCATCATCATATTCTGAGTTTTCACTGATATCGCCATATTCAATAGCTGTCTTAATACGTTCAGATACTTCGATACGACGTACAGATTTATAGTACGCTAATTCTTCTTCTAATTTCTTTAAACCGTCGGCGGTAAGTAATGTTTCTTTTACGTCTGCCATGGGTACCCCACTCTTTCTACATATAAATAATAAGAAAAAGTGCCATAGTAAGATGACACCTTGTCTTTTGTTTCTAAATTATCTCAATCATTATATAAAAATACTATTCATTTGTCAATCTGACTACATGGCAACCAGTATGTTACGGTATGATTCCAACTCATTGTGAAAGCTTGTTACAGTATGAATTGTATTCACACGATTGCGCCAATATGCAGATTCAGGCAGTCCCTTCATATACCACCCTGCATGAGTTCGTATTTCCTTAACGGCCATACTTTCACCCTTATATTGGCATAATAGATCAAAATGTTTTAATAGCATATCGAGGCGCTCAATATCTGTAGGGGCCGGTAATATTTCACCAGTCGCCAAATAATGGTGAATACGACCGAAGATCCAAGGATTCCCCTGTGCACCACGACCAACCATTACCGCATCACAACCCGTTTCATCGAGCATGCGCTTTGCATCCTCTGGTTTCACTATATCGCCATTACCAATAACCGGTACAGACACAGCCTCTTTTACAGCCTTAATATAAGACCAATCAGCATGGCCACTGTACATTTGTTCCTTAGTACGACCATGTACAGCAATAGCTGCCACACCTGTTGATTCGATGCGCTTAGCAAATTCCACAACATTGATAGAATCACTATCCCAACCGATGCGCATTTTTACGGTTACAGGCACATCAACGGCCTTAACTGCAGCCTCAGCTACACGAGCTGCTAAATCTGGATTTTTCATAAGCGCAGAACCATCACCAGAAGAAACAACTTTTTTAACAGGACAGCCCATATTAATGTCTACAATCTCTGCCCCCGCATCGGCTACAACCTTAGCTCCGATTGCAATAGCTTCTGGATTGGAACCAAAGATTTGCATAGAAACAGGACGTTCTATGTCTTCAATGCGCAACAATTCATGGGTGCGCTCATTTTTATATTTAATACCCATGGCGCTAACCATTTCGGTGCAAACCAAGGCGGCTCCATGCTCTTTAGCAAGTAAGCGATAGGCAATATCGCTTACCCCTGCCATAGGAGCTAATATGGCTTGACCATCAATTTTGACGGAGCCTATTTGCCACTGTTTATTATTCATATAATTCTATATCCCCTAACAAAAAGGGTACAGCATAAGCTGTACCCAAATGTACACTACTTCGTTACATATACGTAACTATATTATAGTAGCATTATTTATTTCTTTCGTAAATAAGGCGTAAACCTTCTAATGTAAGCATTGGTTCTACATGGTCAATACAGTCTGTAGCACTGCTGATAAGCTGTGCCAAACCACCGGTAGCTACCACAGTTACATGGTCGCCCATTTCTGCTTTCATGCGCGATACGAGTCCCTCTACTTGACCTACATAGCCATAGAACATGCCGGATTGCATAGAGGATACGGTATTCCGGCAAATGACTTGCCCTGGGTCTCTTACTTCAATACGTGGCAATTTAGCAGCCCTTTGGAATAGAGCCTCTGCAGAAATTGTTACACCTGGACTAATAACACCGCCCATATAATCGCCATTGCCTTGTACGGCACAATAAGTAGTTGCCGTACCAAAGTCGATAATAATCAAGTCACCCTTGTATTTTTCATGAGCTGCTACAGCATTTACGATGCGGTCCGCACCGACCTCACGGGGATTATCATACTTAATAGCAATACCTGTTTTAGTACCAGGTCCAACAATGAGAGGATTCACATTAAAATACCGTAAGCATACACGTTCTAATGTAGGCATCAATGGTGGTACAACTGAGGAAATGATGATATCTTTAATATCTTTCACATCCACTTTCCGGTCGTGGAAGAACAAGTTCATCATCAACATGCCATATTCATCAGTGGTCCGAACCCGATCCGTGGAAATACGCCAGTGCCCCACAAGCTCAGTCTTGTCGTATACACCGAGAACAATATTGGTGTTCCCCACATCAATCACTAATAACATGAATGCCTCCTATTTACGCGGACGAATTGATACGTCCCCTGCCATAACACGTTTAACAGTCCCATCCGGGATTCTTACTAATAAATTACCATCTTCATCAATATCGGTTGCTACCCCTTCATAGGTATTACCAGGAGCACGAACCTCTATGTCTTCACCAAGAGTCACCGATAATTGACGCCATTCATTGAGAGTTTCCTCAAAGCCGCTATCAAGAACATCATAATATTGCTGCTCTAAGGATTCTAATATAATTCTAAAAGCTTCCGTCCGCTCAATATCGATCCCTTCCATCGTGAGGGATGTAGCAATTAATTTTAATTCTTCTGGCAGTTCTTCTTGTTTCGTTTTAACATTGACACCAATGCCCATCACAATATGAGAGATTTCCTCCATAGAGCCGGACATCTCTGTTAAGATCCCTACCAATTTACGGCCATTCACTAGAATATCATTAGGCCACTTAATACCCGCATCAGTGAGCCCCATTTTATGGAATGCCTTTGTTAATGCCACTGCGGCCATCAAAGTGCACTTTGGTGCTTCTACAGGCGCAAAATCAGGGCGCAAGATAAGACTAAACCATAGACCTTTACCAAATGGTGAATACCAGCCACGAGACAAGCGACCACGACCAGCTGCTTGCTCTTCTGTAACGACAACGGTACCTTCTTCAGCACCTTGTTGAGCTAATCGACGAGCCTCTAGGTTTGTAGACTCTGTAACATCCATATAAACATATCGTTTGCCAAACACATCGGTCTTTAAGATTTGCTTCATGGCTAATGGACTTAACAAATCAGGTTCCTCCAATAATCGATACCCCCTCTTGGTATAAGATTCTATTTTGTAGCCTTTTTGACGTAACGCCTTGATATGTTTCCAAATTGCTGTGCGCGAAACATGGCATGCTTCGGACATATCTTGTCCCGATACGAAACTACCTTGGTTTTGTCTCAAGAATTCTAGCACTTCATCACGCATAGTTTAGAGCCCCTTTCTTTGTCAACCTAGGTTTACAATTCGATTGTACAAGTGTCCCCTATAAAATGCAAGGATTATTTATAATAATTAATGGTATAATACTAATAGTATTAAGTTATACATTATATAAGAGATAACAATAAGGCTGTTTATTAATATCTGGGGAGATACATGCAACAGTTTACATTAGAGGAAAAAAATAGGGTTTTAGAAAATCCGTTTATACATATTCATAGGAAACTTGATGTCCTACTAAATGTAGGGAAGCTACTCATGGAGTGTGGTGCCGATACAAACCGCATTATCGAGGAAATACTAAAATCAGCTACCTTTATGGGCATTCCTCATGATTATTTAAAAATACATATATCTTATACAACGCTCATGATCAACTTACATCACAATGAGCATAATATTACAGTATTCGAAAAGATGCCAGTTCATGTACCTAATATGGCGATGATTAACGCCGTATCCAAGCTTACATGGAGAGCATTTGAGCGACATTATTCACTTACAACGTATGAGCAACTAATTGCTAAATTAGACGCAACGATACCGGTATATCCCAATTGGGTTAAGGGCATCGCCTGTGCTCTAGGTTCTGCAGGGCTAGCCTTCTTATATAGTGGCGATATAATTGCTTTTATGGTAACCATTATTTGTTCATTAATCGGTTATTTTGGTCGTACCTTATCGGTGCGATTTGGTTGCAATGAATATGTAGGCATTACAATTGGCGGCTTTGCAGCCATGGTTTCAGCTTACGGATTCTACTCACATATAGAACAAGATTCTCTAGTTTACGTTCTTGTTTGTTGTACCTTATTTATGATACCTGGTGTACCGCTTATAAACTCCGTTATCGATACCATCAACAACCATATTTTGTCGGGAATTACAAGAGCAATTAGAACGATCCTCATCGTTGGTAGCATGACCTTAGGCATTGCCATGGCATTATACTTTAATCCTATGCCAGCCTTTAGCTTTGTAGATATTAAGCCTCATGTATTATCGATTGAGCAAATTATAGGGGCGTTTACAGCGGCCGCGTCCTTTGCAGTACTCTTTAACGCCCCTGTGCGATTACTAGTATCCATTGGTATTGGCGGTGTCTTATGCGTATTTATCCGCAATTTATTAGCTGTTGAATTTGGCTTATCCATTCCAGGTGCTACCTTTATAGGCGCTGCTGTTATGAGCGTAATTTATGTAAAAGTTTCTACTTGGCTGAAAACATCTAGTACAATCATTATCGTCCCATCTGCTATAGCCTTAATGCCTGGTATTTTATATTACAGATTCCTCTTTGATATGCTTCATATCAACGCACTAACAGAATCTGGTTTACTTCATATGGTCCAAAACGGTGTAACAGGTATCCTCACTATTGTAGGTATTGCGGTTGGTGTAGCAATTCCAAATGTACTGGCCCAAAAATATTTGAAAGCCCTAAAAGAGCGTAGAATTCAACAGCACTTGGCAACACGTCATAGTAACGATGGCCAATAGATAACCCTCACTAACTACATTACGAGCTTCACACTATAGATAGAATACTAAGTAACTATAGCTAGTAATAGGTAATTATAATCAAAAGATCATACATAAAAAGAGCTGGTCCTCAACGAGGCCAGCTCTTTTATTTACATATCTCATTATTTGATTTCATTAGAAGGTGTTTCACTAGGAGCATCCACTGTAGCAGTGTTCTCTTTAGCTTCAACCACCTCTGGTACTACAATACCTGCCGCTTCTAGAGCTTCTTTAGGCTCCTCAACTTCAGGGGCTTTCGTTGTACCATATTTATAAAGATTATCTACAGCTTTAGAATCAATTGTTTCTTCTTCCAACAAAGCATTTGCCATGTCATGTAAGAATTTTTCATTTTCACTGAGAAGTTTTGTTACATCTTTGTACGCTTCTTCTACAATGCGATGAATTTCAGAGTCGATTTTTGCTGCAATCTCTTCACTATAGTTGCGCTCGTGGCCAAGGTTTTTACCCAAGAATACTTGTTCTTGTTGTTCACCAAATACGATAGGACCAAGCTCATCGCTCATACCCCAACGCGTTACCATCGCACGAGCTGTATTCGTTACGCTTTGAAGGTCACCAGAAGCACCTGTACTGATTTCATCTAGGATTAAGGCCTCTGCAATTCGACCGCCAAGAGCTACGCGAATATCTGCCAATAATTGAGATTTTGTTTTGTAATTTTGTTCCTCTGTAGGAAGCATCATAGTGTAACCACCTGCTGCACCACGAGGAATGATTGTTACCTTATGAACAGGATCTGCATGAGGCAACAAATGTGCCACAATAGCATGACCAGATTCATGGTACGCTGTTAACTTACGGTCTTTCTCGCTTACAATATGACTGCGGCGTTCAGGACCCATGCTAACCTTTTCACTTGCTTCTTCAACTTCAGCCATAGTGATAACTTTTTTGTTAAGGCGAGCAGCCAATAAAGCCGCTTCGTTTAACAAGTTATTCAAGTCAGCACCAGTAAAGCCTGGAGTTTTCTTCGCAATTGTTTTTAAGTCTACATCGTCAGCCAATGGCTTATTACGAGCATGTACTTTCAAGATTGCTTCACGACCGCGTAAGTCTGGACGACCTACGATAACTTGACGGTCAAAACGACCTGGACGCAATAGCGCTGGGTCAAGAATATCTGGACGGTTTGTAGCAGCGATAGTAATAATACCTTCATTGGCACCGAAGCCATCCATTTCAACGAGCAATTGGTTCAATGTTTGTTCACGTTCATCGTGACCACCACCAAGACCAGCGCCACGTTGGCGACCAACCGCATCAATTTCGTCGATAAAGATGATACATGGAGCATTCTTTTTCGCTTGTGTAAAAAGATCACGCACACGAGAAGCACCAACACCTACGAACATTTCTACGAAATCAGAACCGGAAATCGTAAAGAATGGCACCCCTGCTTCACCAGCTACGGCTTTAGCAAGCAATGTTTTACCTGTACCTGGAGGTCCAGCGAGCAAGACACCTTTCGGAATTTTAGCACCGATAGTTGTAAATTTGCCTGGATCCTTCAAGAATTCTACTACTTCTTCTAATTCTTGTTTAGCTTCTTCAGCACCTGCTACATCTTTGAAGCTAACCTTTACATTACCTTCACCCATCAATTTAGCACGGCTTTTACCGAAGTTCATCACTCGGCCACCGCCACCTTGTGTTTGTTGCATAATAAAGAAGAACAACACGACCAAGATGATAATAGGAATAGCAGAACCTAATAGGCTCATCCACCAAGCTGGTTGCTCTGGTGGAGCTGCTGTAATTTCTACGCCATTATCTTGTAATGTTTTAATGAGTGTTTCATCACTTGGCGCATAAGAATTAAATTCTGTTCCATTTTTTAGTTTACCTTTAATACCATGATCATTGGTAATCGTTACGGACTCAACCTTTTTCTGTTGTACTTGTTGAATAAATCCTGTGTAACTAAGTTCAGATTTATTCGCACTTTGACCAGAGAAAGCGTCAATGGCGATAACGAAAGCGGCAATGATAAGTAAATAAAGGACGATATTTTTAGTAAATCGACCCAAAATATTACCCCTTTCAATAGTAATTTAGTTGTATAAACGAATTGAGTACATCTCATTGAGAGATGCACTCATATATTATATCATATTTTTAATTTTGATACATTTCTTCCTTCAAAATACCGATATAAGGCAAGTGACGATATTTTTCTGCATAGTCTAAACCATAACCGATAACGAAGTAGTCAGGAATGATAAAGCCTACATAGTCAACCTCTACGTCCATTTTACGTCGATCAGGCTTATTTAATAACGCTGCTAAGCGTACACTTTTAGCGCCACGGGCATGTAAATTTTCTAGCAAATAATGTAATGTCGTACCAGTATCAACGATATCCTCTACAACGAGTACATGTTTACCCTCTACAGAGCGATCCAAATCTTTTAAAATTCGCACCACCCCTGTACTAGTTGTACCACTGCCATAACTAGAGCAAGAAATGAAATCAAAACTTACATCTACGCTGTCATCAATAGCACGAGCTAAATCTGTAAAGAATACGATAGCTCCTTTTAATACCCCTACGAGCACAACGGATTCATTTTGGTAGTCTTTACTAATCTCTTTACCTAATTCCGCTACACGTGCTTTTAATTGTTCCTCTGTATATAAAATATCTTTTGCATCTTGATGCATCTATATGACCTCCACGATTCATATTAATGTTTGCAACATACCTTTATTGTATCACATTGAGCGGTTACTTTTATACTTTTTATAGTGAAAGTTTTCTCTTCTCCTGTGTTAACAATATCTAGTAATTGCTCTTGATGGGCTGTAGTAAGCGTTATATCAGAGTCAATAGAACTCACCAAACGCTGCCACAAACGACGTTGTATAGCTAACGGTTCCTTTCGTAAGGCCCTACGAGATAAACTCATTTCATGTTTATCAATAGTCACTAATCGGTCAAAAGCTTGTGCCGTCAAATTAGAAATTACTGCTAGATCTTCACTTATAGAACTTCCTAATCTAGCGATAGCATCTACTACATTAGGGTTAATAGATTCTAACTCAGGTATAATGCGATGACGAATTCTATTTCGCTGATATCGAATATCATCATTTGTAGAATCAATACAATACGTGAGCTCCCTATAGGCTAAATAAGCTAATAATTCCGCTTTTGTAACGTCTAATAAAGGTCTAATCACAGGAACGTCATAGTCATTGCTGACTACAGCCATACCTGTTAACCCGTTTAAGCCTGTCCCCCTAATGAGATGGGATAGAATTGACTCAGCTTGATCGTCCTTATGATGAGCTACTGCAATATAATCATACCCTTCAGACTGAGCTATTTCATTTAGCCATTGATAGCGAACTTGTCTACCAACGGTCTCCTCAGATAACTTTAAGTCTTTACTCAAGCTAGGTACATCAAAGGTAGTTGTATAAAACGGAAACCCTAATGTATCTACCTGATTTCGAAGCCATAGAACCTCGTCTTTACTTTCAGGGCGAATAGAGTGGTCTACGATAGCAACCCCCAGCGTATACTTTGTATGACGATGCCTAGCAATGTCTTGTAATAAATGTAATAAAGCCATCGAATCTGGACCACCAGAACAAGCGACCAATATACGGCTATGTTCAGGAAATAGCATATGTAATTTTAAAGTGTGATTAACTCTTCGAATGAGCGCTTTCACATTCACGGGCCATCGCCTCCATACCATCTTGGTCACTCACAAATACATGAGGCACCTCATAGGCGTCCATAAAGGACGTTAAAATCTCTGCACCGGCTACGATAATATCGGCACGACCGGCAGGCAAGCCTTTCACTTGCAAGCGCTCTTCACGGCTCATGTAACGCAATCTCATAATGATGCCTTCCACCGTTTCACGGCTCAATTTATGGCCTTGCACCTTGGTGCCATCATAATCTTCTAACTTTAAATCGATAGCCGCCAAAGTCGTCAAAGTACCGCCGATACCAATGAATTCACCAAATTCCCCTTCAATCATCATCGGGTCCCACAAGAATTGAGTTTCTTCCCACACACGTTGAGGACCTTCGTCAGACACAGATTGAAGGCGTACAGCACCTACAGGGTAAGATCGACTCCAATAAACGCCGTCCTTACTGCCTAATGCTAGCTCTGTACTACCGCCACCGATATCGATAGTTGTATAGTGACGGCCATCATTCAACTGGTTCCCTAAGGCACCATTAAAGCCATAAATAGCCTCTTCCTCACCCGAGAGAATACGCCATTCCATAGGACAATATTTGCTAATGCGATTCATAAATTCAAGGCCATTCGCGGCTTCACGAACAGCACTCGTTGCAAAACCAAAGCAGTATTCCGCTCCATATTGGTCCGCTAATTTCTTAATATCCCTGAAAGCTTGATATGACGCTTCCATCGATTCAGCCCGTAGTGTGCCATCAGTATTTCGTTGACCAAGACGAGTAGTCCACAACTGTTTTGGCTCGTAATGCCATATTTTATTTTCATAAGTAGCTAATAATAAGCGTACTGAATTAGATCCAATATCGATAATTGCTAACTTCATAATTGCTCCTTGCATACAGTAGTATTAGCCTAATACTACTAGCCCCTTACTATTTTATACATAATTAAAGAGATGGCAGAAAGCCATCTCTCACTATTAATCTCGACGACCGCCTCGGCCTCCGCGTTTACCTTCTGTATTGCGTTTTAAATCGTGCAAGCGTTCATTGCTATCGCGCAAAAATGATTTCATTTTCGCTTCGAAAGCCTCTGCACTTTGTTTAGATTGAACTCGACGAGGACGTCTTTCTTCACTTACCACTTCTTTAGGTTGTGTTTGACGAATAGAAAGACCAATTTTATTGCCGTCAATAGATAAAACCTTTACCTTTACAGCATCTTCAACCTTTAATACGGTATTAATATCTTCGACATACCCATGAGCTACTTCAGAAATATGAACTAACCCTGTTTGTTTTTCTCCTAAATCAACAAATACGCCGAATTTTGTAATACCAGATACGGTACCATCAACAATGTTACCAACTTCGATTGCCATGCAACCTCCTAATTAATGCGGAAACCTCAAACTACACAATAAAGCGAATCAAAAATTAAGTTCTTACCTATTTTACATATGGTACTTCACCAGGCTTAACTAAGCCTAACTCCTCACGAGCCACCCCTTCAATGGTCTTCAGATCTTGTAACTTAGCCTTTTCCTGCTCTAATTCTTCATTTCGCTGTTTTAATTCTTGCAATTGCTGCTCTATATGTTGTTTTTCTTGATATACAGCCACCAAGCGATAGGCCTGCCCTAACAATAACAGAACCATAATCCCTATGCCAATTCGCTTGATCCACATGAGGATAATACGCTGGTCCTGCGCTTTGCGATTAGGGCGAACCCGTTTGCGCGGCCTTTTTGGACGTTGTACTTCCATCGTGTCCTGAGTCATAATGTCCCCCAAAAATATTCATCATCTGTATATTGTCATTCCTAAATTATACCACATAACATAGCTTG
>ERZ773001.55-NODE-55-length-47969-cov-150.888_pt1 | contig 47969 bp, 33 predicted proteins | sample MGYA00511673_ERZ773001 | MGnify/ENA primary metagenome ERZ773001 (study PRJEB29015, sample SAMEA2738091) | human oral metagenome | biome: human oral; feature: human-associated habitat; material: saliva | place: China | collected 2162 ... | reverse complement strand
ATACTTTCCGGAAACCTACAGGTCAATCCGTGAAAATCCGCGATTCCGGACACACATTTTGACCCTTAACCCACGACGCGGAGCGGCCAGCGCGCGAGTCGGTGGCGGTGTGGGCGACCCGCCTGGGCTACCACCTGTGGGGTGAACCTGCGCAGGAAAGGGGTTCAGACAGCCACGTGTCCGGGACTGTACGCGTGGGCCCTTTTACTGGCGACCTTAACCCTATTATGCGCAGCTGGGCCCGATAGGTGGCAGTGTGGGCGGCCCGCCTGGACTACCACCTGTGGGGTTAACCTGCGCATGAAGGGGCCCAGGTGTCCACCTGTCCGGCCGATGCTGCCACCCCTGAGCCGGTGGCATCATCCCCGTGGTCGGTGGCGCCACCTCCGCGTCGGTTATCCCCGTCCGTCGCATCAGGGACTTACCCCAGCAACACAACAAGATTTATCACCCAGTCATGCGCCCCGACGGACCTCCTTCGCCGCCCGTTGCCCACCGCGCGCCCCGACGGACCTCCTTCGCTGCCCGTTGCCCACCACGCGCCCCGACGGACCTCCTATGCCGCCCGCCGCCCGCCGCCCGTCGCTACGCGTTCGGCGGCGTCACGACCCACGGGTCGGTGGGCAGTGAGCGCAGCCCGGAAATCCCCAGGGCCTCCGCAATGTCGGCGGCGCAACGCGCCCCGGGCACGCCAAGAGAAGACCCGATAAAGGACACCACGTCCCCGGTGGACCAGCCCAGGCCTCGTAAATCGGAGAGCGTGACCGCGCCGTCGCGCTTGGCCAGGCGAGCGCCCGACGGGGCCAGCGCGAGCGGCACGTGCGCGTATACGGGGACGGGCGCGCCCAGCAGGTGGGTGAGCTGAGCTTGGGCGGGCGCCTGGGAGAGCAGGTCGAAGCCGCGCACAACCTGGTCGACGCCCTGGAACGCGTCGTCGACGACGGCCGCCAGGTTGTAGGCGGGCACGCCGTCCGCGCGGCGCATGACGAAGTGGTCGACGGGCCCGGTGTAGGAGCCGTGCAGCTCGTCGGTGACGGTCCATTCGGGGGAGGGGGCAGCCAGGCGCAGGGCGGGCTCGCGGCCCAACGCGGCGAGCTCCTCGCGCTTGCGGGCGCGCTCTTCCTCGCTCAGCGTCAGGCAGGTCCCCGGGTAGTGGCCGGGCGGCACGTGCGGGGCAGACGCTGCCTCGCGGATGTCGCGGCGGGTGCAGTAGCACTCGAAGATGAGGCCGCGTGCGGCCAGAGAAGCCAACGCCTCCTCGTGCGCGTCGGCGCGCGCAGTCTGGATGAGGGGATCGCCGTCCCAGTCGATGCCGATGGCCTCCAAGTCAGCGATCTGGCGCTGCGCCGACCCCGCGCGCTCCCGGTCGATGTCCTCGATGCGCAGGACGAATCGCCGCCCGGTCGTGCGCGCCCACGCCCACGCGAGGATCGCGGTGCGCAGGTTGCCCAGGTGGAAGTCGCCCGTGGGGGAGGGCGCGAATCGTCCGGTGTTCGTCATGCGCCCAGTGTACGAGGCCGTGGCCGCCTCCCGGGATCAACCTCCCCGTGCGTGAGGGAGGACCGTTCGTGAAGTCGCCGGCGATCGCGCGGACCTCAACCTCCCCGCGCGCGTGATTGAGGATGCGGTGGGGCCCCTCTAGCCGTTGGCGGCTCTCCTCAGCAGCGGCTGTACTCCCTATCACCGGCGTGCGCGAGGGCCGTTGTGCGACGCCGCGCCACGCCCGACGCCTGGCTGCGCGAGATGAGCGGGGCCTGCTCCGGCCTCGTGCTGCCCGCAGCGCCCGATGCCTGGCTGCGCGAGATGAGCGGGGCCTGCTCCGGCCTCGTGCTGCCCGCAGCGCCCGATGCCTGGCTGCGCGAGATGAGCGGGGCCTGCTCCGGCCTCGTGCTGCCCGCAGCGCCCGATGCCTGGCTGCGCGAGATGAGTGGGACCTGCTCCGGCCTCGTGCTGCGGGAAGCGTACAGTGGGAGGCATGGCAAACAAACGGATCCCCGACTGGCTGGCGGTTTTCGTGGGCGGCGTCGCGGGCACGGCCGTGCGCGCGGGCCTGGACGAGGCGGCGAAGGCCTCCCCCGTGCGCGGCCTCTTCCTGTCCTGGTCGACGCTGACGGTCAACCTCGTGGGCGCCTTCCTGCTGGGTGCGCTGGCCGCGTGGGTGGCCGGCCGACTCGCGCGTGGCGACGGGGATGCGGCCAGCCTCAAGACGCTGAAACTACTGATCGGCACCGGTTTTGCGGGCGCGTTCACGACGTACGGGACGTATATTGTGGCGTCGGCGGGGTACGTCTCGCTCAACGGCATTGCCGAGGCTGTGGCCCAATCCCTGGGTCTCCTCGCCCTGGGTGCAGCGTGCGCGTGGGCGGGTGTGCGCGTGGGGGAGTGGGTGTGTCCGCCGGTGGGCGGCGCGCGCGGAGGTGAGGAAGCGTGAGTGGCATCGTGTTCTTCGGCGTGGCGCTGGCGGGCGGTGTGGGCGCCTGCGCGCGCTTCGGGCTGGATCGTTGTGTGCAGCGTGCCGTGTCGTCGTGGGGCGAGCCTGCGGCGGCGAAGCTCGGCATCTTTGTCGTTAACGTTGTTGGTTGCTTCCTGGCTGGCGCGGCGACGCAGCTGGTGCCTGCGGCCGCCATGCCGATCGTATCCACCGGCTTTTTGGGCGGTTTCACAACGTTTTCGACGGCGGTCCTGGACGCGGTGACGCTGTGGGGTGACGGGTTTCGGGGCCGAGCTCTGGCCCTCGCGCTGGGCACGTGGGCGGCCTCGTGGGCGGCGGCGCTCGTGGGCATTGCGGTGGCGTGACGTTCGGGGGCGTTTTTCCGGGCGGATCGGTCTCTCGGTGACGTCGTATCCTCCGCGGTTGGTTACCCCAAAATGTCGCACGTAATTCCCTCGTTCCTATTTCAAGTTTTGAAATAGGAACGTTGGAATTGCAACGTTTTCTCGGGTACTAAGAAAAGTGAGGGTATCCAAATTACGTGCGACTTTTGGGAGGGGCGAGGCCGGGGAGGGGCGAGGCCGGGGCTGGGTTGAGGTGGGGTGAGGCTCCGTATCGACGGCTGGGACCTGGTGGCCAGGGTTCATGAGGTGGTTACCCCAAAATGTCGCACGTAATTCCCTCGTAGGTATTTCAAGTTTTGAAATTAGATCGTTGGAATTGCAACGTTTTCTGGGATGCTAAGAAAAGTGAGGGTACCCAAATTACGTGCGACTTTTGGGAGGGATGAGGCCGGGGAGGGGCGAGGCCGGGGCTGGATTGAGGCGGGGTGAGGCTCCGTATCGACGGCTGGGACCTGGTAGCCGTGGTTCATGAGGTGGTTACCCCAAAATGTCGCACGTAATTCCCCTGTGTCTATTTCAAGTTTTGAAATCGGATCGTTGGAATTGCAACGTTTTCTGGGATGCTAAGAAAAGTAAGGGTACCCAAATTACGTGCGACTTTTGGGAGGGGCGAGGCCGGGGAGGGGCGAGGCCGAGGGGCGAGGTCGGGGAGGGGCGAGGCTGCGGTCAGGGGCGAGGCTGCGGTCAGGGGCGAGGCTGCGGTCAGGGGCAAAGCCGCGGTGTCCGGGGAGACTTCGAGACGCTGAGCGCAAGCGCGACATGTGGGCCGATCAGTGAGGGTTTAGCCACGATACGGAGTTTTGTAACGGCATGCCGAGCGCGCCCGCGTGGCGCCCCCATATGCTGATTGTGCGGGCCGAACGGCCCAGTAACGGAGAAGCTCATGATTGACCTCACCGGGGTGTCTAAGGTCTACCCCGTGAAAAACGGCGGCCAAGTCGTCGCCCTCGATGGGGTGAACCTGCACGTTGATCGTGGCTCGATCCACGGCATCGTCGGTCGATCCGGCGCAGGCAAGTCCACCCTTATTCGGTGTCTGACCGCCCTCGAGAAGCCCACGGAGGGACACATCGTCGTCGACGGCCTCGACCTGGCGACCCTCTCAGGGGAGAAGCTGCGCGCCGCGCGCCGCCGTATCGGCATGGTGTTCCAGGCTGCGAACCTCCTGGACGCGCGCACGGCCGCCGACAACATCGGCTACCCCCTCAAGTTGGCGGGCGTCCCCGCCGCCAAGCGCCGTGCTCGCGTCGAGGAACTCCTTGCGCTCGTCGGCCTTGAGGGCCGCGGCGACTCCTATCCATCCCAGCTGTCCGGCGGTCAGCGTCAGCGCGTCGGCATCGCCCGTGCCCTCGCGGACGAGCCCGCCGTCCTCCTGTGCGACGAGCCCACGAGCGCCCTGGACACCGAGTCGACCGCGCAGATCCTGTCCCTGCTGCGTCAGATCCGCGACGTCGCAGGCGTCACCGTCGTTATCATCACCCATGAGATGTCCGTGGTCCGCGAGATCTGTGACTCCGTGACCCTCCTCGGTCACGGCCAGGTCCTACAGACCGGCACCCTCGAAGAGGTCGTGGCCGACCCGGCCAGCCCGCTCGCCCGCGAACTGGTCCCCATGCCGGTCGTCGAGGCAGTCCCGACGCTGCCCAAGACCGCGGGCCTGAATGGCACCGGCGCGGGCACCGTCCTCCTCGACGTCGTCTTCACCTCGCACCCGGGCGTGCCTACGGGAGCGACCGTGCTGCGCCTGGCCTCGTCTATGAGCGCGGACGTGACGGCGGGAACCTTTGAGTCCCTCGGGACCGTGCAGGTCGGCCGCCTGGCCCTGACCGTCCCCGCCTACCATGCTGACAAGATCATCGAGCAGCTGCGCAAGAACAACGTCCGCGCGGAAGTGAGGGACCAATGACAACCGCACACCTCGCGAGCGCGGCCGCGCAGGCCGCCGCGCAGGCCCTGGCCCCCACGGGCAAGGGCGATCCCACGTGGTTTGACAACCCCGCCCTCACGAAGCAATTCGTCCCGGCGATCTTCGAGACCCTCATGATGACGGGACTGTCCACCGTCTTCGCGGTCGTCATCGGCACGCTCCTGGGCCTCGTCCTGGTTCAGACCGGCAAGGGAGGCCTCACCCCGAACAAGGGCATCTACCAGGCCCTGTCGTTCGTCGTCAACCTCGTGCGCTCCCTGCCTTTCATTATCGGCATCATCATGCTGATCCCGGTCACGAGGCTGATCGTCGGCACGTCTTCGGGCTCGCTGGCCACGGTCGTGCCGCTCGTGATCCTCTCCGCACCCTTCTTCGCGCGCCTCGTGGAGTCCAACCTGCTGGCCGTCGACCCCGGAAAGATCGAGGCCGCCCAGATGATGGGTGCCTCCAATCGGCAGATCCGCTGGGGCGTCCTCATTCGTGAAGCCATGCCTTCCCTCATCCAGTCCGTCACAACCCTGGCGATCACTCTCATCGGCTACTCCGCGATGGCGGGCGCCGTCGGCGGCGGAGGCCTGGGGCAGATGGCCATCAACTACGGCTATTACCGCTGGCAGGACGACGTCATGATCTCGACCGTCGTTGCGATCATCGTCATCGTCCAGGTCATCCAGCTGATCGGCGATTTCATCTCGCGTTTGCTGGATCACCGCGCGCGCTGAGACGCGCGTGAGAGGTGCCCGAGGTGCCCTCACAGATCCCGACGACCACCCGGGGCCACCACGGCCTCGTCCATCCCATCGATAAACACAGAAAAGAGAACCACTATGCGTCACCGCTCGTTCGCCGCTCTGGCTCTGGCTGCCGTGGCCTCCCTGGGCCTGGCTGCCTGCTCCGGCGGCTCCACCTCCTCCGACGCCAACACGATCGTCGTGGGCGCGACCCCCTCGCCGCACGCGAAGATCCTGAACTACATCAACGACAACCTGGCCGCCGACGCGGGTATCAAGATTAAGGTCGTGGAGTACACCGACTACGTCCAGCCCAACACGGCGCTGAACGACGGCGACCTGGACGCCAACTTCTACCAGACCGTTCCCTACCTGGAGAACGCGGAGAAGCAGTTCAGCTTCGACTTCGAGGCCGGCGAGGGCATCCACCTCGAGCCCCTCGGTGTGTTCTCCAACAAGCACCAGTCGCTTGACGAGCTGCCCGATGGCGGCACGATCGGCATCATCAACGACACGGCCAACCAGTCTCGTGCGCTCGATCTCCTGGCCACCCAGGGTCTCGTTGAGATCCCCGAGGGCGGCGGCGACGTCAACATCAACACCGTCACCAAGCTGAAGAACTTCAAGTTCCGCGAGGTTGAGGGCCCGCAGCTGGTCCGCTTGCTCGATGACTACGACTACGCGGTCATCAACGGCAACTTTGCCCAGGAGGGTGGCAAGTCCATCTCCTCCGACGCGCTCGTCGTCGAGTCCCCGGTCGACAACCCGGCTGTGAACGTCCTCGTGTGGAAGAACGGATCCTCCAAGGCGGAGGCCATCGCCAAGCTGGAGCAGCTCCTGCACTCTGACGAGGTCAAGCAGTACATCGAGCAGACCTGGCCCGATGGCTCGGTCATCCCGGCGTTCTGATGCATTGACGAGGCCGGGGCGCGTTCGAGCGTGAGGGTGCGGCGGGCGGACCGCCGATGATCTGATGGGCTGGTCGCGCGACGGCTGATTCGCACTGATACGGGTGGGCCCCGGAACCGTGAGGTTCCGGGGCCCACCCGTTTGTTGTGCCGCGAGTTGCGGGGCGAATCAGTTGGTGCGCGTTTCGAGCGGGAATTCGGCGTCCGGCTCGTGGGTGATGCGATTGCGCAGGTCGCGGCGGAAGATTTCAATGACCCACAGCCAGATGATGTGGCCGAAGAACTCGGAGAGGTGTTCCGCGAAGGGCTGGTCCCATGGAGCGGGGACGGTGCCCATGAGTGGCATGAGGATGACGTGGAAGCCCACGTAGACGACGATGCCGAAGGCGGCGCCCTGCCAGAGCTTGATCTGGGGGAAGCGTTCGGCGAGCACGCAGTAGATGACCGCGAAGCCGATGGCGAAGGCGAAGTGGACGATGAAAGAGATCCAGGGGAGGCCTTCGTTGCCGTTGTAGGTGTAGCTCAGGTGGGTGACGCTCTCTGGGACGCCCAGCTGCTGGAGCAGCTGCTGCGGCGGGTTGGTCGCGTTGCGCACGGGCGTGCGCGGGGGCAGCGGCACCTCCCATCCGAACTTCACGATCGCGGAGACGATGCCTCCGAGAACACCTGCGAGTGCTGCGACGCCATACTTGCGGCGCTTGGGATTGGTCTGAATGAGTGCCATGTGACAAGCATGAAAGTAGCTAGTTGATATTTCGAGACCTTGAACTACTTAGTGTTCAAGGTCATATGAATGTCTTGTCAGGTGGGAAGTGCGAAAAATAGCTGATTCGGTATATTTCGGGCCTGTGACCTGTGAATATACCCGTGTGGGGGAGGGACTTCAGTCCCTCCCCCACACGGGTTTTCTTGTCAATCCAGCGCTCATTCACGCCCCCTCGGGCGCTCTTGCGCGGCAGTCAGCGGGCGTCAGTCGACGATGCCGTACAGACGATCACCAGCGTCACCCAGGCCGGGCACGATGTAAGACTTATCGTTGAGACACTCGTCGACAGCGGCAACGACAACGTTTACGTCAGCGCGGTCGCCGATCGCGGCCTCGAGCGTGGCAACGCCCTCGGGAGCGGCCAAGATGCACACGCAGGTGACGTCCTTCGCGCCGCGCTCGAACAGGTAGTTGGTGGCGGCGACCATCGTGTGGCCCGTGGCCAGCATGGGGTCGAGCACGAAGCACTGGCGACCCGACAGGTCATCGGGCAGTCGGTTCGCGTAGGTCTCGATCTCCAGCGTGTCGTCGTCGCGACGCATGCCCAGGAAGCCTACCTCGGCGGTGGGCAGCAGGCGGGTCATGCCCTCGAGCATGCCCAAACCCGCGCGCAGGACGGGCACGACGATCGGGCGAGGCTCGGACAGCGTCAGGCCGATGGTCGGAGCAACGGGGGTCTCGATTGGGGTATCGGACACGGCGACCTCGCGGGTCGCCTCGTAGGCGAGCAGGGTGACCAGCTCGTCAACGAGCTGGCGGAACGTCGCCGATGGCGTGTTGCGATCACGCAGGACGGTGAGCTTATGGGCGATCAGGGGGTGATTAGCTACGTGGAGGCGCATAGTTATAGGCTACCTCGTTCGCGTACGCGCGCGCACCCCGTTACGAAGGGACGAGGCCGTGGCCGGTCTACGCGAATCGGCGACGGTCTCTGCAGGTCGCGGGCTGACCAACTGTCAAACTCAGACGCCACAATCGCCTCGCGCCCCACCGTCAGCTCCGGTTACCCCAATGGTGATTTGGCCGGTAAGCTAGGAGGGTGACAGTGAATGAGCAGTACCGTGAAGCGATGGGCAAGGCCCTATTCCTCGCTAATCGCGCCCGTGAAACGGGAGACGTCCCCGTCGGAGCCGTCGTTGTCGACGCCGACGGCCGCATCATCGGTCGAGGCTGGAACTGCCGCGAAGCCCACCATGACCCCACTGGTCACGCCGAAATCGTCGCCCTGCGAGAAGCCGCCCGCGCCCTGGGCACGTGGCGACTGAGCGGCTGCACGCTCATCGTCACCCTCGAGCCCTGCACCATGTGCGCCGGGGCCATCCTCGCCTCGCGCGTCGACCGCGTCGTCTTCGGCGCCTGGGACCCCAAGGCTGGCGCCGCCGGCTCCCTGCGCGACGTCCTGCGCGACGCCCGCATGCCCCACCCCACCGAGGTCATCGGCGGCGTCCTCGCCCAGGAAGCCGCCATGCAGCTGCGCTCCTTCTTCCTCGGCCGTCGCGCCGCCAACGAGATGCCCGTCATCGAGGCGCCCGTCCACGAACCCGGCGACCTGCCCGCCCCCGCACCCGCCAAGGCAGCGCGCGCGGACAAGCCCGCCAAGGCCTCGTCCCCGGAGGAGGGCCCCGAGCGCGCCTACCCGAAGCACGACGCGGGCACCGGACAGGCGCTCCTCCCCGCACCGCCGACCAGCCACCGCGCCGACACCGCCGCGCCGCTGCCGCGCCGCGCGGGACGCCCCTTCTCCGAGCGCGTCTCCGGCAACGGTGACGACCCCGCCGACATCGCCGCAGGCCAAGCAGCCGAGAACGCGCCCGCCTCGCAGCCGCCCTACCGCAGCGCCGCGCCCCTCCTGCCCGCCGTCGCCCCCCGCAACACGCGCGGCCCCATCACCAAGTCCGTGCCCCAGATCCGCCCCGTGCACGTGCGCCCCACCGCCACCGTGCCCGCCGGAATCTACACGCCCGCCCAGCCCAAGCGCGCCGACGCCGAGCCCGAGGTCGTCGAGGCCCCTCAGGTCGTTGAGGCCGCCCAGGTCGTCGAGGTCGTGTCCGAAACCGTGCCGCCCGCGCCGCCCGTCTTCCCCCAGCGCGCCCAGCAGCGCACCACCACACGCCCCCAGCGCCCGCTGCCGCAAGCCTTCGAACCCGAGACCGCACGCCGCGTCGACTACGAGCTCTCGCCGCGCCAGTTCAGCGACGTCGACCCCGTGACCTCCGGGATCCGCGTGCGCCGATCCTCGCGCCGCCGCGGCAACGCCCGTCACTAACATGATCACCGCACGCGTCATCACCGTCTCCGACCGGTGCCACGCGGGCACCGCCGAGGACCTCTCCGGCCCCCTCGCCGCGCGCCTCCTCGCCGAGCACGGCGTCGACGCTTCGGTTGTGATCGTTCCCGACGACGTCGACGCCATCCGCCCCGCGATCACCACCGCGGTCGCTTCGGGTGCCCGCCTCGTGTTCACAACCGGCGGCACCGGACTGGCACCCCGCGACGTCACCCCCGAAGCCACCGAACCCCTCCTGGCCACCCGCATCGACGGGCTCGCCGACGCTATCCGCCGCCGCGGAGAAGCAACCGTCGCCTCCGCCGCCCTGTCACGAGGCCTCGTTGGCGTCACGCACCGATCTCCCCTGGGCGCACTCGTCGTCAACGCGCCCGGCTCCCGCGGCGGCGTCACCGACGCCGTCGCCGTCATCGGCCCCCTCGTCGCCCACATCCTCGACCAGCTCGCAGGCGGCGACCACCCGCGCGCGTGAGCGCTCCCATGCAGGCGGGATGCTCCGCGATTCCGTCACTGCCTGATTTTGCCACTGCGCCGCCAGCCACTGCGCCGCCAGCCACTGCGCCGCCAGCCACTGCGCCGCCAGCCACTGCGGGCCCTGACGCGAGGTGACAGCCACTGCGCCTCCAGCCACTGCGCCTCCCGCCACTGCGGGCCCTGACGCGAGGCGACAGCCACTGTCCTCCCGCCACCGTTCTCCCGCCACTGCGGGTCCTGACGCAAGGCGACCGCCCGGCGAGCGTGAACGCCCCGGGCGGCCCAGGCCTCGTCAGCGGCCTCCGATCAGTCCTCCGGGCGCACCCAGTCGCCGCTGCGACCACCCGACTTCGCGACGATCTTTGCCTCGGTGATGCGGGCGGAGCGATCCACGCCCTTCACCATGTCGACAATCGCCAGAGCAGACACCGTTACCGACGTCAGCGCCTCCATCTCCACGCCCGTGCGGTCAGCCGTACGCACCGTCGCGCGGATCGACACGTGATCATCCTCCAGCGAGATGTCCACCGCGCAGCCGTGCACGCCGATCGTGTGCGCCAGCGGCAGCAACTCGGGAACACGCTTCGCGGCCGAAATGCCCGCCACGCGCGCCACCGCCAGCACGTCGCCCTTCGGGACCGTGCCGTCGCGCAGCGCCTGCATGACCTCGGGCGAACAATCCACGCGGCACACCGCGCTCGCCTGACGCACCGTCGGACTCTTCGCGGTCACGTCCACCATGTAGGCGGCGCCCTCCTCATTCAGATGCGTGAACTTCATGATTGTCCTTTCAATAGGGCGACACCGGTGAGTGCCGATGGTGATTGCGAGTTGTGGGCTGTGGGCTGCGGGCGCTGGCCGAGCGGCGACCGGCGCGAGTGTCAGCTTGTGACCTGCGGGTTGTGGGCTGCCGCTTGCGGGCTGTGGGCTGCGGGCTGTGGGTTGTGGGTTGTGGGCTGCCGCTTGGGGGCTGTGGGCTGCGGGCTGCCGCTTGCGGGCTGCGGTCCGCGGGAGCGGATCCCGCCTGAGCCCGGTCCTCGCGCGTCAGCCGACCAGCTGCACGACGGCCAACTCCTGGCCCTCCTCGACCGCCGCGAACTCCGGTGCGACCACGCCAATGCCCTGCGCGTGCGCCAGTGATGCCACCAGATGCGACTTCGAGCCCATCGCGTGCACCGGCTCCACCCAACGCGAGTGAGCCCGACCCGGGGAGTCAGCCACGGCCTCGTCGACGAAACGAAGCGGAATGAACTGCGTCTTCCCCTCCGGTGAATCCCAGCCCACGCGCGCGCGGGCCATGACCGCGCTCGGCATGGTCGCGCCGCGCTCGGGGAGCACGAGGCCCGACATGACCGCCAGCGCGCCGGCGACGTACATGTGGAAGGTCGTAAACACGGACACCGGATTGCCCGGCAAGCAAATGATCGGGGTCTCGCGGCCCTCGCACCCCACAGGCGTCGAACCCACACCCTGCGGGCCGCCCGGCTGCTGGGCCACATGGTGGAAGCCCGCGTCCGTCCCCAACGTCAGGCGCACGACCTCGAAGGCGCCAGCCGAGATTCCGCCCGCAGTGATCACGAGGTCCGCGTCGGGGGCAGTATCCAGCGCGCGTCGGAGCTCGGCCGGCGTGTCACCCGTGCGCAGGTGAGCGACCACCTGGCCACCCGCGTCCTCCACGAGGCCACGCAACAGGATGCCGTTCGAGTCAGGAATCTGGCCGCGCTCCAGGGCCTCGCCCGCCCGCTTGAGCTCCGTGCCCGTCGAGACCACGATGACGCGCGGGCGCGGTAGCACCGGAAGCATCCCATGGCCCACCGAGATCGCTGCCGCCAGGGCCGTGCCGTCCAGGAGGTGGCCCGCCTTGAGGACAGGGGAACCCGCCTCGAGGGCCTCGCCCTTGATGCGTACGTTGGCACCCGGCTTCGGGGCGACGCGAATCTGGACTGCTGCGGGTGCCTGAGCAGCGCCGGGCGCGTGGTCCGTGTGCTCGACCTTGACGACCGTGTCCGCGCCTTCGGGGAGCGCGGCACCCGTCATGATGCGCATCGCCTGGCCAGGCTCCAGGTGGTGTCCGCGCGTGTCGCCCGCCGCAATGTCCGCCACGACCGGCAGCGTCCACGGCCCCTCACCCTCCAGGTCAGCCCGGCGCAGGGCAAACCCGTCCATCGCCGAGTTCGTAAAGGGCGGCAACGGGATCCGCGCGCTCAGGTCCACGGCCAGGCGCCGCCCCAAGCACTCCTCGGCGGGCACCATGTCGTGCCGGAGAACATGGCTGAGCGCGAGCGCCTCAATCAGGTCGCGGTGCTCCATCGTGGACAGCGTCGGATCATGCATGACACCAGTGTAGGGGTGCGCTGGCGGAGTGGGTGCCTGAGAGACTGCCGACGCTGCCCGGCCGGCCAGGGGCCCCGGGGAACCCTTCGCGAGGTGTGCGCAGTGGCAGTGGGAGGTTCTTGGCGCGAAATCCACAGGGACGAGGCCGTGGCTGGGCCTGCTGTGGGCGCGTGGCTGGGCCTGCTGTGGGCGCGTGGCTGGCGGTTGGGGTTGGGCGCGTGGGGGGAATTGCGACCATAGGGGTGTGACACGCCGGCGACACGCCGTGGAGAGGTGTCTATGGTAGTAAAACCCCCCGTTGGCGTGGGTCGGCGACTGTGTTCGGTCGTGGCTGGCGGCTGTGGGCGCGTGGCTGGCGGTCGTGGCTGGGTGCGTGGGGGGAATTGCGACCATAGGGGTGTGACACGCCGGCGACACGCCGTGGAGAGGTGTCTATGGTAGTAAAACCCCCCGTTGGCGTGGGTCGGCGACTGTGTTCGGTCGTGGCTGGCGGCTGTGGGCGCGTGGCTGGCGGTCGTGGCTGGGTGCGTGGGGGGAATTGCGACCATAGGGCTGCGACACGCCGGCGACACGCCGTGGAGAGGCGTCTATGGGAGTAAAACCCCCGTTGAGTGGGCCGGGCGCGCCGGGCGGACCGTCGCTGGTGAGCCGTGGACTCACCCGACTCGGGCAGCGAGCGCAGCGCGAATCTGGGCGATGAGCCGAGCTGGATGGTCGAGGTCGTGCCAGCCGACACGGATGATGTGCCATCCCTCCGCTTCGAGGTGACGCTGCCGCTCGCGCTCGCGGGCGAGTGAAGCGTGAATGCTGCCCGGGTCGTCTCCGTATTTTGCGCGCCCGTCGAACTCGATGCCGACGCGCTCAGCCAGGAAAGCGCAATCGATGAAGTAGCGGTGCCCATGGGTCCACACCTCGACTTGCGTGCGGACGCCGGTGAGTCCAGCAGCGCACAGCTCGTAGAGCAGCCGCGCCTCGCCGGGGGAGGCGCATCCGGCATCCGCGTGGGTGATGATCCACTGCGCCTGCGAACGTCCCCGCGCCCGGTTGCCCAGCTGTTTCAGCTCTTGCTCAAGAAAGAACTTCCAGGCATCCTCGTTGTCTCGTGACGCTTTCATGTGGAAGTTGTCGAAACGTGTGCAGGCGTGGGCGTTCATGCACATTTGCATGAACGCGGCACGACGGTTGCGTGACGTGCGGGCGGCAGTAATCTGTGCGGATTCAAGGCTCTCAATGAGGAGTCCGCCCGCGTCGATGGCCTCGGGGAGGCGACGGGCATGCTGGGGCATTACCCTCATCGGAGCGAAGGTGTGAGTACCGATTGTTACTGCGGGCAGCACAATGGGGTGGCCCGTGGATGACGAGGCAACCGTGATCGGCGGAAGCGCGGGATCGCTGACATAGCCGTGCGCCCACAGCGCGCATTGTCCGGTAACGATAAGAGCTCGGTGCGTGTGCGCGAGGTGATACATGCGTGCGGCGAGCACGACCTCTGGTAGGTGTTCGACGCCGATGTTTCGCAGCTTCGCCAGGTCAAGGTAGGTCCTACCCGCAATTTTCACTGCCGTCGGCACCCTCGTCAGACCGTGGTGACTCGAGCGAGGGACTCGGATAATTGCACGTTCAACAATTCCTAGGATGTAGGGGGCTCCGATGCCCCCATCTTCTGGGCTCATGTATGAATTCTAGTGCGTTGAGGATCAGTATGTGACAGTTTGAGCGAACTGAGTTGGTCTGATTTCATTTTGACTGAATGGTGGGTGGAGTCCGAAGTTTCCGCCGGTGGTGGCGGGCGACTGACTGGCCCGAGGCCGTGGCCGGGGAGTGGAGTCGCTGCGCGGGTGGGGCTGCGGCTGGGCGCGGTGGGGAGTCGGATGTGCCTGCCAGGGCTGAAGGCGGGGCCGACGTCGGTGCGGCAGTCGTTTCTGCCCGGGTGAGTGGGGGGAATTGCAGCATTAGGGGTGCGACACGCCGGCGACGCGCCGTGGCGGTGCGTCTAATGGTGCAAAACCCCCGTTGGGCGGCTGAGTGTGGGTCGGTGGGCGAGATTGCGGTTGGTGGGGGCGCGTTGTGGACGGGTGCGGTCCGTCGCTGGTGGCGGGCGGGACCGTGGTGGGGGTGGCAAATGGGGGGAATTGCAGCATTAGGGGTGCGACACGCCGGCGACACGCCGTGGCGGTGCGTCTAATGGTGCAAAACCCCCTGTTGAGTGGGCCGGTGAGCGGTGGCTGGGCGGGCAGACGACCGGGCGTGGCCCGGCGGGCGAAGTCGCGGTTGGTTGGGGCGCGTTGTGGCTGGGTGTGGTCCGGCGTTGGCGGCCGCGTGGGCCGGGCGCGGCCTGGCGGGTGGGCTGTGGCCGGGCGGGTGGGCTGTGGCCAGACGCGTTGTTGCCGGGTGTAGTCCGGCGTTGGCGGCCGCGTGGGCCGGGCGCGGCCTGGCGGGTGGTCTGTGGAGTGTGGGCCGACGTTGTCACCAGCGGCGGGGTCGGTGGGCCGTGGTTGCCGCGGGCGAATGGGGGGGAATTGCGACCATAGGGGCGCGACACGCCGGCGACACGCCGTGGCGGTGCGTCTAATGGTGCAAAACCCCCCGTTGGGCGGCTGAGTGTGGGTCGGTGGGCGAAGTCGCGGTTGGTTGGGGCGCGTTGTGGCTGGGTGCGGTCCGGCGTTGGCGGCTGCGTGGGCCGGGCGCGGCCTGGCGGGTGGGCTGTGGCCAGACGCGTTGTTGCCGGGGGTGGTCGGGGCCGTGGTTGCCGCGGGCGAATGGGGGGAATTGCAGCATTAGGGGTGCGACACGCCGGCGACACGCCGTAGCGATGCGTCTAATGGTGCAAAATCCCCCGTTGAGTGGGCCGGTGAGCGGTGGCTGGGCGGGCAGACGACCGGGCGTGGCCGGGCGGGCGAAGTCGCGGTTGGTTGGGGCGCGTTGTGGCTGGGTGTGGTCCGGCGTTGGCGGCCGCGTGGGTCGGGCGAGGCCTGGCTCGCGGGCTGTGGAGTGTGGGCCGACGTTGCCACCAGCGGCGGGGTCGGTGGGCCGTGGTGGGGGTGGCAAATGGGGGGAATTGCAGCATTAGGGGTGCGACACGCCGGCGACACGCCGTAGCGGTGGGTCTAATGGTGCAAAACCCCCGTTGGCGTGGCCGAGTCGTCGCGGTGGTGGGGTTGCGGACGGGCAGGCCCGCGCGGACGCGGGCCTGCCCGGAAGCAGAAGGCTCGACAAGATCAGACGGTCAGCATGACCTTCGTGGCTCGGCGCTCGTCCATGGCGGCGTAGCCGTCGGCTGCGCGCTCGAGCGGCAGGGACAGGTCAAAGACGGCGCCAGGGTTAATCTCACCGCGGTAAATCATGTTGATCATGGTCGGCAGGTACTTGCGCACGGGGGCGGGCCCGCCGAACATGTGCACCTCGGCGCCGAATATGCGGCCCATGTCCAGGGAGACGCCGTGCGGCACGCCTACAAACGACAGGTAGCCGCCGGGACGCACGCAGCCCAGAGCCTGGTTGAAAGCCACCTCGTTGCCGACAGCCTCCACGACGCCGTCGGCACCCAGTCCGCCGGTCATCTCCTTGATGCGGGCGATGCCCTCCTCGCCGCGCTCCTCAACGATGTCGGTCGCACCGAACTCGCGAGCCAGGGCCTGGCGGTCCGCGTGACGTGACATGGCGATGATGCGCGAGGCCCCCAGCTGGCGGGCACCGATGATCGCGCCCAGGCCCACGGCCCCGTCACCCACGATGACGATAGTCTTGCCGGGGCCAGCCCCGGCCTCGTCGGCGGCGAACCAGCCGGTGCCCAGCACGTCGGAGGCGGCCAGGAGCGAGGGAATCTGCTCGCGCGTAGGCGTACCGGGGGTCTTGACCAGCGTGCCGTCCGCGAGGGGGATGCGCGCGTACTCGGCCTGGGTGCCGCCGACGCGCGTGCCAACGAAAGGCTCACCCTGGGCTGCGGCGGTCGCGCAGCGCGAAGGGTAGCCGGTGCGGCAGATCGCGCACTCGCCGCAGGAGATGCAGAAGGAGCCGACGACGAAGTCGCCGGGGCGCACGGTGATGACGGCCGAGCCAACCTCGACGACGGTGCCGACGTACTCGTGGCCCATGCGCTGCTCGTGGACGGGCTGGGCGCCGCGGTAGGGCCACAGGTCCGAGCCGCAGATGCAGGTGGCCGCCAGCTTAATGATGGCGTCCGTGGGTTCCAGGATGGTGGGCATCGGCATCTCTTCGACGGTGACGTTGCCGGGTTCGTGCATGACGACGGCGCGCATGGTGCTCCTCGCTCGGGTGGCTCTGTTACGTTCACGCTATCCCGATTGAGAGTCTTTCGTCGCCGCTGTCCATTGTTCGCTTTCTCTCAGGTGACGAGGTTTTGGCGTGGTTTCGGGACGCGCGCGCGTATTTCGAGGGGCGAACACCAGGCAAATCGCGGTAGGGTGTCGCCATGTCTGTCGAGTTCGTATCCGCCGCGCAGGCGACTCGAGCGGTCGCGCATGATGCGCCGCTGCGACTCGTCGACACCTTCGGCCGAGTGGCTCGTGACCTGCGGGTTTCCTTGACGGATCGTTGTAACCTGCGCTGCTCTTACTGCATGCCGCCAGAGGGTTTGGACTGGCTGCCCACCGAGGAGACTCTGACCGACGCGGAGGTTGTGCGCCTCGTGCGCATCGGCGTCGAGCAGCTGGGGATCCGCCAGATCCGCTTCACGGGCGGTGAGCCGCTCCTGCGCCGAGGCCTCGAGACGATTATTGCGGAGTGCTCCCAGCTCGTGACCGACGAGGGGCGTACGCCCGACCTGGCGCTCACGACGAACGCGCTGGGCCTGGCCAAGCGCGCCCAGGGCTTGAAGGACGCGGGCCTGGATCGCGTCAACATTTCGCTGGATTCCCTGGACCCCGAGCACTACGCGGCGATCACCCGCCGCGACCGCCTCAGCGACGTCCTGGAGGGTATCGAGGCCGCCGCGCGCGCCGGGCTGAGCCCCATCAAGGTCAACGCGCTGGTACTGCGCGGTATGAACGAGGCCGACCTGCCCGACCTGGTCGATTACTGCCTGGACCGGGGCATCGAGCTGCGTGTCATCGAGCAGATGCCGATCGGCCCGCCGGACACGTGGGATCGCCAGAACATCATGACGGCCGACGAGATTCTGCACATCATGAGCACCCGCCACACGCTGACCCCCGCGCCCCGCGAGGACCCTCATTCGCCGGCGGGGCGCTGGATTGTGGACAGCGACCCGACGAAGCGGCTCGGAGTCATTGCTTCCGTGTCCGACCCCTTCTGCAGCGCCTGCGACCGCACGCGCCTGACCTCGGACGGCATGGTGCGTTCGTGCCTGTTCTCCACCGAGGAGACTTCGCTGCGCGACCTGCTGCGCGGCGGCGGGGACGATGCGCAGATCGCCGCCCGATGGGCCGACGCGATGTGGGCGAAGCCGGCCGCGCACGGGCTCAATATCGACACCTTTGCTCGCGCGTCGCGCACCATGAGCCGTATTGGTGGGTAATGCCCCAGCTAATTGCGTAACACCGGCGTTTTGTAACAGCGGTCGATAGGGGCCTGGAATGTCCGAAGATTCTGCGCGGTAGCCCTAGTTTTCCTTGTTCTAACAAGGGTGGCGCACGTCACGAAACGATGCTCCGATGGTCTGTTATTTCACTTGGTAGCCTCCGTGTTAAAGAATGTCCGGCGCATGCCCGCGCCCGGACTCCCTTCAGACACGAGGAGAGCCATGAGCGCGACCGAACCCGCGGCCAAGAAGAGCCGCTACCTGCTCACTGACTGGAACCCCAACGACGAATCCAAGTGGGACTCGAAGCTCGCGTGGCGCACGCTGTGGATCACGACCTACTCGCTGATCCTGGCCTTCTGCGTGTGGTTCCTGCCCAGCGCAATCGCGCCGAAGCTGAACGCCCTCGGCTTCAACCTGGATAAGTCTCAGCTCTACTGGCTCACCGCTCTGCCGGGCCTGGCCGCCGGCATCCTGCGCCTCATCTACATGTTCCTGCCCCCGCTCATCGGCACCCGCAAGCTCGTGGGCATCACCTCCCTGCTGTGCATCCTGCCCATGGCCGGCTGGTTCTACGTCGTCCAGGACAACACGACCCCCTACTGGGTCCTGCTGACCCTCGCCTTCATGTGTGGAATCGGCGGCGGCGCGTTCTCCGGCTACATGCCCTCCACCGGCTACTTCTTCCCCAAGCGCCTCGCCGGCACGGCGCTCGGCCTGCAGGGCGGCATCGGCAACCTCGGCATATCTGTCATCCAGCTGGTCGGCCCCATCCTCATGGGCTTTGGCCTTTTTGGTCTGACCTGGCTGGCGCCCCAGAAGCAGGTTGCTGGCGACGGCGTCGGCCAGGAGATCTGGGTCTACAACGCCGCGGCCTTCTTCATCCCGTGGTGCCTCGTCGCTGCTATCCTCGCCTTCATCTGGCTGCGCGACGTGCCCGTCAAGGCCAACATCAAGCAGCAGCTGGACATCTTCTCCAACCCCAACACCTGGTACATGACCATCCTCTACGTCATGACCTTCGGCCTGTTCTCCGGCTTCTCCGCCGTCTTCGCTCTCCTGATCAACAACCAGTTCGGTGACCAGTCGGCCCTCAACCTGGGCGTCAAGGGCGCGACCTTCGCCTTCCTCGGCCCCCTCATTGGCTCGATCATCCGCATGTCCTGGGGCATCTTCTGCGACCGCATGGGCGGCGCCATCTGGACCTTCATCTCCGGCGTCGGCATGGCCATCACCCTGGGCGGTATCGCCTGGGTTCTGCGCAACCCCACAGGCTGGACCGACTTCTACATCTTCATGGCGCTCATGCTCACCATGTTCCTGTTCTCCGGCTTCGGTAACGCCGGTACCTTCAAGCAGATGCCGATGATCATGTCGGCCCGCCAGGCCGGCGGCGCCATCGGCTTCACCTCCGCCATCGCATCCCTCGGCCCCTTCCTCGTCGGCGTCGCTCTCTCCGCGGTCGGCACTCGCGGTGCATGGGCCTTCTTCCTGGGCTGCGCCATCTTCTGCGCCCTGTGCTCGGTCCTGTGCTGGATCATGTACGCGCGCAAGAACGCCCCGTTCCCCGGCTGATCCACCCGGCACTGCGTGGTGCCAGCGGACCTGCCACTGCCTCGTCAATCGACTCTTAGGAGCACCCCATGACGAATCTCGATTCCGATATGACCTTCCCGACCTACGGCGGCGAGGTCAAGCCCGCGACCGGCGCGACCCTGTTCGCGCTCGGCTCGTGGCTGCGTCGCGGCAAGGCGTCCGCCGACGCGCGCCAGCTTTTCCTTGAGGGCGGCCGCGACGGCGACTCCTTCTACCGCGACCGCTGGAGCTACGACAAGATCGTGCGCTCCACCCATGGCGTGAACTGCACGGGCTCGTGCTCGTGGAAGATCTTCGTCAAGGACGGCGTCATCACCTGGGAAACCCAGCAGACTGACTACCCGACCACCGGCGCTGACATGCCCGAGTACGAGCCGCGCGGCTGCCCGCGTGGCGCGGCGTTCTCGTGGTACGAGTACTCGCCGACCCGTATCAAGTACCCCTACGTGCGCGGCGTCCTGCTCGACATGTTCCGCGAGGCCAAGAAGCGCCTCGGGGATCCCGTCGACGCGTGGGCCGCGGTCGTCGAGGACCCTGAGAAGGCGCGCGCCTACAAGTCGCAGCGTGGCCGCGGCGGCATGGTCCGCGTGTCCTGGGAAGAGGCGATGGAGATCGTCGCCTCCGCCTACGTGCACACGATCAAGCAGTACGGCCCCGACCGCATCGCCGGCTTCTCGGTCATCCCCGCCATGTCGATGATCTCCTACGGTGCGGGCGCCCGCTTCCACGAGCTCATCGGCGCCACGATGCTGTCCTTCTACGACTGGTACGCGGACCTGCCCCCGGCCTCGCCTCAGGTGTTCGGCGACCAGACCGACGTGCCCGAGGCCGGCGACTGGTTCAACTCGCAGTACCTCATCATGTGGGGCACGAACCTGCCGCTGACCCGTACCCCCGACGCGCACTTCATGGCCGAGGCCCGCTACCACGGCCAGAAGGTCGTCGTCGTGTCCCCGGACTTCGCGGACAACACGAAGTTCGCGGACGACTGGTTGCGCGTCCAGCCCGGCACGGACGGCGCCCTGGCCCAGGCCATGGGTCACGTCATCCTCAAGGAATTCCACGTCGGCAAGCGCGAGCCCATGTTCCTGGACTACATGACGCGCTACACCGACTCCCCGTTCCTCGTGGAGATCAACGAGGTCGGCGAGGGCGCCCACGAGGGCATCGCCCCGACGACCCTGGTCCCCGGCAAGTTCCTGACGGCCGCCAAGATGCCCGCAGGCACGACCGAGCGCACCGAGAACAACCAGTTCCGTCCCCTCGTCATCGAGGCCGACGGCACGGTCAAGGACCCGGGCGGCACGCTCGCCGATCGCTTCGGCGAGGAGGGCGCTGGCCACTGGAACCTCAACCTGGACGGCGTCGAGCCCGTCATGTCCATCATGGACACGGACGAGTGGGAAGCCGTTGAGATCGCCCTGCCGCGCTTCGACCTGCCCGCGGCCTCCGGCCAGGCATCGGTCGGCGGCGGCTACGTCAAGCGTGGCGTGCCCGCGCGCCGTGTCAACGGCCGCCTCGTGACGACCGTGTTCGACATCCTGCTCGCCCAGTACGCCGTTGAGCGTGAGGGCCTGCCGGGCCAGTGGCCCACCGACTACATGGACGCCTCCACGCCGGGCACCCCCGCGTGGCAGGAGGAGTTCACCTCGGTTCCCGCCGGAGCCGCCATCAAGATCGGTCGCGAGTTCGCGCAGAACGCGGTCGAGACGCAGGGCCGTTCCATGATCCTCATGGGTGCCGGCACGAACCACTACTACCACTCCGACCAGATGTACCGGACGTTCCTGGCGCTCACGGAAATGTGTGGCACCCAGGGCCGCAACGGTGGCGGCTGGGCCCACTACGTGGGTCAGGAGAAGGTCCGCCCGATCATGGGTTGGGGCTCCTTCACCTTCGCCCTGGACTGGGCGCGCCCGCCGCGCCAGATGATCTCCACCGGCTGGTACTACATGACCACCGACCAGTGGCGCTACGACGGGGCTGCGGCCTCGGCCATGGCGAACCCGATCAAGTCCTCGCACCTGGACGGCAAGCAGCTGGTCGACACCCTCGTCGAGTCGGTTCAGCGCGGCTGGATGCCCTGCTACCCGACGTTCTCCAAGGGCTCGACCCAGCTGGGTCGCGAGGCCGCCGAGGCCGGCATGGCCCCCGCGGAATACGTGTCCCAGGAGCTTCGCGAGGGCCGCCTGCAGTTCGCGATCGAGGACCCGGACGCCCACCACAACGTCCCGAAGATCCTCGCGAACTGGCGTACGAACCTGCTCGGCTCGTCCGCGAAGGGCACCGAGTTCTTCCTGCGCCACATGCTGGGCACCGGCAACGAGGTCAACGCGCAGGAGCTGGAAGAGGGCAACCGCCCCGCGTCCGTCAACTGGCGTGAGGCTCACCCCGGCAAGCTCGACCTCATGTGGGTCGCGGACTTCCGTAACACCTCGACGACGCTGCACTCCGACGTCGTGCTGCCCGCCGCCACGTGGTACGAGAAGCACGACCTGTCCTCCACGGACATGCACCCCTTCATGCACTGCTTCGACGAGGCCGTGAACCCGCCGTGGGAGGCGCGCACCGACTTCGAGGTGTTCCAGACCCTGGCTCGCCTCGTCGGCCGCATGGCCCCCGGCCACCTGGACACCCAGACGGACGTCGTCGCGGTTCCGCTGGGGCACGACTCCCCGGACGCCATGACCATGGTGGATGGCGTCGTTCCCGAGCAGACGTGGACGCCCGGCAAGACCATGCCGAAGCTGGTCCCGATCGAGCGCGACTACACGCAGGTCGGCTACAAGTTCGACCGCATGGGACCGCTCCTGCCCAAGGCCGGCCTGGCCTCCAAGGGCGTGGCGTACAACGTGCAGGAGGCGTACGAGCAGCTAGGCGACCTCAACGGCCGCGCCCCCATGGACGGCAACGCCGGCGAGGGTATGCCGCTGTGCGACACCGCCATCAAGGCGGCGAACATGGCGCTGCGCTTCTCGGGCACCACGAACGGCTCGCTGGCCGTTCAGGGCTTCCGCACGCTGGAAAAGCGCGTCGGCAACGAGATGGCGTTCCTGGCCGAAGGTGACGAAGAAAAGAAGATCACCTACCAGGACACCGTCCTGCAGCCGCGCAGCGTCATCACCAGCCCCGAGTGGTCGGGCTCCGAGCACGGCGGTCGCCGCTACAGCGCCTTCGTGCAGAACGTCGAGTGCCGCAAGCCGTGGCACACGCTCACGGGCCGCCCGCAGTTCTACGTCGACCACGACTGGATGATGGACATGGGCGAGTCCCTGCCGATCTTCCGTCCCCCGCTCGACCTGGCGCACATCTACGGTGAGCGCCCCGTCGGCGACCACCGCCCCGGTCAGCCGGGTCAGGCCGAGGTCGCGGTGCGCTACCTGACGATCCACAACAAGTGGGCCATCCACTCCCAGTACTACGACAACCCGTACATGCTGACGCTGGGTCGTGGTGGCCAGACGGTGTGGATGAGCCCGGCCGACGCCGAGAAGATCGGCGTGCGCGACAACGAGTGGATCGAGGCGAAGAACCGTAACGGCACCGTGTCGGCTCGCGCTGTTGTCTCCCACCGCATCCCGGAGGGCACGGTGTTCATGCACCACGCCCAGGATCGCCAGATCAACACCCCTCTGAACGAGGGCTCCGGCAAGCGCGGCGGTACGCACAACTCGCTGACCCGAATCTTCATTAAGCCGACCCACCTGGCCGGCGGATACGCGCAGTTCGCCTACGCGTTCAACTACTACGGTCCCACCGGCAATAACCGCGACGAGGTCACGGTTATCCGCCGCCGCTCCCAGGAGGTGCAGTTCTGATGAAGGTCATGGCTCAGATCGCGATGGTGATGAACCTCGACAAGTGCATCGGCTGCCACACCTGTTCGGTCACCTGCAAGCAGGTGTGGACGAACCGCGACGGCACCGAGTACATCTGGTTCAACAACGTCGAAACCCGTCCCGGCGTGGGCTACCCCCGCGGCTGGGAGGACCAGAAGAAGTGGAAGGGTGGCTGGAAGCGCACCGCCACGGGCCGCCTCGTTCCCCGTCAGGGCGGACGCGTCGCCTCGCTTGCGAAGATCTTCGCGAACCCGACGCAGCCGACCATGAAGGACTACTACGAGCCGTGGACGTACGAGTACGACAAGCTGCTCCAGGCGCCTGCGAACTCCCGCGCGATCCCGACGGCCCGCGCGAAGTCCAAGATCACGGGCGAGCACATCGACAAGCCCGAGTGGGGCCCGAACTGGGACGATGACCTCGGTGGCTCCATGGAGACCCTGGATCAGGACCCCGTCCTGCACCAGATGAACCTCCAGGTCGCCAAGACCATCGAGGACGCGTACATGTTCTACCTGCCTCGCATCTGCGAGCACTGCCTGAACCCGACCTGCGTGTCGGCGTGCCCCTCGGGCGCGATGTACAAGCGCACCGAGGACGGCATCGTCCTGGTCGACCAGGATCAGTGCCGCGGCTGGCGCATGTGCGTCTCCGCCTGCCCCTACAAGAAGGTCTACTTCAACCACAACACGGGCAAGGCCGAGAAGTGCACGCTGTGCTACCCGCGCCTCGAGGTCGGCCAGCCGACCATCTGCTCGGAGACTTGCGTGGGTCGCCTGCGCTACATGGGCGTGCTGCTCTACGACGCGGACCGCGTCACCTGGGCCGCCTCCCAGGAGGACGAGCGCGACCTGTACCGCGCTCAGCGTGAGATCCTGCTCGACCCGAACGACCCGCAGGTGGTCGCCCAGGCTCAGGCCAACGGCGTTCCCCACTCGTGGATCACGGCCGCGCAGCAGTCCCCGATCTGGAAGCTCATCACCGAGTACGAGGTCGCCCTGCCGCTGCACCCCGAGTTCCGCACCCTGCCGATGGTCTGGTACGTGCCGCCGCTGTCCCCGGTCGTCGACCAGGTGACCGCGTCCGGCAGCGACGGCGAGGACCACAGGGTCCTGCTGTCCGCCATCTCGCAGATGCGTATCCCGCTGGAGTACCTGGCCGGCCTGTTCACGGCCGGAGACACGGCTCCCGTGGAGCTGGCGCTGCGTCGCCTCGCCGCGATGCGCTCCTACATGCGCGACGTCTTCGTCGACAACCCGACGAACGAGGAGATCCCGGCCTCCGTGGGCATGACCCCGGAGAAGGTCAAGGAGATGTACCGACTGCTGTCGATCGCCAAGTACGACGACCGCTTCGTCATCCCGACCGCCCACCCCGAGATGCCGCGCGGCATCAAGGAGCTCGAGGGCTGCCCGGTGTCCTACGACGTCGAGGCCTTCCACGGCCTGGCCCCCGCCACGTCGAACCGCCCGATGGGTGGCTCGTCGCCGGAGGGACGCCAGATGCTCCCCCTTGAGGTCGTTCGATGAGCACTTTCGTCGGCATTCCGCGCATTCCTACGGCCGCTCCGGAGACGGAGATGGATCCGCAGGACGCGCGCGGCGTGCGCATGGCGGTCTCGGTCCTCCTGGACTACCCGGGGGATGACTTCGAGACCAAGCTGGACGCGGTCGAGGAGGCTCTGGCGGACCTGCCGGAGCCGGCCTCGGCGTCCCTGGCCTCGTTTGTGAGCTACGCTCGCGCCGCTGGCCTGCGCGCCATGCAGACCACCTACGTGGAGACGTTCGACCAGCGCCGCCGCTGCGCGCTCGGCCTGACGTACTACACGCACGGCGACACCCGCGGACGCGGCCAGGCCATCTTGGCCTTCAAGGAGATCCTGCGCCGCGCCGGTTTCGAGATGGACCGCGAGGAGCTGCCCGATCACCTGCCGGTGGTCCTGGAGTTCGCGGCCTTCGACGAGACCGGCACGGCCGAGGGCCTGCTGCGCTCCAACCGCGAGGGCATCGAGGTGATCCGCACGGCGCTGCGCGCCGCGGACTCCCCGTACGCGCCGCTGCTGGACGCGCTGGTCGCGACGCTGCCCGAGCCGGACGAAAAGACCATTGAGGGCTTCCGTAAGCTCATTAGCCAGGGGCCGCCCACCGAGCTGGTGGGTGTGGGCGATCTGTCTACCACGCCCTTCCCGACTTCCGATTCAACGATGGGACGGTAACGTTCATGGAATCCGCACTTTTGCATGCCGCGTCGGCATCTGCGACGCAGTCGCTGTCCTTCCTGGACATCGCCCTGTGGGTGGTCCTGCCGTACGTGTCCTTCGCGATCCTCATCGTGGGCCTCGCGTGGCGCTACAAGACCGACCAGTACGGGTGGACGTCTCGTTCCTCGCAGTGGAATGAGCCGGCCATCCTGCGCTGGGCCTCGCCGCTGTTCCACTTCGGCGTCCTCTTCGTGTTCATGGGCCACATCCTCGGCCTCGTGATCCCGAAGACCTGGACCGAGGCGGCCGGTGTACCCCAGCACGTCTACCACCTGATGGCGACGATCCCCGGCACGATCGCCGGACTCATGACGATTGTTGGCCTCGCGCTGCTGATCTACCGTCGCCTGGTGGTCAAGTCGGTCCGCGTGGCGACGACCCGCATGGACATCGTCACCTACGTGATGCTGGCGATCCCGGTGCTCCTGGGCGGCGCGGCGACGCTGCTGAACCAGGTGCTCGGTGGACACGAGGGCTACGACTATCGCGAGACGATCTCCGTCTGGTTCCGCTCGATCTTCTATCTCCACCCGCAGGCGCACCTGATGGTGGATGTGCCCCTCAGCTTTAAGCTGCACATCATCGCGGGCCTGCTGCTCTTCTGCATCTGGCCGTTCACCCGCCTCGTGCACGCGGTGAGCGCGCCGGTCGGCTACGTGGCGCGTCCCCCGGTGATCTACCGGTCGCGCGACGAGCGCCGCACGCACGAGATCACGCGCGGCGGTATGTCGGACTGAATTGCGCGGCTCGGTCCCGGTCTTGAGTGACGAGGCCGGGGCTGGGCGGGCACAGAGCGTGGGGGCGGGCGTTTGCTCGCCCCTTCGTTGTATATGGAGGGATTCGGCGCCTGATCTGAGATTGTGTGCTATGACCCCTTCAAATGTTTCCGATCAGTGACATTGGTCGTGCATGTTGGGCGTTGAGCTGGGTAAAATTGTGTTCGATTTGTAAGTAATGTAAGGAAGCTTAAGCCGGAAGAGGATGCCAATGTGTGGCATTTTCGCTGATTAAGAGGGAGAGAGGATAGAGATGACTGACACCTCCCATTCTCGGACGCTGGCCGAGACGCTCGAGGCGATGGCTGCCCTGACACCCGCCCAGCACGCTCTCCTGGAGCGTATTTCGCAGCATGCGGTGCCCGTGACCGTCGCGGAGTTGGCTCAGGAGGCCGGCCTGCACGTGTCCAGTGTGCGCGAGACACTGGAGGGTCTTTTTGGCGTGGGTCTCGTGGAGAAGCAGCAGCTTCCGTCGTCGGGGCGTGGCCGTCCCGCGCTCGGCTATTCGACGACGACGCCGGCGGACCCCTCCTTCGCGGCTCAGATGCTGCACCAGTTGACGTCGTCCCTACTCGCGTGGCTGCGCGCCGACGCCGAGGATCCGGCTGCGTCGGTGCGTGAGATCGGTGCCCGCTGGGCGGATGCGGCCCTGGAGACGATGTCAGTGCCCGACCACAGTCACGCCGCGCGCCGCGTCGTTCGCGAGAACTTCAACATCGCGGGACACCTGGGCAAGGTGCGCCTGTTCATGAACGCGATGGGCTTCGCCTCGGTGCCGCACGAGAGCGATCCGATGGCGGTTGTGTTGACGGCCTGCCCGTTCACTGAGCCCGGTGCGCCTGATGACCTGGCCCTTGAGCTGCGGCGCGGCATCGTTGAGCGCATCTTTGAGCGCACGGCGACTGGCATGGCGAGCTGGGTGGTGGACGTTGATCCGATGAACCCGCTGCGCCTGACGGTGTTCCTGCGTCCGTTGGATGAGCCCAATCCGAAGCCTCTGTCGACGACGGTGCATTTCTTCGGCGGGGCCGCTGAGGCGGCGGGCGGCTACATGCGCGAGCTGGCGTCCTCGGAGACACCCGCGACCCTCGGCGAGTTGGTTGCGTACCTGAGTGATGGCAACCCGGATCTGGGGCGCATCCTTGACGTGTCGAGCTTCCTGGTCAACGAGCGTTCGGCTCGCCTGGATGCGGACCTGATGCCGGGCGTGCGCGTCGACGTGTTGCCGCCCTTTGCTGGTGGGTGAGAGATTCTTAGCATTTGCGTGAGTCGGCCAGGGTTTACATAAAATCCTGGCCGACTCCGTCTAAAATGACAGTAAGCATCTCCCGTTCCTGGAGGATCCCATGTCAGCAGAGATTGCAACAGGTATTACTGACGACGCCCTTGACTCGAGCTCACTGATTGACAGTGCGCGACGCGACACTTGCGGCGCGGTGGCGTCTTTCATTGGCGTCGTGCGTAACCACGACGGGGGAGAAAGCGTGGACTCGATCGAGTATTCGGCCCATCCTTCCGCGTCGCAGATTTTGCGCGAGATCGTCGCTGACTTCGCGGATCGTCCCGGCGTGCATCGCATCGTTGCGTGGCACCGTGTCGGACACCTCGGGATCGGCGAGGATGCGATGGTGGTGGCGGTGGCCGCCGAGCATCGCGGACAGGCTTTCCGGGCGGTTGAAGGCATCGTCGAGGAGGTCAAGGCGAAGCTGCCGGTCTGGAAGAAGCAGGAGCTTACCGACGGTTCCCACAACTGGTCGGGCCTGTAAACTATGACGATTGGCGACCCGTACGCGCGTGACGCGGCGGTCTTCGGGCGCTCCGTCGCCCTGCCCCTGCACTGCGCGCCCGTCCCTTACGAGGCCGGGGATCCTGCACTCGAACGCTTCCGTCGCAATTGGCTGGTGTCTGGCATCGGCGAGGCGGGGCAGGCGCGTCTGGCGGCGTCGCGTGTCCTCGTGGTGGGCGCGGGCGGCCTGGGCTCGCCCGTGCTGCTCTACCTGACGGCGGCGGGCGTGGGTACGATTGGCATCTGTGACTCCGACGTCGTCGACACCTCGAACCTGCAGCGCCAGCTGCTGCACGGCGAGGCTGACGTGGGGGATGCGAAGCCGGACTCTGCGGTTCGGCACCTGAGCGCTCTTAATTCGTCGGTGCATTTCGAGCGCTACGGGCATGTGACGCGCGAGTGGCTGGATGCGCACGGCAGCGAGTGGGACCTGATCATCGAGTGCACGGATAGCTTCGATGCGAAGTATCTGGTGGCCGACTACTGCGCGGATTCGGGGGTGCCCCTCGTGTGGGGCACGGTCGTGCGCATGGCCTACCAGGTCAGTGTCTTCTGGTCTGCTGCTCCCGCTCCCGTCCCGTCTCTGACGCTGCGGAGCTTGCACCCGGTCAAGCCTGCCCCGGGAACCACCCCGGCCTCGCCCGAGGTGGGGGTTCTGGGCCCGGTCGTCGGCCAGGCGGGCACGGCCATGGCGACCGAGGCCATCAAGGTGCTGGTGGGCTTCGGCGAGCCACTCATTGGCCGCGTCCTCATGGTGGATGCGGCGACGCAGCGCGCCGACGTTCTGACTTTCGCGCCCTGGGGCTGACGCTGTGGCCGAGGCTGTTCCCGCAGGTGCCCTTCGCGCCGACATGGCGGCGATGGTCGTCGGCGGCGGGGGAGGTGAGCGCCTGGGTGGTGTCTCCAAGCCTGATCTGCTGCTGGGCGACGTGCGGCTGATCGACCGCGTGTGCGCGGCCCTGGGCGAGGTGGCTGGGGCGGGCGTGGTGGCCGTCGTTCCGCCGACCGTGCGCGTTCCGGCGGTCGTTGCACGCACCCTCGAGGACCCGCCCGGCGGAGGCCCCCTCGCCGGGATCGACGCGGGCCTGGCGGCCCTGTCTGTGGGTGCCGACACGTGGGTGGTCGTCGTGTCCGTGGACTGCCCCGGCATCGGGGACGTGTTGCGCGCCCTCCTTCGGGATCCGCTGCCTGCCGACAGCGACGGACGCATCCTGCGCGGCGGTGACCCCGAGCCATTCGATCAGTACCTCATGGGCGTCTACCGCGCGGGCGCGCTGTGCCGGGTCATCGACGAGGCCGTGGCGCGGCATGGGAGCGCGCGCGGCATGGGGGTGCGCCGCGTCCTGCGCGCCCTGACGCTGGAGCGGGTGGATGTGAGCGCCGACGTGTGCCGGGACGTCGATACGCCCGAGGATCTGGCTTGGTGGGAGTCTTATATCGGCTGATGATTTGTCAGTAACGTCTAAATGGGTATAGGTTTAGAGAGTAAGTGTCAAAGCCTATTGTCCCATTCAGGTGTGTTCATGAATCCTCGTTACGGCCATCTGTGGCAGCGAATTGGACTGACCGTCGTGTCAGGAATTCTTGCCACTTCCGTCGCTCCAACCGCCCTCGCAGCTCCTGTTGATGAGCAGGAGGCGCAGAGTGATTCGAGCATTGCCGACTCCCAGATGTCAAGATCCGAGGAGGAAGCCCAGAGCGGCTCTGCTGCCGTGGACCAGGCGAGCGCCCGCGACGCTGATTCTGCTAACGCAGCCACGGCCTCGTCCGAAGAGGTGGCGGAGGAAGAGAGAAATGCCCAGGTCCTGACCTTCCCCGGCGCGAGCGGACCGACGCGCATCCACTTCCTCTCGACGCAGGGGGCAGCGGACGCGATCCTGCTCGAATCGCGCGGCGTCTTCGCCATGATCGATGGCGGCGAAGGTCTCGGTGCCCCCGACGGGTCCGATCCGCGCTATCCGTGGCGGGATGGAATCGAAGGCCCGAGCAAGGGCGACACCGAGTGGGTCCTCGGGTATATGAGGAGCCAAGGCGTTACCTCCTCAAACCTGGCGTTCTACCTCGGCACGCACGCGCACTCCGACCACATCGACAACGCCGACGACATTATCTACGCGTTTCATCCCCAGGCAATCCTCACTCCCGAATACTCCGACGACTGGATTACGGATAAGTCACGTCTGTGGGACAACCAGTGGTGCTACGACAACATGATGACCGCCGCGCGGTGGGCGGCATCCGCGTACGGCGCGACCATCGTGCAGCACATCAACGACGACGATATGCACATCCAGCTGGGCGACATGGACGTCCAGCTGATCCCCGTCGATCCGGACGAAAACTACAAGAAAGTCGGCGTGCGCGACGCGAACCTCATCGCCTACACCGCGAAGGTCAGCGCGTTCGGTCACTCCGCGTACCTGGCGGCGGACCTTGAAGCGCGCGGCGGCTACGAGGACCGGATCGCCCCCATCGTCGGGCATGTCGACCTGCTCAAAGCCGGGCACCACGGGATGGCGAGCTCGAACTTCCCAGCGTTCATGGAGGCGCTCAGCCCCTCCATGATCGTCCAGACGGGCCCGAAGTGGTTCACTCCCGACAGTCTCACGGACAGCGTTATCCACGGAAACGCGTCGTGGGCGCCAACACTGGACTTGTGGTCCGCGGGCTCCATCCCCGCTGTCGTCGCTACCTTCACCACCTCCGCAGGCATTTCCTATAACGATCTCTCGGCCGCGTCCTGGGGGCACGAATATGGCGGGGTTACCCCGCGTGCCTGGTGGTTCAAGGGAGCGCGCCCATCGGCGACGACCGGGTGGTGGCAGGGGCGCTCAGGGGCCTGGTACTACTTCGCGGGCAAGCCCTCCGCCGAGGCCTCGGCGTGGGTGTACGACCGCGGATCCTGGTACTGGATGGGTGCCACCGGTGCAATGGCGACCTCCGAGTGGATCCATGACGGAACTGGCTGGTACTACATCGAGGCCTCCGGGCGTCTCGCTGGAAGCGGTTGGACGTGGGACTCTGGTTCCTGGTACTACCTGAACGCCGGGCGGATGACCACCGGATGGCTGCTCGATCATGGCACCTGGTACTACACGGATCCCCGCACGGGCGCGATGCGCGCGGGCTGGGTCCAGGTCGATGATCGCTGGTACTACTTCGAGCCTTCCGGCGCCATGGCCACCGGGTGGTTGCGTAGCGATGGGGCCTGGTACTACCTGTCCGGCAGTGGCGCAATGGCGACGGGGTGGCTGCGTAGCGGCGGTGACTGGTACTACCTCGGTTCTTCCGGTGCTATGGCAACCGGCTGGTATCAGGATGCTTCCTCCTGGTACTTCTTCTCCGTCTCGGGCGCCATGCAGACCGGCTGGTTGGACTCAGGAGGCAGCTGGTACTACATGAGCGGAAACGGTGCGATGAGCACCGGCTGGGTCAATGATCGTGGCGTCTGGTACTACATGGATTCCGCCGGCGTCATGGTGACCGGCACGGTGTCCATCGACGGGCGTTCCTCGTTGTTCTCTTCCTCGGGCCGATGGGTTGGTTACGCCTCCTGAACGTGGTGGTGCCTGCGGGCGCGTCGTCTGGTGGTGCTGTCATCGGATGCTGTGTTGCCCCCTGACGTGGGACGACTGACGTGAGTCGGGCGTGTGAATGGCGGGCTCAGTGGAGCCTTCGTCGTGTCTCCGCATGCCGCCGGGATGGCTGACCGGCCTGTTAGAGAGCGGCGCCATCGCGCGCGTGCAGCGGTGTCATCTGGGCTTTCGCGGGCTATTTGACAGAATGGAGTCATTTTCGTAAAACCATGTATGCTAGGCTGTTTAGTAACTTGACACCCCCTATGATTTGTCGGTAACGTGTGTGCGGGTGTAGATTGATGTGGTCAGCTTTTAGTCGAAACATGTCTTCAAGGTGTGCACGTGAACAGTTATCACGGCAAAGTACTGCGTTTTATCGGTATGACCGTCCTGTCAGGACTCGTCGCGGCAAGCCTCGCCCCGGCCTCGTTCGCGGCCCCCAGCGACTCTCAGGAGACGAATACCGAAACGCAGGTCAGTGCCACGGTCCTCTCCTACCCCGGTGCAAACGGCCCGACCCGCATCCATGTCATCACCACGACGGGCACGGCAGACGCGATCCTCCTCGAATCGCGCGGCGTCTTCGCCATGATTGACGGCGGCGAAGGCGTCGGCGCGCCCGACGGCTCCGACCCCCGCTACCCCGCGCGCCCCGGCATCACCCCCGCCGAGCGCGGCGACACCGACTGGGTCCTGACCTACATGCGCGACCATGGCGTCACCTCCTCCAACCTCGCGTTCTACCTGGGCACGCACGCCCACTCCGACCACATCGACAACGCTGACGACATCATCCGCACCTTCCGGCCCAAGGCTATCTTCAGCCCCGAATACTCCGATAAGTGGATCACGAACCCGAACGGCCTGTGGGACAACCAGTGGATCTACGACAACATGATCAACGCCGCCACGTGGGCCCAGAAAACCTACGGCGCGCAACTCATCCAGCACGTTGACGGATACAACACGCACGTGCAGCTGGGCGACATGGACGTCCAGATCATCCCCTTCGACCCCGAGGAGAATTACAAGAAGAAGGGAACCACGGACGCAAACCTCATGGGGTGGGGTGCCAAAGTCACCGCCTTCGGGCACAGTGCCTTCCTGGCCGCAGACCTCATGGACACCGAGGCCGACTGGGTCACCCACAACGGATTCGAGGCGCGCGTCGCTTCCGCCGTCGGCCACGTCGACCTGCTCAAAGCCGGCCACCACGGTCAGCGCAGCTCCAACTTCGAACCCTTCATGGCGGCCCTGAGCCCCTCCATGATCGTGCAAACCGGCTCCGAATCCCTCAGTCCCGATCGCCTCACCACCGACGTCATCCACGGCTCCGACCTGTGGGTCCCCATGGAAGAACTGTGGGAAAAGGGACGCATTCCCTCCCTCGTTGCGACCTTCGCCCCCTCCGGCATCACCACCAATGACCTGTCGGCCGCCTCCTGGGGTCACGAATACGACAACGAAAGCCCGCGCGCCTGGTGGTTCCAGGCCGGACGCCCCGTCGCCACGACCGGCTGGTGGCACGCCCCCTCCCACTCCTGGTACTACTTCGCGGGCAAGCCCTACGCCGAGGCCTCGGCCTGGGTCAGCGACGGCGGGCAGTGGTTCCGGGTGGATGAGACCGGCGCAATGATCTCCTCAACCTGGTTCACGAGCGGCGGCCAGTGGTACTGGCTGGGCGCGAGCGGCGCCATGGCCACCTCAGGGTGGATCAACGACGGCAAGGCGTGGTACTACCTCGATGCCGACGGCCACCCCTCGGGCAACGGGTGGACCCGCATCGACGGCTCCTGGTACTACCTGAACGCAGGCCGCGCCGCGACCGGATGGGTGCCCAGCGGCGGGACCTGGTACTACATGGACCCCGTCAGCGCGGCCATGGCCTCGGGCTGGATCCGAGTGGGTGGCGCCTGGTACCATCTGGCCCCCTCCGGCGCGCTGGACACCGGGTGGCTGCGCGAAGGCGGCGCCTGGTACTACATGGATCCCGCCAGCGGCGCCATGGCCACGGGAACCCGGAATATCGACGGGCGGCGATCCACCTTCGACCCCCAGGGTCACTGGACCGGGTACGCCTCCTGACGAGTCGAGGATCTCTTCGCGAATATCCTGCCTGGGCGTCGCCCGGCCGCACATGGAAGCGGCCGGGCGACGCTAATATGTAGCGTTTTCGTGGTGTGGTCACTGTTCAAAGGGGTGGGTGGTGTAGGGCACCTGGAATTCATTCCTCGGAAGATGTAGAATTTTTGCATCTAAACGGGAAAGTGAGAGTGCGATGCTGCGAGTCCTTCACCTTGACAACTGGAAATGCTTCTCGGAACCGGTCGACTTTACGATGATTGCGGGCAAAGAAAGCCGCCACGGAGAGACGCTCTACCTCGGCAGCAAGAATCGCGTGCTTCCCGTTGCTGCGATCTACGGCGCGAATGCGGCGGGGAAATCTACTCTCCTTGATGCTCTCGCCCACCTGCAGGTCATGCTGCGCGAGCCGCGCAAGCGTGGGCAGCGCCTGCACTATCACCCGCACCTTCTTTTTGGTGCCAACAGGCCCAGCGTTATCGGTGTTGAGATCGTCCTCGATGTGCAGGATGTGACGTCGAAGCGAAAGGCCATCGTCTACTACGAGGTCGCGTTCAACGCGGGAGAAATCGTCGAGGAGTCCCTGTATCGTGTGCGCTCAGAAGATGAGCAGGCGGTTTTTGAACGCCACGGCCAGGAACTCTCTCTCTACGGCGATCTTGAGGATGACGCGTCGCTTGAGGCCGCGTCGAAGACGGTGCAGCCAAACCGTCTCTTCCTCGAAACCTGCTTCAATGCCGGTCTCATTGACGAGGAGAATAACCTGCTCGGCTCCGTTATCCAATGGTTCCAACGGCTGACGATTGTGGGACGTGGAGCGCGTTACATTCTCATGCCGCAGCAAATCGCGCACGATGAGGATTTTCGTGCCGCTGTTGGGAAGGGGTTGACAGTCGCTGACACAGGCATCTCCGACATCTGCTTCACAGAGGTGCCTCGAGCCAAGGTACCTGCGGATGAGGGCACGCTTGGAGAAATTGAAAGCCAACTGACGGATAGCAAGCTTGACGGATACCTCATGACTGATGCTGGCGTGGCCTTCCGTGTCCGCTCGAGCGATGATGGGATTGTCTATGAGCGCCTTGTGACCGTCCATAAGGATGGTGCTGATGAGTTTCGACTGCCCCTCGAGCAGGAATCTGACGGAAGTATCCGTTATCTCAACCTGTTGCCTATTCTCTACTGGGCCGGGAAGAGACAACACTCCGGGGTCTATCTGATTGACGAGCTTGAAGATTCACTTCATCCAAAACTGACGGAGGAGCTCATTCGGTTGTTCCTGGATGCGTCGGGACCCGACGAGCAGCGCCAGCTGATCTTTACCACGCATGAGCTGCATCTACTCCGCGTTGACCTTCTGCGGCGCGACGAAATCTGGTTGGTGGAGAAGAACGATCACCGGTCAGAACTGACGAGACTCACGGACTTTCCCTCGTCTGAGATCCGTTCCGGCAGCGACTTACAGCGGATGTACATGTCGGGTCGCCTCGGCGGCGTTCCGCGGCTCTAGGAGGCGTCATGGGTAAGAAGAAGCAGGCGCCGACGAGGAAAGCCTCGCGTGGAAAACGAAGTGAATCGTTCAAAAAGGACGTAAAACCTCTCGTTATATTTGCCGTTGAAGGGAAGACAGAAAGGGAGTATTTGAAGGCTCTCAACCAGTCTCGATACGGTAGTGGATTTTCGTTTGAATTTTGCCCAACGTTCGATAAAGCATCAGCGAAGAATCTTCTTCTGAGTATCAAGCGGAAACTTCGTGATCTGGGTAGGGATGGTGGTGCTGGGGCTTGGATCGTCTGCGACGTGGATCAGAATATTGCTCACGCTAAGGGTCTGCAAGAGTGGCTTGAAGAGCGCTCGACGTTGCCTCGCGGCGTGGTCCTGTCAAATCCCTGTATTGAGACGTGGTTCGTCTATCACTGTGTGAACACGTGCTCGAGCCAGACCGCTGGTTCTGCTCTCAAAGAGCTGCAAAACAAATGGAAGCAGGGGACTTACGCGAAGGGGATGAGTATTCCCGAGTGGCTCATCGATCAAACCGACGAGGCCTGTTCACGGGTGCAACGAAGGCGGTTGAGTTTTGCGAAGGGTGCGACCGCGTGGGACGAGGCACCCTGGACCGACATGCCCGAATTGATCGCATGGCTCGACCAGTTGTCGTCACGACGCGCTGAATAAAACGGCCGCTGGACCGGCTACGCCTCCTGACACGCCCCACGGGCATTGCAGGAGATTCTGACGAAGCGCCGCTCATCGCTGAAAACGCAGGCGAGCGACGCTTCTCGCTGTGCTTTGAAGACATCATTCCCGCACGAAAGGCCCCTCAGATGTCGTCACGCCCCTATCGCATCGCCATCCTTGCCCTCGCCGCGGTGGCCGCCCCGGCCTCGTCTCTTGCTCTGCTCCGGCCATGGTTCCCCACAAATGTCGCACGTAATTTCCATGTAAACCTTTCAAGATTTGAAATCGCATCGTTGATATTCTGCGAAAATCTCGATACCTTAGAAAACTAAGGGGAACCAAATTACGTGCGACTTTTTTGGGGGGGGCGGGCGAGTGGGGGACGGGGAATAGCTGGGGTCAGCGCTGCTCGTCTAGCTGGTGGAAGATCGCGGGCAGCAGGGGCGTCACGACCTCGAGGGTGTCGAGCGCGCCGCCGCGCGAGCCTGGGGAGGAGATGATGAGCGCGCCCGAGGCGTCGCGCGCGGTCACGCCCACGACCTCGCGCGAGAGGGGCGACAGCGGGGTGTTGGCCAGACCGTGGGCCCGGATCTGCTCGGCGATGCCGGGGATCTCGACCTCGATGATCGAGCGGACCACCTCGGGCGCGTAGTTGCCGACCCCGAAGCCCGACCCGCCCAGGATCAGGATGAAGCGAGCGCCCGCCTCAAGCGCGTTGCGGATCTCGAGCTCGAGGATTGTGTCACTCTCGGGAGTCGTCATGATCGACACCGGGCCCAGGCCCGCCTCGGCCAGCGCGACGACGCACGCGGGGGTCGTGCGATCCTCCTTTGCGCCCGTGTGGACGCGGTCCGAATAGATGACGATGTGGGTGCTGATCTGGCTCAGGTCGTAGTCGACGGGCGCGGGCATGGTGTCCTCCGTGTGGATATTCGTGCGTATGAGTGTGATCCTAGTCCCTTGCGTGCCCGTAGGGGGGTGGGTGAGCGCGGGCAGGGGCGCGCAATTTATGCCCGCTGGGGCCGAGGGTATTGCCGAGTGAGCTGGTCTGCGTGCGCCTGGCGGGGTGGTGCAGGGCGTTGTTGGGCGTCGGGCACTCATTAAAAAGGGTGTGACCACGCTCAAATGGGGGAGTGGTTATCGGCGCAATGGCGCTACCTTCAGACGATGATCGGTGTAGGTGAGGGTGCCTGTTGCCCCTTGCTAACACCATTGTTAGATTAATGTCGTTCAATCCCCTCTCAAAAGGAGATGCCCGTGCGCTCCCCGCGTATCCTCCCCCTCATCGGCGCCGCCGCCCTGGCGCTGGCCGCCTGCTCGGGAAACACGACCCCGCAGGCCGACGCCACGGCCTCGTCCGGCGATACCCAGGTCCCCTCCCGCGAAGTCGTCCTCAACGTCTACGCCGCCGCCTCGCTGACCGAGACCTTCGAGGAGCTCGAAGCCTCCTACGAGGCCGCCTACCCCGAGGTGGACGTGCGCTTCAACTTCGCCGGGTCGCAGGACCTGGTCGCCCAGCTCAGCGAGGGGGCCGACGTCGACGTCCTGGCCACCGCGAACGAGTCCACCATGAAGAAGGCCGCCGACGCTGGCCAGGTCGACGCGCAGACCCTCTTCGCGTCCAACAGCCTCACCCTCATCACGACGCCCGGCAACCCGGCTGGCGTCACGGGCCTCGACTCTTCGCTCGACGGCGTCAAGCTGGTCATCTGCGCCCCCGAAGTCCCCTGCGGCAAGCTCACGCAGACCCTCACCGAGAAGCTCGGCGTGACCCTGAACCCCGTCTCCGAGGAACAGGCCGTCACCGACGTGCGCGGTAAGGTCTCCTCCGGCCAAGCCGACGCGGGCATCGTCTACAAGTCCGACGCCCTGGCCGAAGGCGACGCCGTCGAAACCGTCGACATCGCGGGCGCCGACGAAGCCGTCAACAAGTACCCCATCGCGCTCGTGACCGCCTCCACCAAGAAGGACGCCGGCCAGAAGTGGATCGACCTGGTCCTGTCCCCCGAAGGCCAGGCACTGCTCGGCGAGGCCGGCTTCACGCCTGTCAACAAGTAGCGTCGCGTGCGGCCGCGTCGAACCCCATCAGCCAGCCCCCTGCCCCTGTGGGCGGGGGGCCTCGGCGCGCTCGCCCTGTGTTTCCTGACCCTGCCCCTGGCGTTCATGCTCGGCCGGGTCGAGTGGGCGGCGCTGGCCTCGACGCTCGCCACCGACGAGGCCTCCTCCGCCCTCGCCCTCTCCCTGGGCACGTGCGGCGTGGCCCTGGGCGTGGACCTGCTCCTCGGGGTTCCGGCGGCCCTCCTGCTCTCGCGCTCGTGGCGCGGCGTGCGCGCCGCCCGCATCCTCGTGGCCCTGCCCCTGTCGCTGCCGCCCGTCGTCGCAGGTATCGCGCTGCTGTCGGCCTTCGGCAGGCGCTCGACGCTGGGCGCGCTGCTGACCGGCGCCGGCCTCGACATTGCCTTCACGACAACCGCGGTCGTCATCGCCCAGGTCTTCGTCTCACTGCCCTTCCTCATCGTCACCCTCGAATCCGCGCTGCGCGCCCGCGAGCCGGGCCTCGACGAGATGGCCTCCTCCCTGGGTGCTTCGCCCACGCGCGTGTTCTGGCAGATCACCCTGCCCACGGTCCTGCCTGGCCTCGGGCGCGGTGCGGCCCTCGCGCTGGCCCGATGCCTCGGCGAGTTCGGCGCGACCCTGACCTTCGCCGGGTCCATGCAGGGCGTCACCCGTACGATGCCCCTCCAGATCTACCTGGCCCGCGAGTCCGACGCCGCCCTCGCCCTCGCCCTCGGTGTTGTGCTGCTGGGCGTCGCGGCTCTCGTCGTCGCGCTCACCGAAACCCCGTGGGGGCACCTCGCTGCTCTCGTGCGTTCGCGGCTGTCGCCGACGAGGCCGGGGCTTGTCCGCGCTCATCTCCCGGCCTCGGGCGCGGGGCCCGGTCCCACCGACGAGCCCCTGTCCGCCGGAGGCGGCCACGGCCTCGTCCCCACCGGCTCCGAGACCGCGGGTAGCTCTCCCAGTGGAGCTCCCGTCCACGTTGACGGAAGTGTCTGTGAGCGCGGCTGGGCGGTGGACGCGCGGCTGCGCCCGGGCCTCGTGACGGCCGTCGTCGGGCACAACGGCGCCGGAAAATCCACCCTCGCCCAAGTCGTCGCCGGGACCCTGCGGCTCGACTCCGGGAGTGAGCGCATCGGGGAACGCGTCGTCGACGACGCCGCCACCTTCGTGCCCGCGCGGCGGCGCGGCATCGCCATGGTTAGCCAGGCGCCGCGCATCTTCACGCACATGAGCGTGCTGGCCAACGTCGCCTTCCCGCTGCGCGTGCGCGGCGTCGGGCGAGCTGAGGCCCGGGCCGCCGCCCTCGAGCAGCTGCGGGCCGTCGGCATCGCCGATCTTGCTCACCGCCGCGGCTCTGACCTGTCCGGCGGGCAGGCCGCGCGCGTCGCCCTCGCCCGCGCGCTCGTCTTCCGGCCCGACGTCCTCATCCTCGACGAGCCCACCGCCGCGCTCGACGTCGAAGCCACCGCACAAGTCTCCGCCGTTCTGCGCGAGCGGCTCGCCGGTGCGGGAATCACGACCCTGCTCGTTTCCCACGACATCGCCGAGGTCCTGGCCCTCGCCTCCCGCATGATCGTCATGGGGGAGGGGCGCATCGTCGAGGAGGGCGAACCCGCCCGAGTGTTGGCCTCGCCGTCGTCCGTGTTTGCCGCGCGCCTGGCGGGGCTCAATATCGTCACCGGCTCCGCTGTCGCCCGCCCCGGCCTGGTCGGCGTGCGCGTCGGCGAGGGTGTGCTGTGGGCAGCGGATTCTGGCCCCGGCGCGGCGTTGGCCGACGCGGCTGATCGCGGTGGTGCGCGTTGCGCCGATGACTCGGTTTCTACCCCTCCCAGTGCTGCCTCCGGTGAGGCGCCTGGCGCTGGCGGCGGCTCTGGTGTTGGCGGCGCTGACGCCGCGCGTGCTGGCCTTGAAGGCGCTGACGCCGCGCGTGTTGGCCTTGAAGGCGCTGACGCCGCGCCTGGCGCGGATGCTGGCAGCCCCGAACCCCTTCCCTCCAGCCCCGCCGGTGAACCCGCGCGCGTCGCCCTGACTTTCCCGCCCGAGGCCGTGGCCCTGTCCCGCGAGGAAGCCCACGCCTCGCCGCGCTCCGTCCTACCCGGCGTCGTCGCAGGCATCGATGTCAATGGCTCCCTCGTCAGTGTGCGCGTTGCGCTCGCGGAGAATGTTGTCGTGACTGCCCGCGTGACCGCTTCTGCATGGGCTGACTTAGGCCTCGGCGTGGGGGATCCGCTGTGGGCGAGTGTGAAGGCCACTCAGGTCCGGGCGATTCGAGTTGCGGCCGCCTCCTGATCGGTGTGTTCATCGGGTGACCTACGTGTTTCAGGACTTGTGAGGTGCTGTTTCATCACGTGATCTGAGGCAGCTGGGCCCCATGGGTGGTTGTGTTAACCCTTCAATGCGCAGCTGGGCCCTACTAGTGGAGCATGGGCACCCCTGCCCATGCTCCACCTAAGGGGTTAACGTGCGCATTAAGGGGTTGAGGATGCCACCTAAGGGGTTAACATGCGCATTAACGGGTTCACGTGCGCTCTCGCGACGAGGCCGGCGCGGGCCGTCTCCCCGGTCGAATTTTGAAACGCTTCATATGTTGTAAATCTTGGCGAGCGTGTCGGGGCTCGCGCCGATCAGGGGATGACGTGCAGGTGATTTTCCCCGGTTTTATGCCGTTTTAGTAGCAGACCCTCATCAAGGTGGCCACACCTTTGACGTGACAACACCCGCATCCTATGTTGTTGGGTGACTCAAGGAGGTCCCATGACAACACAGGGTTACCACGAGGCGACGCGCCCCTACCAGCTCGGCATCGACGTCGGCTCGACGACGGTCAAGGCCGTCGTTTTGGACGGGAATCGCCGCCTTTTCTCCGACTACCGCCGCCATAACGCGGACGTGCGAGCATCCCTGGGAGCCCTCCTCGCCGACGTTGAGCGCGCCCTGCCCGGCGCCCGCGTCCACGCGGCCATCACCGGCTCCGGCGGCCTGACGACCGCCCGCGCCATGGGAATCCCCTTCGTCCAGGAGGTCATCGCGGGCACCGAGGCCACCCAGCGCCTCCACCCCGAGGTCGACGTCGTCATCGAGCTGGGCGGCGAGGACGCCAAGCTCACCTACCTGCACCCCACCCCCGAGCAGCGCATGAACGGCACCTGCGCGGGCGGCACCGGCGCCTTCATCGACCAGATGGCCACCCTGCTGCACACGGACGCCGCGGGCCTGGGCGAGATGGCGACCCGCCACACCCAGCTCTACCCGATCGCCTCGCGCTGCGGCGTCTTCGCCAAGTCCGACATCCAGCCCCTCATCAACCAGGGCGCCGCCCACGAGGACCTGGCCGCCTCCATCTTCAACGCCGTTGCCACCCAGACCATCGCCGGCCTGGCGTGCGGGCGCCCGATCCGCGGAACCGTCATGTTCCTCGGCGGCCCCCTGCACTTCCTGCCCGCCCTGCGCGAGGCCTACAAGGCCCTCCTGCCCAAGGCCGACGCCTTCGTCACCCCCGACGACGCCCAGCTCTACGTCGCCATCGGCGCGGCCCTCCTCGCGCAGAAGGAGGCCGCCAAAAAACAACGCCAGGCCGAGGAAGCAGGCGCAACCTCCGTCGACACCCGCGGCGAGAAGCTCACAACCCTCATGGAACGCCTCGCCGCCGCCCCCGTTCAGGTCGAATCCCCGCGCATGGACCCCCTCTTCGCCACCCCCGAGGACCGCGAGGAGTTCATGGCCCGCCACAGCCTCGACGTCATCCCCAAGGCCAGCCTCGACGAGGCCGAGGGCCGCTGCTGGCTCGGCATCGACGCGGGCTCGACGACGATCAAGGCCGTCGTCATCGACTCCCAGGACCGCATCGTCTTCACTCACTATGCCTCCAACGAGGGCGACCCCGTGGCCGCCGCCGTCGACATCGTGCGCGCTGTGAGAAGCGCGCTGCCCGAGGGCTGCGAGATCGGCCGCTCGTGCGCGACCGGCTACGGCGAAGGCCTCGTCAAGGCCGCCCTCACCATGGACGAGGGCGAGATCGAGACGATGGCGCACTACCGCGCCGCCGAATTCATCTGCCCCGGCGTCACCTCCGTCATCGACATCGGCGGCCAGGACATGAAGTACCTGCGCATCCGCGACCACGCGGTGGACTCGATCTCCGTCAACGAGGCCTGCTCCTCGGGCTGCGGCTCCTTCCTCCAGACCTTCGCGCAGACGATGGGCACCGACGTGCGGTCCTTCGCGCGCATGGCCATGGAGTCTTCCTCCCCGGTGGATCTGGGCACCCGCTGCACGGTGTTCATGAACTCCTCCGTCAAGCAGGCGCAGAAGGAAGGCGCGGACGTGCGCGACATCAGCGCCGGCCTGTCCTACTCCGTCGTGCGTAACGCCCTCTACAAGGTCATCAAGCTCAAGGAGCCCTCGGACCTGGGTGAACGCGTCGTCGTCCAGGGCGGCACCTTCCTCAACGACTCGGTGCTGCGTGCCTTCGAGCTGCTCACCGGCCGCGAGGTCGTGCGCCCCGACATTGCGGGCCTCATGGGCGCGTACGGCGCCGCCCTGACCGCGCGCATGCACGACACGGGGGAGGGGACCTCGTCCCTCGCGACAATCGAGGCCCTCGAGGGCTTCGGCGTCGACACCACGCGCAAGACCTGCCGCCTGTGCCAGAACCACTGCCAGATGACCATCTCGACGTTCTCCAACGGCGAGCGCCACGTGTCGGGCAACCGCTGCGAGCGCGGCGCGTCCCTGGAGCGCGTGCCCAAGAAGTCGGAGCTGCCCAACCTCTACGACTGGAAGTACAAGCGGATCTTCGGATACCGCCGCCTCACCGAAAAGAAGGCGTTCCGCGGCGACATTGGCATCCCGCGCGTGCTCGGCATGTACGAGAACTACCCCTTCTGGTTTACGATGCTCACCGCGCTGGGCTTCCGCGTCATGATCTCGGGCCGCTCCAACCACGACCTCTTCGAGACCGGCATGGAGTCCATCCCCTCGGAGAACGTGTGCTACCCGGCCAAGCTGGTCCACGGACACATCGAGTCCCTGCTGGACAAGGGCATCACGACGATCTTCTACCCCTGCGTCGACTTCGAGCAGAAGCTCACCGAGTCGGAGAACTCCTTTAACTGCCCCATCGTGGCGACCTACCCCGAGGTCATCCGCAATAACATGGAGCGCCTGCTGGAACCCGGCACGACGTTCATCAGTCCCTTTGTCAACTTCGGTAACCGCGAGTACCTGCCCGCCCACCTGTCCAAGACCTTCAAGCAGTACGGCTACGACATCCCCGTCGAGGAGATGAAGGCCGCCCTGGACAAGGCGTGGGAGGAAGACGCCGCCGTCAAGGCCGAGATCCGCGCGAAGGGCGTCGAAACCATCGAGTGGATGCGTGAGCACGGAGTGCGCGGCATCGTGCTCGCGGGCCGCCCCTACCACCTCGACCCCGAGATCAACCACGGCATCCCCGAGGTCATCGTGGGCTTGGGAATGGCCGTCCTCACCGAGGACTCCATCATCGACGCGCGCCTCGAGCGCCCCCTGCGCGTCCTCGACCAGTGGTCCTACCACTCGCGCCTCTACGAGGCCGCCGCCCGCGTCGGCGACGAGCCCGACCTCGAGATGGTCCAGCTCAACTCCTTCGGCTGCGGCGTCGATGCGATCACCGCCGACCAGGTCCAGGAGATCCTCGAGGGCCGCGGCGACGTGCACACTGTCCTCAAGATCGACGAGGTCTCCAACCTGGGCGCCGCGAAGATCCGCCTGCGTTCCCTCGACGCGGCGATCACCGAGCGTGCCTCCCTCGCCTCGACAATCGACGAGGCCGGGGCTGGAGACGGCGAGAACGGCGCGGATGGAGCGGGACTGGCCCCCGCCTCGTCCGTGGGCCTGGTGTCGGGGTCCGTCGACACCGCCACCCTGCGCGACCCCTCCGGGGACGCCGCCCGCGAGGAGGAGGCCGGGCACATCAAGCCGCGCGCGGTCTTCACCGAGGAGATGCGCGAGGCCGGCTACGAGATCCTCGCCCCCCAGATGTCGCCGATCCACTTCCGCTTCCTCACCCCGCTGTTCGCGAGCGCCGGGCTGAAGGTGCGCGTGCTCGAGCACACGAGCCGCACCTCCATGGAGGTCGGCCTCAAGTACGTCAACAACGACTCGTGCTACCCGGCGATCGTCGTCATCGGCCAGCTCCTCGACGAGTTCATCTCCGGGCGCGCCGACCCCGACCGCACGGCCGTGGGCATCACGCAGACGGGCGGCATGTGTCGCGCTTCCAACTACGCGGCGCTGCTGCGCAAGGGCCTGCGCGACGCCGGATACCCGCAGGTGCCCGTCATCGCCCTGTCCGTCCAGGGCTTTGAGGACAACCCGGGCTTCCGCCTGGGCGTCACCCACATCCACAAGGCCATCCAGGCCTTCGTCATCGGCGACGCCATCCAGTCGATGCTGCTGCGCGTGCGCCCCTACGAGGCCACCCCCGGCTCCGCGATGGAGCTGTACCGCACGTGGGACGGCTACGTCCAGGAGTGGATCACCAGCGGGCGCGTGGCGGCCCTGGGTGGGCGCGTCTCCTACGGAAAGATCATCCGCGAGTGCGTGCGCGCCTTCGACGCCCTGCCCCTGCGCGACATCCCCCGCAAGCCGCGCGTCGGCCTCGTCGGCGAGATCCTCGTGAAGTTCCACCCCGACGCCAACAACCACGCCGTCGACGTCATCGAGGCCGAGGGCTGCGAGGCCGAACTGCCCGGCCTCATGCAGTTCTTCCACAACTCCGTGGCGACCGCCGCGTGGGACAAGGAGAACCTGGGCATCGAGGGCAAGCAGCGCTACATCATGCCGATCGTTTTGTGGGCGCTCAAGAAGTACGAGAAGCCCGTGCACCGCGCGTTTGCGGCGACGAACGGCAAGTTCGAGGCACACCGGCCCATCGAAGAGATGATCGAGCGCTCCCAGGACATCGCCCGCCTGGGTAACCAGGCCGGCGAAGGCTGGTACCTGACCGCCGAAATGGTCGACATGATCGAACACGGCTGCCCGAACATCATCTGCGCCCAGCCCTTCGCGTGCCTGCCCAACCACGTCGTCGGCAAGGGCATGTTCCGAGCGCTGCGCACCCGCTACCCCGAGGCCAACATCGTGGCCGTCGACTACGATCCGGGTGCCTCCGAGGTGAACCAGCTCAACCGCATCAAGCTGATGCTGGCCACCGCCCTCCAGTCGCCGGAGGCGCGCGACAGCGAGATCCTGCAGCTCGTGGACGTCGAAGAGCCGGCGTCGTGCGGCGGGTCGAGCTCGGTCATGCTCGGCATGCCGACGATCCCGAACAGGCGGGCAGCGTTCCGCTGATCGCGTCACCACGTCGCCGACGAGGCCTGGGTTCCTTCCCAGGCCTTGTTTCCTGCGGTTGGTCCCGATGCCCGGCCACGGCCTCGTCGCTCATACGTGGACGTGGGGGGTGACCCGAGCGAGTCACCCCCCACGTCCGCGCTTCGGCGCGCCTTCGACGCGGCGCGCGCTACATCGCCAAGTTCCCGCGGGCGATCTCAAAGCCCGCTGACGCCCACCCCGTGCCGTACGACAGACGCACCGAGACCTCGCGCAACCCCGGTGACGGCCAGGACACCGGGAGGAACCCCGTCTCGCCGGGCTCGACATCCAAGGACGCCGAATACTCCCACGTCACGCGACCCTCGTTGATGACGCGGCACAGGAACTCCAGGTCAGCCGTGGACGTGAAGGTCATGTGGTTACGCACCGTCACACCCGAATACGAGGGCGCGACCGTCACAGGCGCGTAGTGCAGCTCCTCGCCGCGCACCTTACTCAGGTCCGGGAAGCACGCCTGGGAATACTCCGGGCGCGTCGGGTCAAGCGAGCGGGCGGCGCGGACCTCATCCTCCTCATCGCCCACCGCCCAGGCGATAACGCTGGGGTGCGCGCGATCCCGGCGGATCGCCGCCTCGATCGCCTCGTCGCGGGCAACCCCCGGGCCGTACAGGGTAGACGTGCAGTCGATGATGTACAGGCCGTACTCGTCGGCCAGCTCCAAGAAACGCGCGTGCCCAGGTGCATCGGCGATCACAACCGTGTTGACGCCGTGGCGCTTACACCACACGATGTCGTCGAGCATATCCGGCAAGTTAACCGCCAGGCCCGTGCGCCCCTCGCACTCGCTTCGGGTCACACCACGCAGGATCAGGGCCTTACCACCCAGGGCCACGCCCTGGGACGTCACCTCAATATCTCGGAAACCGATGTCGAGAGAAACCGTATCCTTGACCCCCTCCTCGTCGCGTAGCGTCACAATCAGCCGGTACAGCGCCGGCTCCTCCGCACTCCACGGGAGCACGTCGAGTCCACGGGCCTCGAACACCTCGTCCGGCGAACCGAACGCAGACCACAGCTCCTCCTGCTCGGCCTCGTTCACTAAGGCGGCGTGAACCTCGACCCCACCCGTAGTGTCAACCCGCAGATTCAGGCTACCTACGCGACCATCGTGGGAAGCCACCGGCACGAGATCCACAATGTGCGTGGGCGGGCGCGCCTCCAGCGACACCTCGCGGAACAAGCCATGGCAGCACACCGGCGAATCCATCAGCAGGACGGTGAGCGCATGCGTGTGCGTCGGCTGCAGCGCGTGGGTCACGTCGAAAGTCGCAGGAATAAAGCCGTCCGCACAAAACCCAACGAACGTGCCATCGACCCACGCATAGAGAGGCCCCGAAAAACCGCCGAAGGTCACGGTCATCATCCAGCCGCGCTCGACCGCGTCCTTCAAAGGCGCATCCATCGAAAACTCGCGGCGCAGGATCGAGGCGCGCAATACCTCCGTGGGACGCGAACCGCCGAACTGCTCCTCGTCCTCCGCGCGGGCCTGCGCCTCCTTGCGCACCCAGGAGCCATCCAGCTCCAGGACGCCGGGCACAGACGTCGCGCCGAAGTGTTGATGATAGGGAGCTCTCTCAATCAGCTCCGCAGCGGTGCCAGTGACACCGGTAACTTGCCAGGTGCTTGAGAGCAGCTGGCGTGGCCTGCGTGACCTCCACGTCGCGTGCACCGTCAAGCGGTTCACCGACGCCCCTGGGTCCCGCAGCCACGTGACGTCCGGTTCCAGGATGTGACTCATGTTATAAAAGTATCATTCTTTTATTAGTCATGAAAGCCTAAATTTGACTGAATTACAGTCAAATGCACTTTGACATGCGCATAATCCTCCGTTGTCAAAAAGACGCAGTGATCACATCGTGGGATATATGTCCGTACCGGTGGACGTAACTTCCCACTCGTTCAGGGCGGCAGAGAGCGAAACGGACCCCGGCCTCGTCCATAACAGAACGAGGCCGGGATCCGCGCAGCTCAGGTCAGACCTGCGCGGTCTACTCGGCTGCCTTCGCTGCCGAATCGCGATCCGCGTCGCGCGTAATCTTACGTGCGAAACGGTAGAGCATCGACGTTGCACCCGCGAAGAATACGATGCCGATAACCGTAGCGACCGGCTCGAAGCCCTCACCGATGAACGGCAGCGCCAGCGGCGACTCCGACCCCGTCGCGCCCGCGATACCCGCGTAGACGACGCCGAAAAGGGACTCGCCCACGATCAGGCCCGTCGCCGCCAGCGTACCGAAACGCGTCGCGCGCTCCGGGTTCGCCTGCTTGGCCGCCCAACGGTTGTACGAGAAACCAATCAGACCACCGATCGGAATAATGATCGTCAGCGATGCCGGCAGGTAGATACCCATGCCGACCGCGAGCGGGGGCAGGGCCAGCTTGCCCTTCGAGGCGGGCCGCAGGACCTCGTCAATGATGATGACGACGACGCCGATCGCCGCGCCGATACCCAGGAGCTTCCAGTCGATGCCGCCGCCAAGCACGCCCTTCGCGAGCGAAGAAATCAACGAGGCCTGCGGCGCCGCCAGCGCATCCGGGCTGGCACCCGGTGCACCCTGGAAGCCGAAGGAGTTCTGCATGAGCTGCAGGACCGGAGGAATGATCAGCGAACCGAAGACGACACCAATCACCAGGGCGACCTGCTGCTTCCACGGGGTCGCGCCCACCAGCTGGCCGGTCTTGA